>Ga0210044_10002848_pt1 | contig 25187 bp, 24 predicted proteins | sample CryGey13umfilter_2_FD_183959 | JGI IMG/M metagenome (GOLD analysis project Ga0210044, IMG submission 183959) | Groundwater microbial communities from aquifer in Utah, USA - Crystal Geyser 4/9/14 3 um filter (SPAdes) (version 2) | ecosystem: Environmental > Aquatic > Deep subsurface >... | reverse complement strand
ACCATGGGAACTTGTGCAAATTCACCAAAATTTGCGGTAAGTTGTTCATGTAATCTTGTTACTTTAAGTCTGTTTGCCATATTGTATTTTACTATTTTATCTCATAATGTCTAAAATAAATCCCCCACTGGATGGTGAGGAATGGCTGTACAAATCGAAACGAGATTGCTTCCCTGGCAGCTGCCGGGTCGCAATGACGTTATCTGCGGGGTCTTGAATCGTTTGAGGCGAAATTGCGGAAACCACCGGAACGGGGACGGTCATTAAATTGAAGACGAGGTGGACGTGAGTTACCAAAGCCATCGTTGGGTTGACCTGGATGAGCGGCTTTAAATTCGGGGGCGGATAATTTTATTTGATGATTGTCATTGTAGCCAGAAATTTGAACTTTGATTTTGTCACCAATTTTAATTATTCCATTGGGGTCAGATAAAAATCCTTGGGTCATTTCAGAGACATGCAAGAGGGCTTCACGGCCAGGGAGAAATTCAACAAAAGCACCAAAGTTTTCCACCCTGGTGACTTCACCTTCGAATTGTTCGCCCATTTGGACTTCACGAACCATGGATTCGATTTGGAAAACACAAGCATCAATTTGAACCTGATCCAGGGACGAAATTGAAGCACGACCAAAATCGTCAATATCAATTTGGGTACCAAACTTTTCCATTAAAGCTTTGATAGTTTTACCACCAGAACCGATAACTTCACCAATTTTATCCTCGGGGAGAGTAATCATTTTTATTTTGGGAGCATAAGCTGAGAGTTGAGCTCGAGGTGCAGACAATACTGATTCCATCTTATCTAAGATCTGGAGTCGAGCGGTTAAACTTTGAGTAAAAGTGTCCTTAATCATGGCAAAACTTAGACCCATACGTTTGATGTCTAATTGAATTGCCGTAATACCAGTACGGGTACCTGTGATTTTGAAATCCATATCGCCACAGTGATCTTCGATACCGGCGATATCGGTCAAAAGAGTATATTTGCCCGAATCATCGGATACCATACCAACTGAAATGCCGGCAACATGTGCCTTGATGGGCACACCAGCAGACATGAGCGACATAGTCGAGCCACAGGTTGAGGCCATAGACGATGAACCATTTTGAGATAAGACTTCGGAAGTTAAAATGATGGTGTAGGGAAACTCTTCAACTGTAGGAATGACGGCAGATAAGGCTTTTTCGGCCAGGGCGCCATGACCGATTTCTCGGCGTCCGGGACGACCAGTGCGACCAGTTTGACCAGTGGAAAATGGAGCGGCGGAATAATAGTGAATATAACGTTTGGTGGTTTCACCGCTACTGTCTTGCAGATGCTGTTCTTCGGAGAGAGGGCCAAGAGTAGTAACAGTTAGAGCTTGGGTTAAACCACGTTCAAAAAGTGCCGAACCATGGGTGCAAGGTAGGATATCGAGCTCTATATTTAGGGGACGAATTTCGTCCATCGCCCGCTTGTCATAACGTTTGCCAGCCAAGGTTGAATTGCGAATATATTTGCGAACAACCATGTCGACGGCTTCCATTAATTTTGACTTGTCAAGTTCACTTGATTTTAATTCTGTATCAAATTTTTCAACAGCTGATTCTTTTATTTTTTCCTCACCAATCATATGTGCGCCATCAACGCCAGCAGAAATAAAATCTTCCAACTCTGTTTTGACTAAACTTTCGACTTTGTCTTGTAATTCGACTGAAGGGGAAAGATCGGTATATTCCATTTTTGGTTTGCCAATACTTTGTGCAAACTCGACTAATTTTGCATTAACTTTGTTACCTTCGGCGAATCCCATTTCAATGGCCTTGAGAACCGTATCGTTGTCAACAATTTTGGCATCGGCCTCGATCATATTGACACCTTCCGAATCTTTACAAATCAAGAGATCCATATCGGAAGTTAATTGGTCGGTTAAAGATGGGAAAAGAGTAATTTCGCTGGCTTTTAGGCCTAAACGAACAGCAGAAACTGGGCCATTAAAAGGTAATCCTGAAATCATTAGTGCGGCTGAGACTGCAGTAAAAGCGGTAACTACAACGTCATTGTCGCGGTCATTACTAAGGACTGTGGCCATAACTTGGACTTCATTTTTGAAACCCATAGGAAAAAGTGGGCGAATACTTCGGTCGATAATTCGACCAAAAAGAACAGCGGTGTCACTGGGACCACCATCGCGCTTCATCCATTTGCCACCTTTGATGACGCCACCAGCATAAAATTTGTCAACAAATTCAACGGAAAGGGGGAAATAATCTTTGGAAAGGTCTAAATTTCCTTTAACAACTGTGGCTAAAACCACAGTTTTGCCCATTTGGGCGAGAACGGCACCAGAAGCCTGCGGGGCTAATTTGCCCGTAGATAGGGTGATAACTTTACCACCAAGAGAGATATCCATAAAAATTTTGAAAAATAATAATAAACAATTATACCGTTATTTTTTGAGGTTAAGAGATTTGATCAATTTACCGTAGCGGTCTTCATTGTGGAGTGATAAGTAGCGGAGCAAACGTCGGCGTTTGGCGATTTTTGATAGCAATCCACGCTTAGCAGGAGAATCGTGTTTGTTGTCACCAAGATGTCCTTGGAGCTTGTCAATTTGGGCTGACAATATGGCAACCTGAATCTCCGGGGAACCTGTATCACCCTTAGCTTGGGCAAATTTGGTTACAATTGCAGTCTTGTCGTCTTTGGTTAATGCCATAGATTAAAGTGCTAATTTTAGTAAAAAATAAAATTTCAGAATGGCTACTGAAAAACTAAAATAAGTACAAAGGGATTATATCAAAGATTGACTCGGCCTGCTAGAGTACATATTTCTGCAAAAACTTGTTTAGATACTCTAAATTTTAGGGGCAAACCCAATGTTCTTTCAACTAGACCTAAGTTATTTTCAAATGATGCATATAGTTGAGCACCGCTATCGGCAACATGGTCGGCATCATTGGACATTTTGATACCAGCATTTCTTGCGGCACTAATTTTTAAAATTTCTGATTCAGTAAAAGTTCCTGGAATTTCTATTTGTACTTTATTTGATGCCATATTTTTGTTTTTATTTTTAATTTTTAAACGGTTGGAGTGGTGGGGATAAAATTAAAATTTAAGTATTTTAGCCACTTTTTCTCTAAGAGAAAGAGTTCTGACACCACCTCGAGGAACAAATTCTCCAGGAACAGGACAACTATCACGACCTTTTGAGGAAAATTGACTTTCAGAACAACTTCTTTCACCTGATGCAAAAAATCTTGCATTAAGTTCAGAAGTTTTTAGTACATTTTTAGCAGATTCACTTAAATTGAATCTACCTATAGTCGCCACTGCTTCATTGACATCATCTGGATTTTCCTTAATTAGTATCCAAAGTTCACAATTCATACAATCTTTTGTTGGTTTTGCCATATTTTTTTTAATTTTTAAACTGTAGGACTGAAGGTGGGATTGGGTGTAATTGGGGCAGTGGAATTAAAAGAGGGAGTAACAGGGCGGTCGGTGTTTTCGATAGGCCTGGCAGTGGCCAGGTTGACAGGTTCGACTACTGGAGCTTTGGGCCCGGCAGTGGCCGGATTCGATGACTCAGGTTGAGTGGCACGGAGACAAATGGCGCCGGCTTCAAATGATTCGGGAGACACATTAACTGAAAACGATTGAGTAGCAACACGGAGACCAATTAAAATGTCTTTGCCTGATTCGGTATCTAAAGTTAGCCCTAACATAGGCAAAAGAAATGTAAAGATTTCGGAAAAAGGAGCGTCGGGGTCGATTAAAGTAGCTTTGGCCCAAGTTTTTTGGACTGCTATGGGGGCAATATAAACCCAATTGCCAGAATTGACAATAGACGCTTTGTCACCCAACGGAGCCTCGTCACCCAACATAAAACAGATATCGGCAGTACCTGAGCTATTATTTATAGAAATTTGGTTTTGATCAATTTTGGTAGCTCCTGATTTGGTTTTAACAACCAAATTTAATTTACCACCATCATCGTTATACGATACTTGATCGATTTGATCTAAAGGGTACGAGACAGTAACGACCAAGTCGGCAGGATTATAAGAATCGGTGATTAGCTCGAGACCTGACAATTTTGAATAATTTTGGTCAGGTTTTTGAAGTGATAAAACTTGAGCGGTTTTACCAGCTTTTTTTAAAGCCAAAGCTAAGCCTAAAGCTGATCCAATCGAATCAACCGACATAGTCGGCACGACAATTAAGGCTGATTTGGCAGTGTCTAACAAGGATTTAATTGCAGTAACGTTGTAGTTCTTCATACCTTATAGGCTATAATAACATCATTTATTTTAAAGTCAATGTAGGGGCGAAAAGTGATGCCAAACTGATGACCTGCTTTGGCCGTATCAACCGAATCCTTGGCTTGTCTGATTCCTTCGATTTTGCTGTCTTTGATAATAATATCGTCACGTTTTAAATGGATTAAATCACCCTTGGTTAATAGACCCTTGGTGACTTCGATACCAGCTATACGAACTTTGTCAATTTTAAATTCGGCTATAATTTTGGCCTCACCAACATTGGTTTCCTCTATGGTGGGGTCGAGCATTAAGAGAACTTGTTTTTGGATATTTTCTAAAATCTCGTAAATTATTTTTGATTCAAAGATGGGGACTTTTTCATTGTCAGCTAGATTTTTGATAAAGCGTGGAACTGACACATTATAAGCAAATACTTCACCGTGAGCTGATGAGGCCATATTAATGTCATTGTCAGTAATAGTACCGACACCAGAAGCCAACAAGAAAACGTCATCAGAAAGTGAACCCAGGAGAGCTTCGAGAGTACCTTGAACGTCAGCTTTGATAACAATAGGTAATCGAGGCGAACCATCAGTTTTAGTCTTGGACAAACGAGTTGGGTCAACAGTCGAAGTAGAAATAACTTGATTACTACCAACAGGAGTACCAACCAATGGTACAGATTCAAAACCAAGAACTTCAACGACTGATGATGGTAGAGCTAAAGGGATAGACATCGCTTTGACCTTGCAAGGAATATTTTGAGCAAAAATGACGTCGCCAAGTTTGATTTGACCCTTTTTAATGATTAAAGTTGCAACTGGACCACGACTTTTGTCTAAAAGTGATTCGACAACAACAGCTTCTAAGGGTTCATCCTTACTATCGGTTAATTCCATAATTTCGGCATGTAAAAATATGCTTTCCAAAAGAGCATCAATCCCTTGGCCAGTTTTGCCAGAAACAGGAAAAAGGGCAACCTGACCACCATACTCCTCGGGGGTTAATTCTAATTCAACTAACTGTCCTTTAACTTTTTCTGGACTAGCCTCGGGCATATCTATCTTGGTCATGGCTATAATTACCGGGGCATCGGTTTTTTTGATTTCTTTGATACATTCTTTGGTTTGAGCCATGACCCCATCGACAGCGGAAATGACCAAAACTACAATATCAGTAATTTGAGCTCCACGAGAACGCATTTGACAAAAGGCGGCGTGGCCTGGTGTATCGATAAAAGTAATTTGCCGAGACTTTCCGGATTTTGTAGTGACATCTACAGTATAGGCAGAAATGTGTTGGGTAATACCACCAGCTTCATGAGTAGCGACACTACTACCTCGGATTTTATCCAAAAGAGTAGTTTTACCATGATCGACATGACCCATAATGGTTACTATTGGGGGGCGAAAGTTATTCATCAATTTAATTTAAAATTTTTAATTTTTAATTTTTAATCAATTTAAAATGTCTTAATTTTAAAATTTAAAATTGAATTTGAATAAAAATTTTAAATTAAAAATTAAAAATTAGTTTATGGCTTTGTTCCTTGGACTTTGATTTCAAAGCCAGTGAGGATGCCAGCAAGGTGGACGTTTTCACCACCAGAACCGATAGCTAAGGCTAAATCAGATTCAGGAACCTCCGCCATCGCTAAATCATTTAGGATGGAAATAACCTTGACGTTGGATGCAGGGGAAAGTGCATTGGCAACAAATTGTTTTTTGTCCTTAGAATAGGAAATAACATCAACTTTTTCGCTTGTTGGTAACTCACTTAAAATAGCTTGGATGCGAATACCTTTTTGACCAATACACGATCCGACAGGGTCGACACCAGCTTGAGACGAAGAAACAGCCACCTTGGCACGAGAACCAGCATCACGAGCAATGTTTTCAATGGAAACGGCTCGGTTGCCCACTTCTGGTACTTCACGAATGAAAAGTTGTTTGATAAATTCTGGGTCAGAACGAGATAAAATGATATCTTTACGACCAGTCTCGGCGTCAGTATGAATTGACTTAATTAAAAATTGTTTTTTGCTACCCAGGGATAAATTTTCGCCGCGGATTTGTTCGTCTTTGGGACAAATACCTTCAGTTTTGCCAATACCTACGGTTAATTTGTATGAATCACTTCGTAAAATATAGCCTTGGACTAAAGAACCGATTTTATGGACATATTCGGCCATAATGGTGTCTTTTTCGGCTTCGTGAATACGTTGATCAATGACATTTTTGGCAGTAACGGCAGCAATGCGACCAAATCCGGGAGGAGTAACATCTATTCGTTTTTTATCGGTTATTTCAAAAATGGCAAATGAACCAGATTCGGGAGCTAGCTCAACTTCAAAAACAGCGTCGTCGGTGACAATAATGCCATGTTCTTTTTGGTCACGTTTATAGGCGGAGATTAAACCAGCTTCAATAGAATCGAGTATTTCCTGAACGGGAATATTTTTTTCACCAGCAATTTGAGCCACCGCTGAGGCAAATTCGGTTTTTGGTAGTTTTTTGATATCCATAATCTAATTTTTAATTTTTAATTTAAAATTTTTAATGAAATGAGAAATTTATGTATAAATTTCTGTTTTCAAAAAAAACGGGCGTTTTACCGCCCCATTCCGATGCAAACTATGTAACTTGATCATTATAACACTAAAAATCGTGAAATACGTCATTGCGAGGAATCTTCGACGAAGCAATCTCGTTAGTGTTATAGAAAGCGCTTTCTAAATTCCATCGAGATTGCCACGTCGCTATTGTATATTTGCTCCTCGCAATGACGTGCAGACTACAAACCAAGTTCTTTGATTAATTCTTTTTGACGTGTGGTTAGTTTGGTGGGGATAAAGAGATTGAGGCGGATGTAGAGATCGCCTTTGCCAAAACCTTGGACATCAGTAATTCCGTGACCGCGGAGACGGATGAGGGTGCCGGGTTGGGTACCAGGTTTAATACGAATTTTGAGAGGTTTATCGAGAGTAGGAACAGAAAGTTCGTCACCTAAAATGGCTTGTACTAGGGTAATATCTTGATTAACAAATAAATTGTTGCCCTCACGGGTAAAAATTTTGTCGGGCAGAACGTCGATGTATAAAATAAAATCGCCAAATTTGATGCGTTGACCATCGTCAACCCCGGCAGGAATAGTAACTTTGCGATGTTCACCGTCTAAAACAATTTCTTTTTTACAACCATTGGCAGCATCGATAAAAGATAATTTAATTTTGTAAGTAGGAACTTGACGGGAACGACTTTGTTGCCCCATGCCACCTCCTCCGAAGAATTGTTCAAAAACATCAAAAGGATTGCTAAATCCACCAAAATCAAAGTCGTCGTTGCCACCTCTTTGACTACTTTGCCAAGTAAAGTTAAACGGACCGTTTTGTTGGGTGTAGGTATGACCACCAAAATTACTACCAGCTGAGGATGGGTCAAAGGCGGCATGACCAAATTGGTCGTAGGCTTGCTTTTTTTGAGGGTTAGAAAGCACCTCATAAGCACCATTGATTTCTTTAAATTTTTCCTCAGCATCGGGTGATTTGTTGCGGTCGGGATGAAATTCCATGGCTTTTTTGCGATATGCCGACTTGATATCGGCACTCGTCGCACCTTTACTTAGCCCTAGTGTTTCATAAAAATCTGGTTTCATAGTTTACTTGAGTATTTTACACGATAATTTTCCTCTTCTTTTTGTAACTCGATTAAACGAGAATTTATTTTATTTAAGACCTCGGCCAGCTCGGGTTTTTGGCTAAAATCGAGGAGATTAAAAGTCTCAGCATAATTTAAACGAAGAAATTGGCGACGGTTTTTGATGGCTTTTAATAAATAATTGAAACGAATATTGTTACTTAATTTTTGCCACTCGGGAAAGGTGGATAAAAAATCTTCATCACATTCGCCCAAATCTATGGCCCTTTCTAAGGTCATATGACTGGTTGTTGATGGTTTTGATTTTGGTGTCCTTTCGGAAAATTCACCGTATTCGTCTGACATATTTATATTAAATTATTTTCACGCCCGGCATTGCCGGGCGTGGGGTAGCTTATTTAACAATCTCCCCTTCTTCGGCGTCTTTGGGCTCGGCCGAGCCGGGTTCAGCTTTAGCATTATCTGCTGATGGTTCGCCAGTAGGTGCACCTTCACCCTGAGGTGGTTGCTGAGATGCATAGACGGTTTGACCAATGACCTGAAGAATTTGATTTAATTCCTCGGTAAACTTGTCCATTTCGTCTTTGTTGACCTCGGTCTTGGCTAAAATTTCTTTACCTTCTTTGATTTTTGCCTCAATTTTTTCCTTATCTTCGGGCTTTACTTTATCGGCAAAATCTTTGATAGTTTTTTCACCTTGGAAAATGGCACCATCTAATTTGTTGCGAGATTCGGCTAGGGTCTTTTTGGTTTCATCCTCCATGGCGTGTGCTTCGGCATCCTTTTTCATTTGCTCGACTTCGGCATCGGTCAAATTGGTTGCATTTTGGATAGTAATTTTTTGCTCTTTATTGGTGCCTTTATCTTTGGCAGAAACAGACAATATACCACTACTATCAATATCAAAAGTAACTTCGATCTGAGGCATGCCACGAGGAGCTGGGGCAATACCGTCTAACACAAATTTACCAAGTGTTTTATTGTCAGCAGCCATAGGACGCTCACCTTGCAAGACATTGATTTCAACTTGAGGTTGATTGTCAGAATAAGTGGTGAATGTTTGTGACTTTTTGGTAGGAACAGTTGTATTGCGCTCGATAAGAGGAGTGCGGACACCACCGGCAGTTTCAATCCCGAGAGTTAACGGGGTAACATCAAGTAAAACGATATCCTTGACTTCACCAGTCAAGACTGCACCCTGTACGGCAGCACCAATGGCAACAACTTCATCGGGATTTACGGTAGTATTTGGTTCTTTGCCAAAAAAATCTTTGACAACTTGTAGCACCTTGGGCATGCGAGTCATACCACCAACCATGACGATGTCAGTAATGTCAGATTTGGAAATTTTGGCATCTTTCAAACATTTTTCGACAGGAGGCAGGGTTTTGGCGATTAAATCGTCGACCAATTTCTCCATTTCAGAGCGAGTCATTTTGACAGTTAAATGGAGAGCCGAACCGTCCTTTTGAGTAATAAAAGGTAGGTTAATTTCGGTTTCAGCAGATGAAGACAATTCGATTTTGGCTTTTTCAGCAGCTTCACGAATACGTTGCAGGGCTTGAGGGTCTTTGGAAAGATCGACACCGTGTTCTTTTTTGAAACCATCTAATAAGAAGTCGGTTAAACGATGGTCAAAATCATCACCACCCAAAAAAGTATCGCCATTAGTGGCTTTGACTTCAAATACACCATCACCAATTTCCAGAATGGAAATATCAAAAGTACCTCCACCTAAATCGTAAACAGCGACCATGCCTTTTTTCTTTTTGTCCAAACCGTAAGCCAATGCAGAAGCGGTGGGTTCGTTAACTATTCTTTCAACCTTTAATCCGGCAATTTCACCAGCTTGTTTGGTAGCTTGGCGCTGGGAATCATCAAAATAAGCGGGGACGGTAATGACGGCGCGGTCGATTTTTTCACCCAAATATTTTTCGGCATCAGTTTTACATTTTTGCAAAATCATACTAGAGATTTCTTGAGGTGAATAGACTTTGCCACCAATTTCGATAGCAGCCATGCCGTCTTTGCCAGAAACAATTTTGTAGGCGACAATTTTTTGAGTCTTTTTAACTTCTTCGTCAGTAAAGCGACGACCCATAAGACGTTTGACGGACGAGACAGTATTAGCGGGGTCGAGAACCATCTGTCTCTTCGCCAGGTCACCGACTAGTTTTTTTGTAACTTGAACAATTGAAGGAATAATGTTGCGACCTTCGGCGCTTAGAATAACTTTGGGGGTACCGCCTTCCATGACGGAAACGCAAGAGTTGGTGGTTCCTAAATCAATTCCGATTATTTTTGTGGTTGACATATTTTTATATAAATAATTAATAAATAAATCTACAATTTCCAAATCTACAAGTTCCAAACAAGTTCCAATTTTCAATTTCCAAACTGGATTTATTTGTAATTTGTAATTTGTTATTTGTGATTTGCATGGAAATTGTTAATTTGTAATTTGGAAATTAGTTTGTTGTTTTGTTAAAGTCTTTCTTCCCGACTGCGACGGTGGCAGGGCGGAGGCATTGACCATTAAACATATAACCGGTTTTAGTGACAATCATAACTTTATCATCTTCACCTTCGACGACTACTTGGCATTCCATAATACTGGGGTCAAATTTTTGACCTTCAGCCTTAATTTCGGTTAGACCATAGTTTTGTAAAGTCGTCATAAATTTTTTGTTGGCCATTGTTAAACCCTTATCTTTTAAGTGAGTGGCGACTAATTGATAATCATCTAACACTTCCAAAAATCGTAAAATTATGGAAACTAAGGTAAGGGAGGCAAAGGCTTCTTTTTCACGCTCGACGCGTTTTTGAAAATTGGCATAATCAGCCAAGGAACGATTTAACTTGTCTTGCAAGTCAGTAATTTGTGGGTCAATTTTGGTTGTTTTTTTCATGATAAATTTAACGAGTAATGGTAGATAATAATTGAGCAAAATAGCCAACAATTGGAACAATGGATTGATAATGAGTACGAGCAGGGCCGACAACACCGACAATACCGCGATGAGGACCAGCTTCGTAGGTTTGATAAATAAAACCACAGGAATCAAGATGTTCCATACCCAGGTCTTCACCAACTAAAAGATGGATAATTTCGGTGTCGTTGATATCACCAGGAACTACACCAGCCTTGGAAATAATGTCAAACCAAAAGGCGGGGTTATCGAGAAGCCCTAAAACAGTTTTGGTAACATCAATGTTATAAAATTCCGGTTCTTCGAGTAAATTTGAAGCACCAAAACTGTAAATGGCCCCATGATCGGTGGTACACACCGCCAAGGAACGGGTGCGATTGGCCAATTCGTGGGTGGTTTCTTTTAGCAGTCTTTCAAATTCGTTACGGTAGTCCCAGACTTTTTGTTTGACCCCAATTTCCTCGCCAACAGACATGTTTTTGGGAGTCATGAGATGGCGGACATAATATTTTAGCCCCATGGAGGTGGGACTACGACCAGCGGAAAGATGACCTTTTTTGAGATAGCCAAGCTGGGTTAATGATCCCATTTCGTTACGGATAGTGGCGGAAGATATGCCTAAATTGTATTTGCGCTCTAAATTTTCGGAACCGACGGGAGCGGCAGTTTCGATAAATTCCTCGGCAATACATTTTAGTATCTTGATTTGTCGTTGAGTTAAATCAGCCATATTAGCAATATCATACCGAGACTGCTAACAGGTGTCAAGAGTCAAATTTCAATCTCCCTAAATCCCTCTTTGACAAGAGGGACTTACATTAATTTGACTTTTAGAAGAGAGAGAGATAATTTTTTTAAGAGAAAAAATAATATTCAATATTGATTTTATCCATAATTTTTTGGAGTTTTTTGGTGCGATAAAATTTTGATTGACAAGGATGATTATGTATTGATACAATATATCAATCACCAGGGAGGAAAAGACAATAAGAGCAATACTTATTTGCGACACCTCCCATTTTTTATTTCTTCCCTAATTTGTTTTTTAAGCCGGTTAAGAAATCAATATCACTGGAGTATTCGAACAAAAGACGAGAATATTTATATCGATTTGGAATCAATAATCTACCCATTTTATTTTTCTTTTTGAGAAATTGGATTAAACATCGATAGTCACCATCACCAGCAACAATTATAGCTTTGTTATAGTTCTTAAATTCCTCAGCGGAAGCCCATAGCACTAATTCAGCATCAACATTTCCTTTGGTTTCACCTTTGTGGATAACAGTTGGTTTAAAAACCAAAGTATATCCCAATTTTTTGAGAAATTTATATAATTCCTTGTTCTTTTCAATATAGCCAATAAATAAAAATGCTTTGGATATATTATATTTTTCGGTTAAATATACGCGAAAACGAGCAAAATCAAGTTTCCAACCTTGACTTAATATTCCTAAATTTAGATTTTGACTATCAATAAAAGCGTAAGTTATATTCATAAATTATTTTTCAAGTTGTATAGGTTTGGAATCTTCGATATTTATCTTATCCATAACTTTTTGGAGTTTTTTGGTGCGGGTGACGGCGACTTTTTCGTACTGAGTTTGTAAACTTGTTATACGATCGCCAAAAGTATCAAATTCTTCGTTAAATTTTTCAAATTCAGTACCAAAAATTTTGATTTGAGTGATTATGCCTTGGACATTTTTTTGAAAGCGAAAATTGTCATAGGCGGTATTGATCATCCGCAAAATGGCAGTAAAGGAAAATGGACCAGCAAAAACTATTTTTTTGTTAAAGGCTTCTTGTAAAATATGGGGAAATTTCTCGTAAATAAAACTGAAAATCATTTCATTGGGAATAAACACAATCACAAAATCAACCGTATTTTCCTCAGGATTTATATAATTACGAGAAGAAACGTCACTAATTTTTTTCTTGATATCTTGTTCAAATAATTTTAAGTAATTTGCCTTTTGTTGTTCGTCTTGAGTTTCACTCATCTTGACAATATTGGAATAGGGAAATTTGGAGTCGATATTGACCTTGGTTTTGTCGGGGAGATAAATTGTAAAATCGGGGCGATTGCCTCCAGCTGACTCTTGCTTGGTATAGTTCGTGCCAATGACAAAACCCGATTGTTTGAGCAAATCCTCGGCAATTTGTTCACCAAAAGCACCACGCATTTGATTGTTTGATAATGTTTTTTTGAGTCCTTCGGTGGATACCGACAATTCACGAGTAAGCTTTTCTTGTTGTTCTAACGTTTTTTGTAAGCTTTCAAAATTGCCTATCCTTTGGGCTTCGGCTGACTCTAATTTCTTTTGATTTTTGTCGAGATCCTCGGTGAGGCGTTTGACTAGACCTTCGATTAAATCTTTTTTTGCATTTAAGTCGATCTGAATTACCTGTTTTTCTTTGCCCAACTGCTCGTTGTTGAGATTGATTAAAGTTTTGATGGATTCGTTAATATCAATATCAACGGGTTTTGAGTTTTTTTGAAGATAGATAAAATAAGCAAGGGTGGCGAGGATTAAAATGAGGAGGATGTAGACAATGGTCATATTTTTATTTTACAGGAAATAATTTCATCTGTTTAGTCTAACCCCACATTTTCAATCTACCCCCAACCCCTCCTTTGACAATATTCTTCTGTTTTCAATCTACCCCCAACCCCTCCTTTGACAATATTCTTCTGTTTTCAATCTACCCCCAACCCCTCCTTTGACAAGGAGGGGAGAAAAAAGTTGATGCTGAGGCAATTCATTCTCAAAGACTTTGTGTTAGGTACTGGGAAGATCTAACGTTCATGGCAAAGCAAAATAGAAGGAATCCGACCGAAGCAGAAAAAATAATGTGGAAGGATTATTTATCACGAGATAAAACGGGATTTAGATTTTTAAGACAAAAACCAATTTATAGATTTATTCTAGATTTTTATTGTTCAAAATTAAATTTAGCCATAGAAATTGATGGTGGTTCACATAACAGAAAGCAGGATAATGATTTTGAAAGAGATAAATTCTTATATCAAATTGGAATAACAATATTAAGATTTACAAATGAACAAGTATTAAATGGTCCAAATTATATTGAAAGTATTCTTCACCCCTTCTTGTCAAAGAGGAGGTAGAGGGAGATTGAAAATTTATTTTGCCCCAGTCGTGCCAAAGCCACCACGATCAATATTTTCTAATTTATCAACTTCAACTAATTCCATTTTTTCGTATTTGACTACCATGGCTTGGGCAATTCGGGCACCTTTTTTAATTGTTACTATTTTATCGGTAAAATTTAGTGCAGGAAATTGATATTCGTCATTATCACCGCAAAAATCAACATCGCCTACACCAATTCCATGAACTGGCATAATACCCTGTTTGTGAGTTGAACCACGAGCGGCAATCATGATCCAGCAACCTTTTGGGATTTCGAAAGCAACATTTAAGGGAATATATCCGACTTGATGAGGCTCAATAACAGTATCGACTCGAGCACAAAGGTCGATACAGACTGCTCCGGCGGTTTTGTAGGCGGGAAGGGGTAAACTTTTATCAAATCTTTTGATTTTTATTTGCATAATTTTATTATAAATTATAAATAATTTAATTAAGGAACAGACACACAGGTCTGTTCCTACAAAGTTTTTGGTAAGGATTGAGATTTTAATAAATAATGTATATGTTGGTGGTCTTTGCAGTCTTTACCTAATTTAAAGAAGTCTAAATTTAATATTTTATTGTAGACATCGATGATGAGTAATTTTAACCCTTCGACATGCTCAGGGTTGATGACAATTTCTTTGCGAATTAGAGTATTTTTTTGTTTGCTTTTTTGGACAAAGTCGATAATGCCGGAATTAAAATGTGGTGAAAAAGATGTGTCGAGAGAAATTAATAATTTGTAAAAGGCCAGTTGGCGGAAATAATCACCACCAGGACTTAGCTCTTTATATTTTCCATCGGGATTGCCAGTTTTGAAGTCAACTACATTTATTTTATTATTTTCTAAATACTCAATTAAATCGATTTTGCCGGTAATGGGAATATTGTTTAAATGTAAATTTGCACTTTTAAAATCATAATCTGTTTTAATTTTTTGACATAAATTATCGCTATGTTGATTAAAATAATCGGTCAATATATTGGTACCACGAAAAAGTGATTCGTCAAAATCTTTTTTGTTTAGACCTTCTTTGTAAAGCGACTGTGTAAAGTTTTGAATTAATGAATTAAGAGAACTAGATTGATTATTAAAGTAAAAAGAAAGCGTATTGTGAATTGCCGTCCCCAAACTGCTAAATTTATCCTTTACTGCCGGAATACGCAAAATGGTTTGATGATAAAAACAAAAGGGACAGCGTAAATAGGAATTTAAATGAGTAACATTAAATTGATATTTGGTGGTCAAAAAATTGGTTAAATATTTTTTATAATCAACATCGATATTTTCATTTTCAACTTTAGAAAAAAATTGGGATAAAGCCTTCACCTGGGTGTCCGTGGGAACATTTATTGTCTCAATTAATTTTGGATCGATTTCGGAAATAAAAACTGATGGAGTTAATTCACGGTTAGTGTCAGTTTTGGTGGAGTAAGAAATGTAAATTTGTTTTTTGGCCCTGGTTAGAGCTACATAAAAAAGTCGACGCTCGTCTTCATTTTGATCTGAAATATTGCCAACAATATCATATTTTAAAATCCCTGAAGGCAAAGATAAGTGTGATATATTGCGGTTATTACCCCATTTTTTATCATTGACTTTTATCAAAAAAACATATTCAAACTCTAAACCTTTGGCACGATGGACTGTAAGTAATTGGACTGAATTATCTAAATTTTCTGTTAAGGGTGGAGCGGCAAGAGAGATATTATTGTCTGATAACGAATCTAGCCTAAGCAACAACTGGTCTAAAGTATATTTTTGATCGAGTGAAAGACGCTTTAGTTCTTGATGAAAAGTTAAAAGATGGTTGAGGATTTGAGGATCTTTTGACTTTAAACAATAATCTAAAAATTTGAATTTACGAATGACTTTGTTAAAAAATCTGTCGAGATTATCATTCTCCAACCACTTACGGGCAAGAGACAATCGCCTGTCAATATTACGTAATTTTATTTTTGAATTTAAAGACAGATCATCAATATTGCGAACTTTTTTTAGTAAATCTAGGCTATTAAAATTAACATAATCGCTGGCCAATATATGATAAAAAAAATCGGTCTTGGTGGGATCATTGATAAATTTTAGTAAATATATTAATTGTTGAATATGACGGCTGTTTAAGATATTTTGATCGGATTGTAAATAAAAATTTATCTTATTTATTTTTAATATTGAAACAAGGTCTTCAATATCATTATTGTTACGATATAAAATGGCAATTTCTGATGGCTTAACCCCGGTGTCGATTAATTTTTTTATTTTTTGTGAGACAAAATAATTTTCTTCTAGAACAGAAGTGACAGGAATAATGTTAATCGGATCGGGATCAAATGTCATATTCGATTTTAAAGATTTGTCGATATCTTTGATAAAATTGGCAATACGGTTTTGATTTTTGATGATGACCGAAGTGCTAGAATCAAGAATTAGTTGATGACTGCGATAATTGTTTTGTAAAACAATCGGCTTGATTTTGTATTTTTTATAAAAATCAAAAATGTTTTCGATAGAGGCGCCTTGAAAACGAAATATCGACTGATCGTCATCGCCAACGACAAAAATATTTGGGTTGTCGTAATAACTACAAAGTAAATTTAATATTTCGTTTTGGGCAGAATTGGTATCTTGAAATTCGTCAACTAAAAAATATTGATAAAGTTCTTGATACTGTCGCAATAAATTGGTGTCTTTTTTGAAAGCATCGATAACAAATAAAATCATATCGTCAAAATCATAGCGACCGCGGGCTTGTAATTCATCGTTATAGCCACGATAAAGGTCTAATAATTCTGACTGTTTGGGGGTATCTTTGACAAGATTTTCAATAAATTTTAGAAGACTGTTTTTTAGATTGATACTCGGACTTTTTGCTGCACCAACATTGTACCCTCCGGAGTCAAATAAATTTTGGTGGTAAATTAGACTGGTTTTAAGTGAGGTTGATAAATCTTTTATATTTAATAAACTATTTAAATTAGCGAGAACATTGGATTCAAGTGATTTACTGACTCGGAGCGATTTTAAATTTTGATAAATTTCTGCTGATTTTTCGATAAATAATTTTTGATTAGAAATTAAACTTAAGAAATTTTGGGGTGATATATTTTCGCGTTTTAAAGTTTGGAGAGAAGAAATAATATCGCGTTGATAAAAATAGTGATCGCCCCAAGGTTTTAAAATTGCACCATCGGGAAGTTTGTCAATTAAACTATTTATAATTTCTAATTTTTCCAGCTCATCGGCTGGTTGTAGGTCATGGCTAATAATAAAATTCTCGGGGTGACTTAATATTATTTCGTTACAAAAAGAATGAAAAGTGTGAAGATGGACACTATAAGCGGTAGGGCCGATTATTTTTATGAGACGCGAACGCATGGCATTGACACCAGTATCGGTAAAAGTGAGACATAAAATCGAAGAGGGGTTGGTTTGAGTTTTGGTCAATATATTGGCAATACGAAGGGCAATAGTTTGAGTTTTGCCAGTGCCAGCGCCAGCGATAACCATAACTGGACCATCGATGGTGTCGACGGCATGGCGCTGTTTTTCGTTTAGTTTTTGGTATTCAGTATTAAAATCCGTCACTAGGTATAGTATAGCGGTTATTTCAAAAGTTTTTCGAGAATTTCTTTGGCCAAAATAGGGTTGGCGGAGCCTTTTGATTCTTGCATAACTTTGCCAACTAAAAATCCTATAGATAAGGGATTTTTTTGATAATCAGCCACAGCCTTGGGATTATCGGCTAAAACTTTTTTGGCGATTTCCTCGATTGTCCCGGTGTCCGACACTTGAAATAAATTTTGTTTTTTGGCTAAAACTAAAGGATCAACACTAGAATTATAACTATCTAAAATTAATTGTTTGATGGCAGTGGAAGATAATTCTGATTTTTTGTCAAAAAGATTTTTGAAAAATATTGGATTAATTTTGTTAATGTCAATTTCAATGGTTTTGAGAGGACCGATTAACAGATTGGCAATAAATTTGGCAAATTTGGGATCACTCGATTTACTTAAAACTTTATCAAAAATAGAAGAAAATATTTGATTTTCTGATAATAAATTTGCATCATAGTCAGATAAATTTAATGACTTGTATTTGGTAATTTTAGCATCTGGCATTTCGGGAATAGTATTTTTTATTTTATCAATTTGATCTTTGGTAAAAATAATTGGTGGGATATCGGGCTCGGGGAAATAACGGTAGTCAGCACTGCCCTCTTTGTCGCGCTGTAAAAAGGTTTGATTTTTGTCGGCGTCCCAGCCTCGGGTAGTTTTATTGGTAGAATTTTTGGTAATTTTATCTTGAGAATATTGTTCTGTTTGGCGATCAATTTCGTATTGAATGGCTGTCATAACGCCGGTGAGTGAAGCTATATTTTTGATTTCAACAAGAGGGGTAAACTGTCCGTCAATTTCTAAATTAATTGTTGGCTCGCAACGCATACTTCCCTTTTCAATATCAGCATCGGAAATGCCTAAATAACGGACAATTTGCTGGATTTTGAGTAAATATTTTTTGGCTTCCTCGGGTAAAGTAATGTCTGGCTCGGAAACAATTTCAACCAAAGGCACGCCGGAACGATTAAAATCTAATAAAGTCTCGCCATTAAGGTGGATGGATTTACCAGTATCTTCTTCCATATGAGCCCGGTTGACACGGATTACATGACCATCGATAGTTATTTTGCCATTGACAGCAAAAGGTTTTTGAAGCTGGGTAATTTGATAACCTTTGGCCAGATCGGGGTAAAAATAATTTTTGCGTTCGAAAAATGTCTCTTCATTGATAGTACATCCTAAGGCAAGACCTAATTTTATACACCATTCACAGGCAGTTTTGTTGGGTACGGGAAGTGCTCCGGGGAGACCGAGACAGACAGGACAGGTGTGGGTATTGGGCTTGACATGAAAATGAGTGGCGTCGCAACCACAAAACATTTTTGATTTTGTTTTTAGTTCGATGTGGACTTCTAGTCCGATTATTGGGGTGATAACCATAAATATAATTTCTAATTTCTAATTTCAAAATATTTTTAATCAATTTTTAATGAAATAATGTCAAATTTGTAGATTTGGTTTTTTGGTGTGAAAATCGGTAAGTTTTTGATACTCGTGGCCAATACTCAACAACAATTCTTCAGAAAACATTTTACCGATGATTTGGGCACCGATAGGTAAACCTGATTTGGTAAAGCCACATGGTATAGCTAGGGACGGAACGCCGACAGGATTTTGCGAAACAGTGTAGATATCAGCTAATAAATTTTGAAGTGGATCAGATAATAGTTGCCCAAACTTTGGTGGATTGTTGGGCATTATTGGTTGTAATAATATATCGCATTGCGACAATGCTTTTTGATATTCTTCTATAAATAGAGTCCGGACTTGTTGAGCTTTTTTGTAATAAGCATCATAGTAACCGGCGGATAGAGCATACGTTCCAATTAAAATACGACGAATGGTTTCGTCGGTGAAATTATCACGATTATTACCATAACGAATACCGTCGTAACGGGCTAAATTAGAGCTGGTTTCACTGGGAGCAATTAGATAATAAACTGGCAAACATAGATCAAAAAGTGGCATCGAGATTTCTTTTATTTTAGCACCAGACTTTTTTAAATCAGCGGCAACTTGCAAAACCTTTTCTTTTATTTCTAGGTCAAGACCATCACCATAAAATTCTTTGGGTATACCAATAGTGATTTCTGATAAATTTTTATTTAATAATTTTGAATATTGGGGAACCGGATTTGGTGATGAAGTAGCATCAAATTTATCAACCCCAGCAATTGTTTCTAAGATTATTGCACAATCCTCGACTGTTTTGGCAACTGGGCCAACAGTATCAAAAGACGAAGCATAAGCAATAGCACCATATCGAGAGACTCGCCCATAAGTAACTTTTAGACCGGTGGTGTTAGTCCAACCGGCAGGATTGCGAATCGAACCACCAGTATCTTCGCCGACAGCAAAGACGCACATGCGGGTGGCTACGGCGACTGCTGGTCCACCACCAGAACCACCAGCAACACGAGTAGTGTCCCAAGGATTTTTTACTGATCCAAAATCAGTATTTTCGGATGAGCCACCATGACCCCAGGCATCCATATTCATCTTGCCAATTAAAATGGCACCAGCATCGAGTAATTTTTTGTAAATAGTGGCACTATAGGGTGGAATAAAGTTTTCCAAAACTTTGGAAGCAGAAGTAGTTTTGATACCCTCAGTACAAAAACAATCTTTTAAAACAAAAGGGATACCGGCTAGCAATTTACAATTTTCCTGCCTTGCCGGCAGGCAGGCAATTTTCAATTTACAATCAATTTCTTGAGCTTGTTTTAGTGCTGTTTCGCGAGGGATTATTGTAATAAAGGCATTTACTTTGTCATTATATTTGGCAATATTGTCATAGCATTCATTGACCAAATCAACCGAGGTAAATTCTCCAGACCTTAAACCCGTGGCTAATTCTAAAATGGTTTTATCGAGTAACATAATTATTTATGAATGGTGGCAGAGGTAACAAAATAACCGTCTTTGGATTTTGGAGCATTGGATAGTGCCTGTTTTTGGGTAAACATACGACCAGTATCAACCACATCTTCACGTAAAATTGTGTGTAACCCTGTGGTTTGATAAGTAGGAATAATTTTTGGAGTGTCAACCTTTGATAATGACTCAAAATGTTTTAATATTGGTTCAAGCTGGGAGGCAAATTTTGAAACTTTAAAATTGGGAATATTTAGACGAGCCAATTTGGCAACCTTAACAATAACATCATCGGTAATAACTGACATAAGGTATTTTAACGTAAAATGGCGGCTTTGACGCGGAGGAAAATCCAACGATATTTATCAACGGTGTTGTATATTTTATATAGAGTGGGGTTGATAACCAAATCGTAAGTTCCCATAAATTGGACGAGAGTGCCACCATAACCTTGTTTAAATTTATGAAAGCCAAAACCCTGTTCGCCTTCTTTGGCATTGGGACTTAGACAACCCCAAGTGTCAAAAGATTTTAAATCTAACGATTTACCATATTTAATTGCCTCCCACATCAATAGATTTGGAGCCATAACTTCACGTTTTTTATCGAGCGAAGCACCATAAGGATAAAAAAGTCTGTCACCTTTTTTAAAAAGCATAAAGGCAGCTAAAACTTCACCTTCGTGACTAGCAATAAAAATTTCACACAATCCAGTATTTTTTAATTTTTCCCATAAATGTCGATGATAAGACTCGGTGTGCAAATAAAAACCTTGGCGTTTGGTTGTATCCATTAGAAGACTTAAATATATTTCAAAACCTTGGTCGTGAGTTTCCCGAGAAACAGTCACATTGTGGCGGTTGGCGAGTTTTATGTTGTAGCGCGTCTTGGTCGACATATTAGCCAAAAGTTCTTCTTCAGTTTTGGTCAAATCGATAATAAATGAATGGGGATAAAAGGCAACTTTGGGGGAAATAACTAAAGAGGGGAAATTGGTGTCGACTGAGAATTCTTTGTCTAAATTTAAATTTTGGTCATAAATTTTTTGGATGACATCTGGTTCAAATTTAACAAAAATGGCATTTTCGTCTTGGGCAATTTTGGTGATGTTTTTGATCATGTCGTCATCAATTTTAGGTCCACGTAAAAGAGTACCGACAGTGTAATTTAGTTTGGGTAAAGTATGAAAAGAGACAGTATAACCAGAAATTAGTTTTTGTTGGTCAAAAACACCAAGACGATAAACTTTGTGCCCTTCCCCTATCTGGAAATCCCCCCATGACCAGGTTTGAAGTGGATGGGTGACAACTTTGTCATATTGTTCTTTTTCTTCGTTGTATAAAATGCGAGTAATCATATTAAACCAATAACCAATAACCAAATTCCAAGTATTCCAAACAATAACCAATTACCAATCACAAAAATATCAAACATAAATTTAAGAAAAATTTCTAAAAATAACCAATAACCAAATTCCAAGTATTCCAAACAATAACCAATTACCAATATTACAAATTTCAAACGAAATAAAATTATGCATTTTTTATATTAACCTTAGTTATAATAGCAGATAAAATATTTCGGATTTGCGTGCTTTCATCAATCAGGTAATCAATTTCATTTTTTATATTTGGATTAGCTTCCAAAACTAATTCTAGCCAAAAAATTGTCTCCTTTGTTTCTTTACGAGAAATTCTCAATCGGTTTAAAAAATCTTTTTTACCTAAAGAATCGTTAGCTTCTCGATAATTTGTACCAATAGAACCACTTGATCTAACTAACTGGTCAATTAATTTATGATTTACAACATTGTTTTCTAATTTAAAACACAATCTAACTACTTTTTTGGCAAATTCTAAAGTCCTTGCTTCTAAATCAAATTTATTATTTGTATTTTGGTTTGAATTATTGATCATTGGTTATTGAAATTTGTTTGGAGCACTTGGTTATTGTTTCTTGGTTATTTTATTTAAATTAATCATACACCAAAAAAACCTCCAGGTCCTGTTACAGAAATGGAGAGGTTTAGCTTAGTGATTGGTTTATTATAGCAAATACAATTTGACAAATAAAGCAGAGAGAGAGAGAGACTGACATATGAGTAGCTTTTCTCAACAGCAGGCAATAAATCAAATTAATCAACTGGGATATGAAAACATCGAACAAGTTCCAATCGGTAGAGGAAATGATTATTTGACAGCATTGGTAAATCTTGCCAAAGGAAATTGGGGAAACGAAGGAATTGACATAGATATCGCAATAACAGTTTCACGAATTTCAAATAATGCTCATGAAGGATTGCCAACTGATCAAACTGCTTTACCAGAAAACATTGCTAAAAAAATGCGTAAATAATTATCAATAATCACTACTGTCGTAAACTAATTCATCACTGTCTTTTATTTGTGAAATAAAATCGTTTTTCAATAGATCTTGGGGGATGTCGGCGAGGAAACGAGAGACTTGGCTATAACTTGATTTGCCAAACTGGAGGCGATGGGTGGTATAGGTGATATAGAGAAAATCTTTGGCCCGAGTAATGGCGACATAACACAAACGTCGTTCTTCCTCGACCTGCGGCGCATCCATACTGCTTCGCGAATGAGGTAATAGCCCCTCTTCAAAACCAATGGCAAAGACGGCGTCAAATTCCAGGCCTTTGCTGGCATGAATGGTCATAAGTCTAACTCCGGTTTGTTTGGTTTTATCTTTGTTTTTTTCTTGTAATGAATATTCGTTTTGGACCAAAGCGACATTTTCCAAAAAATCTGACAATTGGGGAAAATTGGAGGCAACTGATTTTAGTTCATCAATGTTATCAATATGCCTGGCATCATCCTCATCGGTGGAATCAAACTTGGACATATAATTTGATAAATTTAGGGCGCTATTTAAAACATCAATTGAATCAGAATTTTTGTCGATAGTATCGATGCCACCAACAAAAGATTCGGTACGACGTTTGCCCATTGATTTGTACAAACGACCCAAAGATAGGTCATCTTTACGATTATAGACGTAACGAATATGGGCCAAAATATCTTTGACCTCGGCCCGATCATAAAACCTGAGACCACCAACTAAAACATAGGGAATATTATTTTTTAAAAATTGTTCTTCAACCACCCGCGATTGTGAATTCATGCGGTACAAGACAGCGATGTCTTTGTAGGCGAGTCCCCGACTTTCCAAATCTTTAATCTTTTGACAAACATAATTGGCCTCATCAATTTCATCGTTGGCAATATACAAATGAATTGGTTCTAAAGAACTACGGAGTGTAAATAATTTTAATACGGGGTGATTTTTGTTTTGGGAGATAATGCCATTGGCGGCATTTAAAATTGTTTGAGTGGAGCGATAATTTTGTTCCAAATTTATAACAGTGGTCTCGGGAAAATCACGGGTTAACGCCGTTAAGTTTTTGTAATCAGCCCCGCGCCAGCCATAAATACTTTGAGAAGCGTCACCGACAGCGGTAATTTGACGATTGGGCCCGGCTAGTAACTTGGTTAATAAATACTGAGTCTGATTGGTATCTTGATATTCGTCGACCAAAATATATTTGTACAAATTGTTGATTTGTTCGGTTAATTTTTTGTCATTAGTTAATAATTGCGTCGCTTGGAAAATTAAATCGGAAAAATCTAGCGCCTGATTTTTGCGGAGGGCTAGTTGATATTTGACATAAATTTTGGCGGCAACTGATTCCCAAAAGCCAGAGGCGGCAGTGGCAGCAATTTCGGGCATTATAAAATTGTTTTTACAATTTTCGATGTAATACATTAACGATGAAATTTTGAATTCTTGAGGGGTGTAGTGGGTGTCGGATAAAAGAGTATGGATTAAATTTTCCGAATCGTCACTATCATAAATAGTAAAATTACTCTCAATGCCAATCTTGAGACCGTATTTACGAAGAAGCCGACAAGAAAAAGAGTGAAAGGTACCGGCAAAGAGGGAATTCGATTGTGGATTATAGATCGTAGATGACAAAATTTCACCCATCCGATTTTTCATCTCTCCTGCGGCCTTGTTGGTAAAAGTTAGCAAGAGTAAGTTTTGGGGATTTGCCTGTTTTGTCTCGACTAAATAGGCAGCTCGATGAGTTAAGACACGAGTTTTGCCAGAACCGGCACCTGCCAAAATTAAGAGTGGGGAACCGGTATGAAGTACGGCTTTTTGTTGATTAAAATTAAGACCATCTAATAATTTGGATTTGAGCACGTTTCAGTATAACAATTAAATATTCTGTTCTAGCTTTTTGATTGATGAATTTCCAATCAAAGATTTTATCTGAAAAATAGCAATTTTATTTAATTTTAATAATCTTTCTGATTGAGGTATTTGTTGATTAATTAAATCAGAATTTATACCCTCAAGATTGGCTAAAACGACTAATTGAATAACATTACAATAATCACGAATATTACCTTCTTTACCTTTGTTTTTATCACGCCAATCTCTGGCTGTCATGCCAAATAAAGCAACATTTAAAACATCGGCCTCTGTAGCATAAATAATTTCAGATTGTTTGCTTGTTAAATATTTCGGAATTAAATTTTGCTTAATTGCGTCAGTATGAATTCTATAATTTATTTTGGTTAATTGTCTTTTGACATCCCAACCTAGTACTAATCTTTCATTTTCTTCATTTTTTAATCTTTGAAATTCTTTAATCAAGTAAAGTTT
>Ga0210044_10002846_pt1 | contig 25194 bp, 26 predicted proteins | sample CryGey13umfilter_2_FD_183959 | JGI IMG/M metagenome (GOLD analysis project Ga0210044, IMG submission 183959) | Groundwater microbial communities from aquifer in Utah, USA - Crystal Geyser 4/9/14 3 um filter (SPAdes) (version 2) | ecosystem: Environmental > Aquatic > Deep subsurface >... | reverse complement strand
ATTTAGGTAACCCTTTTGATATTTTTTCTACTATAGCCTATTATAACCCAACTTACAATGGCTATTACGATTATTTAGCCGGTACCTCAATGGCCGCACCAATTGTAACAGGTATAGCTTCTCTTTTGAAAGGTTACAACTCAAATCTTTACAACGACGATATTGAACATATCATACAACTCTCCGCAGATAAAGTCAGAACTGATTTGTACACTTACGACGCAAACGGCTGGAATGTCAATCTTGGTTACGGTCGAGTAAACGCAAAAACAGCTTTAGACTTATTAAGGTATCCATATTCTTTTAATCAATTAAGCGCTTCGGGGGGAACAGATTATTATAAGGGTCCGGCATTTTACCTTAATACTTATGGTGCAAGTGGTTTGCCCGATGGCAACCATATAGCGTACAGACACGAAGTAAGAAAGACAGTTTATTTTAGTTCTCTAACTAGTCCTTATGTTTGGGGAAGAGGTGTTGCAACCACAGGCTGGTCAGCAGCAAACTCTAACTTTGGATTGGGTTATTGTGGTGTAGTTTCTGGTAGCATAACAAATAGTAGTGCAACGTTGTACACTTATGTTTATGAAGTTTATAGTTTAGGTGGTGGCTTTCTTGGTTGGTATCCAACTACTCCGTCTAATGTCCAATTTGGTTATTCAACACTTGGTATACCAGCTTCTCTTTCCGCATCAATTTCAGGAAGTACTTACATTAACTCCGGCCAGAATGGCACATGGACAGCTAGTCCTAGCGGAGGCTATCAACCCTATACTTATAACTGGTATTACAGGTATCCCGTATTAGCTAAAACTTCATCAATAAATAAACCACCGGCAGGCACCTGGAATTTAATTGGGACCCATACACAACAAATTTCAAGAACTGATAACGAGGACTTTGAAATAAAATGCGATGTTATTGATAATCAAAGTAATACTGCAACTTCCAATATAATTTATGTGAGTGTTACAGGAGGATTTAGCGCAGCAACTGCAGAAATTCCGGCAGAAAATAAATTAGGCCAGAATAATCCAAATCCGTTCAATCCCACAACACAAATAAATTATGCAATAAAACAGGAAGGTTTGGTTACAATAAATATTTACGATGTATTAGGAAGAGTTATAACTACTCTTGTAAATGAAAACAAAACGGCAGGATTTTATACTGTTAATTTTGATGCTAGTAAACTCAGCAGCGGTGTTTATTTTTATACAATCAAATCAAATGATTTTTTTGACAGGAAGAAAATGATTGTTATGAAATAATCAAACTATGATAAATTATTTAAGGCAGCATTTTTGCTGCCTTTTTTATTTTAAATAATCTTTCACCCCAAAATCTACTATTGTTATATTTAGATATATATTTTTTAAAATTTCATTAATTGAAATGAAAAAACTATCAATAATTTTTTTCATCCTCTTTGTTTCTTTTACAAATCTATTTGCACAACAAGATGTTAAAATTATGACTTACAATTTGCTGAACTATGACAGCAATGTTGATACTTCAAGAAACACATACTTTAGAGAAATAATAAATGCTACAAAACCTGATATTTTTGTAGTTCAAGAAATTCAAAATCAAAATTCTGTAGATGCATATTTAAATAATGTTATGAAGGATATAAACAGTAACTATAATTCTGGTAATTTTATTGCAAATTTGAACCCCCCTCCTCCCAACACCTATGATTATTATGAAAATGTGATTTTTTACGATACTAATAAATTTAAATTTATTAGTAATACACCCATTCATTCTGAATTGAGAGATATAAACGAATTTAAGGTAGTTCATATCTCAACAGATGATACTTTAAGAATTTATGCAGCTCATCTTAAAGCCAGCACAGGAACAACAAATGAAAATAAAAGAGCAGCAGAAGTTGATTCATTAAGGAAATTTACAGATGCACTTCCCACAAACACTAACTTTATTGTTTTAGGTGATTTTAATATTTATAAAGATTCAGAACCAGCTTACATAAAGTTAAAGGATCAAACTAAATCAGGTTATTTTATAGACCCAATTACAATGAACGGTACTTGGAATAATTCAATTTATTCTACTTATCATACACAAGCAACAAGATCAAGTAATGGTGGATTGGACGACAGATTTGATATGATCTTATATTCAAATGCAATAGAACAAAAATTAAGAATTAAGTATGTAACAGATTCTACAATTCCTTTTGGCAATGATGGAAATCATTATAATAAATCAATTAATGAACAACCAAATACAGCAGTTTCTTCATCTTTAGCTGATGCTTTGTTTTATGCATCGGATCACTTACCTGTTTATGCAACATTTAAATTTCTTTATGCCACAGATATTAAATACGAACAAACTTTTCCTACACAATTTTCATTAAGCCAAAATTATCCCAATCCTTTCAATCCGGAGACTGTAATCAGCTTTCAGCTTTCTGCACTCAGCTATGTAACTTTAAAAATTTATGATGTGCTCGGTAAAGAAATTACAACATTAGTTAATGAGGAAAAATCAATTGGTAAATACTATGTAAATTTTAATGCAATTAATTTAACAAGCGGGATTTATTTCTATCGATTAACTGCCACAAGTTCTTCAAGTTTCTTTAACCAAACAAAAAAAATGATCCTCTTAAAATAAATCTTCAGCGAACTGCGATAGATGAAATAAACTTAAATATCTCGCCTCTTTCGTTTCTCCCTTTCTTGTTGCCCGACTTTACATACTAATATATTGAAATACAATCATTTAAGGCTTATATTTGCCTTCTATTTTAATAGCAAAAATGCATAGAAATAAAGTATATATAGAAACCTACGGCTGCCAAATGAATATGGCAGATACAGAGCTTGTTCAGGGTATTTTAAAAAACAATGGCTATGAGTTAACTGAAAAAACAGGTGGTGCAGATGTTGTACTTCTTAACACTTGCAGCATTAGAGAGAAAGCTGAAGAAAGAATTTACGGTCGACTCGGTAATTTTAAAAATGTAAAAGATTCAAATTCAAATTTAGTCGTTGGTATATTAGGTTGCATGGCAGAACGCTTGCGCAAAGATTTAATAGAAGATAAAAAAATTGTTGACCTAGTAGTTGGCCCTGATGAATACCGAAGATTACCAGAATTAATTGATGTTGCTCTTAACGGAGGTAAAGGAATCGGAGTTCAACTTTCAAAAACAGAGACTTATGATGATCTTATTCCATACCGTGAAGATGGATTACAGGCCTGGATATCAGTAATGAGAGGCTGCGATAAGTTCTGTACATTTTGTGTAGTACCATTTACCAGAGGAAGAGAAAGGAGCCGTTCATTAAAATCAATTGTAGAAGAAGTGCAACAACTTTCAGAAAGAGGATTTAGGGAAGTAACATTACTTGGACAAAATGTTAATTCTTACTCTGATAATGAAAATGATTTTGCAGATCTTCTTGCAGCCTGTGCTGAAATTGATCCTTATGTAAGAATAAGATTTACAACTTCCCACCCACAAGATCTTTCGGTTAAATTGCTTTACACTATTGCTAAATATCAAAACATCTGTAATTACATTCACCTTCCTTTTCAATCGGGCTCAAACAGAATTTTAGAAGCAATGAATAGAACCTATACAATTAAACATTATCTAAATTTAATTGATAAAGCCAAAAAAATAATTCCTAATGTATCTTTCTCTACTGATATTATCGCAGGCTTTCCAACCGAAACCAACGAAGATCATTTAATGACTTTAGATGTTCTGAAAAAAGTTAGATATGATGGAGCTTATATGTTTAAATATTCACCCAGAGAAGGGACAAAAGCATATAAAATGAATGACGATGTTTCAGAAGAAATAAAAGTGAATAGGCTGCAGGAAATTATTGACCTTCAACATCAGATATCTTTAGAAAAAAATAATGCACAAATTGATACTGAAGAAATTATTTTAATAGAGGGATTTAGTAAAAAATCCAATGATAATTTAGCAGGAAGAACAGATGGAAATAAAGTTGTAATCATTCCTTTTGATGACAAAATTAAACCCGGAAGTTATGTTAAGGTGAAAATAAATAGAGCTACTTCAGGAACTCTTTTTGGAGATTTTATTGACTTTTACGATGTAAAATCTGATTTTGCTTTTACGGTATAAGGGAATATAGAAATGAAAAATTTATCAAAAAATATAATTCTTGTTCTGGTTATTCTTTTCTCATCTATAAATCTATTTTCGCAAGAAGTAAATATAGTTCCTTATTTAAAACAAATTGATAATGGGCAAAAAGTTCAGGCTTTATCACAATTAGCAAAATTAAAAGATGAATATCCTGATGATCCTTCTGTAATGTTTTTGGAAGGTGTACTAACACAAAACGGACAAAATGCTGTTGCAATTTATACTAAAATAATTAATGAACATCCCAAATCCAGATATGCTGATGCTTCTGTCTTTAGGATCTATTCTTATTATTATGCACTTGGACTTTACGGAACCGCTAATTCTTTTCTGAATAGATTAAAGAATGATTATCCTAATTCTCCATATATAAAAATTGCAGAACAAAGAAATGAAAATATAACTCAACCGAAAGTTGAAACCCCTACGCAACCTGTTGCGAATGAACCTGCATTTAAAGCACCACAAACCAATATTGTTTATAAATACACAATACAAGCCGGTGCTTTTACTAATAGTGATAATTCAAATAATTTAAAAACAAAATTTGAAAATGCCGGTTTCTATTCTTCAATCTCTGATAAAAATGTTGGTGGTACAATATTCCATATAGTTTTTGTAGGGAAATTTGAAACGGAAGAAAGTGCAAAAAAAGCACTTAAAATTATAAACAAACAATTCAATCTTGAAGCTAGAGTAACTACCTTAACTCAATAAATTTTATAAATGTCTGAACTGATTTTTATAGGCACCGGTTCTGCAATAGAATCATTAAACCGCTTTCACTCTTCTTTTTTAATTAAAAATAAAAATTATAATTTACTAGTAGATGCAGGAGATTGTACATCAAAAGCATTATTAAGTCAGCAAATAAATTATTTTTCTATAGATGGAATTTTATTCACTCATTTCCATCCTGATCATTTTTCAGGGTTATGTGGATTGATCGTACAAATGGAGATTTTAAAAAGAGAAAAACCTTTAGAAATAATTACCCACAACAAACTAATCCCTTTCATTAAAGATAATTTACATCTATCATATATTTATGAAAAAAGATTAGCATTTAAAATTAATTATATAGGATTTGAATACGAGGAAAGTTTTAATATATGTGAAAACTTAACTGTTATTTCTAAGAATAATACTCATTTAAATGCTTATAAAATATATGGAGAAGAATTTAATAATTATTTTTCTTCTTCCAGTTTTATATTTACAACAACAGATAATAAATTGCTTTATACAGGAGATATTGGTTCAGAAAAAGATTTATATTTATTTTCAGGTGAAAAGATAAATTACATGATAACAGAAATCACACATGTATCCACTGAAGAAATAATAAATGCTGCTAAAAAATTTATACCTGAAAAATTATATTTAACACATATTAGTGATTCTGACAAACTAAAAATAAACACTATTATTAAAGAAAACACAAAAATTAGCATTCCTACTTTTGAAGCTATAGAAGGATTAAAATTTAATCTTTAGTTTAAAATTCTTTCCAAAACTCAAAAAATATATTATATTTCATCCCCTAAATGATATAAATTAGCATAAGTGTGTCATCTTGGCAGAATTAAGATAAAATTAGAAAAATGACAGTAGAAGAATTTAAAAATAAGTACGGAATAATTGGAAATTCTAAAGAAATTAAGGATTTATCAGATATTTCACTTCAAGTTGCTCAATCAGATATTTCAGTATTACTTTATGGTGAAAGTGGAGTTGGTAAGGAAATATTTGCTTCTGCAATTCATGGGCAGAGCAAAAGAGCAGATTCAAAATTAGTAAGTGTAAATTGCGGTGCTATACCGGAAGGAATTTTGGAGAGTGAATTATTCGGACATGAAAAAGGATCATTTACAGGTGCAGTTGGAAAAAGAAAAGGTTATTTTGAAATTGCTGACGGTGGTACATTATTTTTAGATGAAATTGCAGAAATGCCTTTAAGAACTCAAGTGAAACTTTTAAGAATTTTAGAGACCAAAGAGTTTATGAGAATAGGTAGCGAAACTGTAACCAAAGTTGATGTAAGAATTATTGCTGCAACAAATAAAAATCTACAACAGGAAGTTGATACTAAAAGATTTAGAGAGGATTTATATTTTAGATTAAAGGCGGTTACACTTACAATTCCTCCTCTTAGAAACAGAAAATATGATATAGATGAATTGGTAAAACATTTTATTAATAATTCTGCAAAAGAAAATAATTTATCTCAGCCAACTGTTACAAATGATGCTTTAGAATTTTTAAGGAATTATAGTTGGCCCGGTAATGTTAGAGAGCTTAAAAACACTATGGAAACAGCTATAATATTAAATAAAGATAATACTCTTGATAGAAGAGTTTTTGAATCATTATTGCTCAACATTAATGAAACAACAGATAAAAGAAATTTACCTGTGTTTTTAAATAGATCTTCAGATGATTCCGACAGAGAATTAATATACAGAGCATTGTTTGAACTTAAAAAAGATATTATGGAATTGAAAGATATTGTTGTACATAAACAAAGAGAAGATTTTGAAAGAGAAATATCTCAATTACCTCAGGAAGTAATTCCATTAAATAATATGGAATATGATGCTATAAAAAACGCATTAGAATTTACACACGGAAACAAGAGAAAAGCTGCCCAACTTTTAAACATTAGCGAAAGAACACTTTACAGAAAAGTGAAGGAATATAATTTGTAATGCTGAAAATCATCAAAAAACAAGCAAATATTAAAATAAATACAGGGGAAATCATTTTTTTCTTGTTTATAGTTTATTGCTCAATTAATTTTACTGCTTGCGGAATTTACTCTTTTTCAGGTGCCTCTGTTCCTTCGCATTTAAAGTCTATTTCTATTCCTATTGCTGAAGATAGAAGTGGTTCCGGTGAACCAGGTTTGAGAGAATTAGTTACAGAAAAATTAATTCAAAAATTTATTGATGATAACAGTCTGCAAGTTTCTGAAAAAGGAAAAGCTAATGCTAATTTAGATTGTACTGTTACAGGATTTTCTGATGTTCCCAATATTGTTGCAGCAGGTGAAAACATTACATCCAGAAGATTAACAATTATTATTAATGTAACTTATACTGATAATGTAAATAAAAAAATAATTTTTGAGAAAGGTTTTTCAAATTACGGTGACTATCCACCGGCTGGTAATTTAAATGATAGGAAAGATGCAATTAATACAGCTATTGAAAGAATAACAGAAGACATTTTATTAAGTGTAGTTTCAGGATGGTAAACAAAAACAATGGATAATTTAATACTCTTTTTATATTTCTCAACACTTTCTGTGTTGTTCATTTTTGGTTCTCACGGTTTTATAATGTTATTCTATCACAGAAAATATGGTGATATAAAACAAAAATCAGATGTAAAGTTAAATCAAAATTCATTGGTTACAATTCAGTTACCCCTTTTCAATGAACTTTATGTTGTAAAAAGATTAATAGATTCTGTTTGCAAAATCGAATACCCAAAAGACAAATTAGAAATTCAGGTATTGGATGATTCTACTGATGAAACTTCTGAAATTGTTGCAGAGATTGTAGCTGAAAAAATAAAAGAAGGATTTGATATAAAACAAATAAGAAGAATAGATAGAAAAGGTTATAAGGCAGGCGCTTTAAAAGAAGGATTAAAAACTGCAAAGGGTGAATTTATAGCAATATTTGATGCTGATTTTTTACCCCAAGAAGATTTTCTTAGTAAGACTCTTTCATTCTTTACAAATGATAATGTAGGAATGGTTCAGACACGATGGGAACATATAAATGGTAACTATTCAATTTTAACTAAAACTCAAGCTCTTGCTTTAGATGGACATTTTGTTATTGAACAAAATGTTAGAAATAAAGCAGGGTTCTTTATCAATTTTAACGGAACAGGGGGGGTGTGGAGAAAATGCTGTATTGAAGATGCAGGTAACTGGCAAGCTGATACATTAACTGAAGACTTGGATTTAAGTTATAGAGCTCAATTAAATGGATGGAAATTTGTTTTCTTAAACGACTTTACTTCTCCTGCTGAATTACCTTCAGAAATTAATGCATTAAAAGCACAACAATTTAGATGGACAAAAGGAGCAATAGAAACTGCAAAGAAAATTCTTCCTTTGGTTTGGAAATCAAATGAGCCATTAAGGATTAAACTGCAGTCAACATTCCATTTGACAAATAATATTTGTTTCCCTTTTATACTTCTTACAGCAATACTTAATGTTCCTTTAATATTTATAAAAAATAGCGGTGCACACGACCTGTATTTCGGAATATTGTCTCTTTTTGTTTTAGCTTTTATAAGTTCGTTTTTATTTTATTTATATTCACAGAAAGATATTAGACAGGACTGGAGAAAAACTATAGTTCTGTTCCCATTGTTTATGGCCGGTAGTATGGGATTTGCAGTAAATAATTCACGAGCAGTTTTTGAAGGTTTATTAAATAGAAAAAGTGAATTTGTTAGAACCCCTAAGTTTAAGGTAGTTTCTTCTAAGGATACTTGGACTGATAAAAAATATTTAACAAAAAAAATAAATACGACTGTTATAATTGAATTAATAATGGCAATATATTGTCTAATAGGTGTAGCTTCATCTATTTATTTTTTGGAGATTGCAGCATTACCCTTTCATTTATTATTCTTCATTGGGTTTTCATTTGTTTCAATTACTTCATTAAGACATGTTTTATCTAATAAAATAAAAACAACTTAGTTTGGCTAAATCATTATTTGAAATATTTAACGATAAAGTAAGTCTGATTTATGAATACGATAAATCGACCCCTCTTTTTGTTAGAAAAGCTAATACAGAAGTTTTAAAAAATAATTTAGACGATGCTATCGATGTATTAATGAATGGAATTGAAATTTATCCTGAATATCCTACTGCATATTTTATACTTGGAAAAGCATACACATTAAAAAATCAATTCAAAGATGCTGAGGAGGCATATAGAAAAGGCTCTGACCTTATATACTCTAAATCGACATTCGATTTTTATATGAAAGAAATTGAAAATTCAAAATCTGAAAGATTAGTTTTTAACCCAGATAGAAGCGGAGCATTTTTAAAGACAGAAAATAAAGTAATTCAAAAGGAAGAACCAATTGTAGATGTTGATGAAAGTTTTGATATAGATAAAAGTGTTATTAATTACAAAATAAAAGAAAATGAAGTTAAAGATATCGAAATTGAAAAAAATAAAAATAGAATAAAAAATTCTCCCTCTATTGAAAAAGATTTTGAAGAAAAACTTGATAAACTTGCAAATGAAATAGCTTCAGCAAGATTACCTGTTGTTGATAATACTCCCATCACAAATGTTTCTACTAGAGAGTTTATAAATGATGATCCAATGATTATCTCTGAAACACTTGCAAAAATCTATGAAGCACAAAACGAATTTCAAGAAGCTGTAAAAATTTATGAGAAGTTAATTATAAAATATCCTGATAAAAAAGGTGAATTTACTAAACGCATTTTATCATTAAAGAACCGTCCTGAAAAAACTTCCGATTAACCCTAATTCAATCTAATGATTGATATAAAAAGTCTTTCAAAACTAAACAAGAAATATTATTCTAAAGATGTAAATACTGTTGCCAAAAAATTACTTGGTAAATTACTTGTGCATAATATTGGCAGAATTAAATTAGCTGGAATGATTGTAGAGGTTGAAGCTTACAATGGCAAAGTAGATCAAGCTGCTCATACATACATAGGTAAAACAAAAAGAAACAAAATTATGTTTAATGAAGGTGGATATTTATATGTGTACTTTACCTATGGAGTTCACTTTTGTTGTAACATTGTAACAGGAAAAAAGGATGAAGGTACAGCAGTTTTAATAAGAGGTATAGAACCCATTTTGGGAATAGAAAAAATGAAAGCAAACAGGTTTTCTTCAAATAAAATAGAAAGTAATAAAATATTTAATTTAACAAACGGACCAGGTAAAATTTGTCAGGCTTTCCAAATTAATAAATCGCATTATGGTTTAGATCTAACTAAAGATAAAATTTATTTGTTGGAGTTTAAAAAGATAAAAGAAGAAGAAATTATATGTACAACAAGAATAGGTATAAAAAAATCGATAGATTTACCTTGGCGTTATTATATTAAAGATAATCCGTTCGTATCTAAAAAATGAATAATCCCAAAAATTTATTAATTGTAAGAACCGATAGAATTGGTGACTTAGTATTGACCCTTCCTCTGGCAGAGGTAATTAAAAAACATTACCCTGATTGTAAAGTAACTTTTCTAATCAGAGAATACACAAAAGAAATCCTATTCAATCACCCCTTTATTGATGAAGTAATTTTAGTTAAAACCAAAAAAGAACAAAACACAATTACTTTTCTTGATAATTATAAAATTATTAAAGAGAAAAACTTTGATACGGTAATTGTTGTAAGTCCCAGATTGATAATCTCTTTAATAGCTTTTTTATCAAGAATTAATTTTAGAATAGGGACAAGTTATAGATGGTATTCATTTTTATTTAACAAAAAAGTATATATCCACAGAAAATATGCGGAGAAACACGAGTTAGAATTTAATCTAGAAATGCTAAAAAAAATTGACATTACAGAAAATATATTTCCTAAGAATATTAGTTATTCTTTACAAGTAAATTCAAAAAACAAAAATAGAGTTGAGCAAATATTATTTTCGAAAAATATTTCACTTACAAAACCAACATTTATTATTCATCCGGGAAGTGGAGGAAGTTCTATTGACCTTCCGTTGAGTAAATTTATAGATTTAACAACAAAAGTCACAAATGATTTTGATACGGAAATAATTATTACAGGTAATAAAAATGAAAATGTAATTTGTAATAGTCTAGTTATAAATAATAAAGTAAAAAATCTTGCTGGAGAATTAAATTTGTCAGAACTGATTTATTTAATAAATAAATGCTATTTATTTATTTCTAATTCTACAGGTCCATTGCATATTGCTGCTGCTTTAAATAAATATGTTATAGGTTTTTATCCAAATTCATTAGCTTGTTCCTATAAGAGATGGGGTCCTTATGGCTCAAGAACAAAGGTTTTTACACCTCAACAAGAATGTAAAAACTGTAAAATGGAACAGTGTTCAAACGAAGATTGTATGAATAATATCGATATAAATGATGTAATTAATTACATTAAAAATATCAATAATAATTTTTCATAAAGATGAAAACGGAATGAAAAAGAAATTTCAAATATCAAATCTAGTTTTAATAATATTTTTAATATATGCTTTTTGTAATAATGCTCAAACAAAAGCAGATTCTTTTAGAGTAATTAATAATAATGCTTTTAAAATGGGAGAAAATCTTACATTTAAAATAAAATATGGTTTTGTTACTGCCGGAATTTCTAAGATGTATGTAAAAGATGAAAAAACTATTTCAGGTAGATTAGTTAATCATGTTATTTTTGAAGTTAATTCTGTTCCAAGTTTTGATTGGATATACAAAGTAAGAGATAGATACGAAACTTTTATTGATAAAGAAGGACTTTTCCCTTGGCGATTTGAACAGCATATAAGAGAAGGAGGATATAAAAGAGATTATTCCGCATACTTTGATCAAAGACAAAATAAAGCATTTACAAGTGAAGGGATATTTGATATTCCTGAATATGTAAATGATATAATTTCTGCTTTCTATTTAGCTAGAATATTTGATTACACTAATTCAAAAGAAAATGACGAGATTCATCTTAAGAATTTTAGTAATGGTAAAACCTTTGATCTTGATGTTGTTTTTAGGGGAAGAGAAGAAATAGAAGTTCCAGCCGGTAAATTTAGTTGCATTATTATTGAACCTTTGGTTAAAGGCGGTGGGCTTTTTAAAAGTGAAGGAAGTATTTACATTTGGTTATCGGATGATTCACTTAAAGTACCCATAAAGGTTAAATCTAAAATTGTAGTTGGTTCCATTGATGCAGTTCTATCCGAATACAGTGGATTAGCAGGAGAATTTAAAGCTAAGATTCCTGAATAAAGTTTTTTAATTAACTAAAAAATATTTTTAGGAATTCCATATTAATTTATATATTTTCTTTATATGGAAAAAAACCTACAAGAAGATAATAAAACAGAACAATATCCCGATAATATATCACAAAGAAGAATTACTTTAAACGGTTTTGATACTCAAATCTCTCCAATTACCGCTGCATTTATTGGATTAATTGGTGGTTTTTTTCTTTATCAGTTTGTTGGTGGTTTAGTAACCTTTATAATTTTTGGATTTGATATTAATAATGCACCTGTAAATGGTTTACGCATTATGACAATGCTAAGCCAGATACTATTTATTTTATGTCCGGCTTTCTTGTTCAGCAAGTGGTTTTATCATGATTTTAATAAAATATTAAAATTTAAAGTTCCTGATTATAGAGAAATAATTTTATTTATAATCGGAATATTTGTTCTTACTCCTTTACTACAAAATTATGTTTCAATCCAGAATTTTTTTATTAATAAAATGGCAGAAGTTTCTCCTTTTATTAATTCAATAAAATCTATGTTAGATTCTTTGAACAAAATTGTCGAAAATTCATATCTAAATCTTTTATCTGCACAAACGATATGGGATGCTTTATTTGTAATCTTTGTAGTTTCAATAGTTCCCGCTTTTTCTGAAGAAATTATGTTTAGAGGTTTTATTCAAAGCAGTTTTGAATTAAAGTTAAAAGCAAGATGGGCTATAATTATTACGGCTATATTTTTTGGTTTATATCATTTTAACCCTTACGGGTTGGTTTCCTTAATAATATTAGGTCTTTATTTCGGATTTGCTGCTTATATGAGTAAATCAATTTTTGTTCCAATGATATTACATTTTACAAATAATTTTCTTGCAGTAGTTATGTACTTTATAATCGGCGATAAGGACCTTATTGATTCTTCAGCAAGTGGTGTTGTTGATATAAGGGTATCTTTTTTTCTATTAATGTTATTTGGCGTAATGTTTATCGGCATTGTTTATTTTATCTTTTATTTTTATAATAAGAAAAAAACAGAGCTTATTTAATGTTAACTTGTCCTAACTGTAAATATGAATATGTAGATGGAATAACGATTTGTCCCGATTGCAATTCAAATCTTGTTGATCCGAAATCACTTATTCAACCACCAACATTAAAAGAAAAAGATTGGAAAGTTATTTTTACTTCAGATCAGGAATATGAAATGCAAATGTTAAAAGATAATTTATCAAGCGCTGATATTGAGTCAATAGTATTTTCTCAAAAAGACAGAAGTTTACCAACACCTGGGGACCTTTCCATAATAAGTTTATTGGTTAGAAATGAAAATGTTGAAGACGCTGTTAATTTTATTAATGAAGTATTAAAGAATTAGATTTAAATAAATGGCTGCAAGTAATACCTTCCTTCGTGTCTTAGTTTCAGTAATAACTATCCCACTTATTATTTTTATTAGTTATACAGGCGGAATTCCTTTCTTTATTTTTGTAATGTTTATTTCTTTACTCTCCTATTATGAATTTATATCATTTATTAAAAATATAGATATAAGCGCTAACTTTTGGGTTGGTTTTGGTGGAGTATTATTTTCTCTGCTAAATAACAGATATCATTATTTAGACACTTATTCTTTTTTAATATTTTTTATGCTAATCCTTTCTGCTTCTGAATTATTTAGAAAAGATGGCTCTCCAATTGCAAATATTGGTTCTGTTTTATTTGGTGTTATTTATATCGGATTTTTTTCAAGCGCTATTATTGGAGTTAGAGAAATATTTCCACAAATCGGTACCTTATATGAAAGAGGCGGGTATATTATAATTTCTATATTTGCAACTATTTGGATTTGTGATTCTGCAGCTTTTTTTGGTGGAACAGCTTTAGGTAAGCATAAATTATTCCCTATAGTTAGTCCTAAAAAAAGTTGGGAAGGAGCTATTTTTGGTTTTATTTTCGCCATCGGGACAATGCTCTTGTCTAAAATAATTATTTTAGATTTCTTTAGTTGGGGCACTGTTATAGCTATTGGAATTATTATTGGTATTTTTGGTCAAGTAGGAGATTTATTCGAATCATTATTAAAAAGATCTGCTAATGTTAAAGACTCATCTAATCTAATTCCCGGGCATGGGGGAATTTTTGATAGATTTGATTCTCTTCTGTTCACTGCACCAATAATATTTTTATATCTTACATACTTCAGTAAATAAAAAATTATTTAAATTTTGAAGAAAAAAGAAACCGTAAATATAGTTACGCTCGGTTGTTCTAAAAACACCGTAGATTCTGAGAGATTGATGAGGCAAATTAATGATAACAATTTTAATTTAATTGATGATCCTAATAATGCAGATACTGTAATTATAAATACTTGTGGATTTATTGAAGCAGCAAAAGAAGAATCTGTAAACACAATTCTTAATGCAATTAAACAAAAAAAAGAAGGCAAAATTAAAAAAGTAATTGTTGCCGGTTGCCTTTCAGAAAGATATGCTGAAGATTTAAAAAAAGAAATTCCAGAAGTAGATGCTTTTTTTGGGACAGAAAAATATGAAGATATTTTAAACGAACTTGGCGGAAAATTTAGAAGAGAACTGCTTGGCGAAAGAACTTTATCAGGACCACCGCACACAGCTTACCTAAAAATATCTGAAGGATGCGATCATCCATGTTCTTTTTGCGCTATTCCACTTATGAGGGGTTTGCATAAATCAAAACCTATTGAAGAACTTATTAATGAAGCAGAATTTTTAGTAAAAAATAATACTAAAGAATTAATATTAATAGCTCAGGACACTACAGATTACGGTAAAGATATTTATGGTGAAAGATGTCTTCACAAATTACTAACAGAATTAAGTAAAATTGATGGAATTATATGGATAAGATTAATGTATGCCTATCCATCACATTTTCCTAAGGAAGTTATTAAAGTTATCTCAGAAAACTCTAAAATCTGTAAATATATTGATATCCCGCTTCAGCATATTTCAGATAGTGTTTTAAAATCAATGAGAAGAGGAGTAACTTCCAATAAAACAAAGAAATTGGTTGCTGATTTAAGGGCTAATATTCCAGGAGTTATAATAAGAACAACTTTTATTGTCGGTTATCCAAATGAAACCGAAAACGATTTTAATTTGTTATGTAGATATATCGAAGAGACAAAATTTGACAGAATTGGTGTATTCACATTTTCTGTGGAAGAAAATACATCCAGTTTTATTCTTGGTAATCCAATTTCAGAAAAAATTAAAGATCAAAGAAAAAACAAATTAATGGAAATACAAAAAAATATTTCTTTGGAAATCAATCAAAAACTAATCGGTAAAAATCTTGATATATTAATTGAAAGACAAGAAGGAAACTTTTATATTGGACGCTCTTACCGTGATGCACCGGAAATTGACGGAGAAATATTAATACCAACTGATAATAAAGGTGTTAAATTTGGTAGCTTTTATAAAGCTATTATTTATGATTGTAATGAATATGATCTGTTTGGAAATATTAGAACTTAAATGGAGGGAATATGAAGTTAATAACTAAATATTTTTTAATAGTTATTTTATTTTTTACATCCGTAATTGTTGGACAAAACATACCTACTAAATCAAATATAAATTATGATAATGCATTTGAACAAGATTTTATAAATTTTAAATCTGATAAAATAGGTCAAACAAAAGTAGAAGTATTTATTCAAATACCTTATAACAGTATAAAATTTATTAAAGGCGACGATGGTTTTTATGGGAAGTATTCAATTACATTATCTTTTCTTGATGAAAAAGGAGAAAAGTTATTTGCTGAAAAAATATGGAATGAAAAAATATTTGTAAAAGAATATAAAACTACTACTTCAAAATATACATCAAACATTAGCAGAAAAACTTTTTTTGTTCAACCTGGGATGTATTTAATAAGAACATCTATTGATGATAAAGAGACTCAGAAAGAGTTAGTTAGAAATGTAAAATACAATATTCATGATTTTTCTAATAATGTTGATATCAGTGACATCATGTTTATTGAGGACAAAATGATTAATAATGATAGTAAAACGATAATACCAAATATTTCAAGAAATGTTACAAATCAACATACGGGTGTTTCAATTTATTATGAGATTTATTCAGATAAAAAAGATAATGCAACAATAAATTATAAAATCACTGATAGTGAAAAAGAATCAATATTTAATGAAACCGTAACTACTAAATTAGATTCTGGGGTAAATCATATTCTATATACTGCAAAAGATACTACAATAAATTTAGGTACATATCAATTTGAAATATCTCTTATTAATTCTGATAAAGAAGTAATTACTGAATCTAAAAGATTATTCTTTTCAAGATGGGTTGGTGTACCAACAAATATTGAAGATCTTGAAACAGCTATTGAGCAATTAGAATATATTGCTACCGATGATCAGATTGATTTTATAAAAGAGAGTTCTACCAAGGATGAAAAAATAAAAAGGTACATGGAATTTTGGAAATCAAAAGATCCTAATCCTACTGATGAAGATAATGAAGCCTTTGATGAATACTACAGAAGAATAAATCTTTCTAATATAAACTTTACACACTATAACAAGCCAGGATGGAAAACAGACAGAGGAATGGTTTTTATTGTTTTAGGTCCCCCCGACAATATTGAAAGCCACCCTTTTGACAGCTACTCAAAACCCTATGTAGTTTGGGAATATTATGATTTGAGAAGAAGTTTTACATTTGTAGATGTAACAGGCTTTGGTGATTTTAGATTAGCTAACCCACTGGATTTTGACTATTACAGATACAGATGATACTTACAGTTACTTTAAATCCTTTATTAGAAAGAAGATTCTTTTTTAAACAAATAATTGAAGGCAGCGGTAACAGAGCAATTGATCAAGAATTAAGAGCAGGTGGAAAAGGAATAAATGTTAGCAGACAGCTAAATGTTCTAAATGTTAAAAATCATGCTCTAACATTCTTAGGGGGAAAAAACGGGAAACTAGTAAAAGAAATCCTTTCCAATGAAAAAATAGAATACACTTCAATTCAATCTAAATCCGAAACTAGAGACGGGACTGTTGTAGTAAATAATAGCACAAATAATGTTACTACTTTTTTTGGTTTAAATGCCGAAATAACAAAAGAAGATGCTGAAGCTTTTAAAACAAAGTTAGAAAAGATGATAATGAATTGCGAGATTGTTGTCTTTTCCGGCAGTTCATCCTGTGAAAATACGGACTCAATTTTTCCCTTCGGTATTGAAAAAGCAAATATGAATAATAAAATTTCTATTTGTGATACTTATGGAAGGCACTTGCAAAAATGTATTGACAACAAACCCACTATAATTCACAATAATGTTTTTGAAATTGAAAACACATTTAACATTAAGTTAAATAATGAAAAAAAGAAATTAGAATTTCTGAGAACTCTATATAAAAAAAACATTAAGCAAGTCTATTTAACTGATGGAAGCAATCCATTTTATTGCTCAAACTTTGATTATCATTTTAAAATTACTCCGCCTCAAACAAAAACAGTTGATCCCTTAGGAAGCGGGGATAGTTTTACTGCAGGTATTGTTTATGCTTGGCATAATAACCTTACATTCGAAGAAGGCTTAACAATAGCAACATCTTTGGGTGTAATAAATGCCAAATCTACTAATACCTCAAAAGCCGAATTTATCAAGGCACAAGAATTATTTGAAAATATTATTGTAAATTCTGTTGGTAAAAAAATGATAAAAATTGATGCTACACCAACTTAAAATAATATTCATAATTCAACTTATTATAACTCCTTTTCTTTTTTCTCAAACAATTGAATCAATAAATATGATTGGGAATAAAAATTATTCTCAATCTGACTATCTTGAATGGATTAAATTACAGCCAGGGCAAACCGTATTTGATGGAATAAAAGATTCTATAATTTACAGAATATCAACAAACTTAAACCAAAGGGGATATTTACACTACAATTTTGTATCACTCACAATGGAAAATATTGATGATAAAAATAGTGTTGATATAAACATAGCAATAGAGGAAAATAATCCCACATATTTTTATAAAATAAATATTGCAGGCGTCTCAAAAATTGATTCTGAACTTGTGCATTCTGTATTTAATAGTTTTGAGGGAAAAATATTTAATAAATATGAATTGGAAAATTCTATTTCTGAGATACTAACTTATTATGAAAATTCCGGCAATCCATTTTCTATTGTAAAAATAAATTCCATTGATTTTTATTATGATTCATTAAATATAGAATACAGGGCAAATATTTTTCTTACTATTGATGCAAAAATAAAATACACAATTGATGAAATTGAAATTTTAGGCAATGAAAAAACCAAAGATAATGTGTTGGTAAGAGAATTGAGAATTCAGCCAGGGCAGGAATACTCACAACAAAATATAAATTTATTTCCCGAAAGATTAAATAAGCTTGGTTTTTTCGAACCTGTGGAAAAACCAGACTATTTTATTAATTCAAAAGGGAAAGGTGTTTTATTTTTTAAAGTAAAAGAAATTCAGACTAATAATTTTGATGGAATAATAGGTTATATACCTGGAACATCTGCAAGCGAAACTGGTTATGTAACAGGACTAGTTGATCTGAGTTTAAGGAATCTCTTCGGAACTGGTAGGTCTGCTTCAATAAAATGGCAAAGATTAAATCGTTCTTCTCAGTTGTTAGATTTAAAGTATCTTGAACCCTGGATATTTGGAATGCCTGTAAATATTTCAACAAGAATATTTCAAAGGAAAGAAGATTCATCTTATGTTCAAAGGACTTTTGATATTTCCTTACAATATCTTGCTACAGAAGTTTTATCAGCCGGAGTTACACTTTCTTTAGAATCAGTAATTCCATCTGATAATAGCTCAAACAGATTCACAGTTTTTAATTCAACAATTGTAAATAGTGAACTGAATTTAAAACTTGATACCCGTAATGATCTTTTTACTCCAACAAATGGTATCCAATTTGTAAATTCTTATACATTCAGACAGAAAACGATTAACGGGCCTACACAATTTATTGCTCCAAATACACCAACTAAAATTAATCTGCAAAAATTAGAATTATCCTTTGATGCCTATTTTTCTTTTGTAAACAGACAAGTGTTTGCTCTTAAATTACATGGTGGGGAATTACGAGGACCATTTTTTGAAATCAGTGATCTTTTCAGAATGGGCGGATTTAATTCGCTAAGAGGTTATAAAGAAGATCAGTTTTTGGGTTCCAGAGTTATTTGGGGAAATTTAGAATACAGATTTTTACTAACTAACAGAACTTATTTCTTTATCTTTATGGATAACGGTTATCTTTTAAGAAAAGAAGATGTTGATAGAAATATTCCTAAAGTTGAGGAATACAAAGTTGGGTATGGATTGGGGATAAATCTGGAAACTAGTTTAGGCATATTGGGAGTTAGTTTTGCACTCGGTCAGGGAGATTCATTCTCTGATGGAAAAATTCATTTCGGTATTATCAATAATTTTTGATTCTAAAATTAGATATATATAAAATATCTAATATAGATGTTACAACTTATAATGTTATAACATATATTGGAGCATCAAATTATGTCACTTATAATAAAAGGTAAAAAATGAAAAGAACAAAAATATTAATTTTAACAGTTTTCGCTTTGTTGATCACACAAACATTAGCACAAACATCTGAATGGAAAATAGATAAATCTCATAGCAAAATTGGATTTACTGTTACTCATTTATTAATATCAGAAGTAGACGGGATTTTTAATGATTTTCAAGGCACTATTACTACAAATAACAATAACTTTGAAAATGCTCTTATAGAATTTACTCTAAAAGCAAATAGTATTTATACAGACAATACAAAAAGAGACAACCACTTAAAATCTGCTGATTTTTTTGATGCAGATAAATTTCCAGAAATAAATTTCAAAAGCACTTCATTTACAAAAGTAGAGGGGAATAATTATAAATTAATCGGTGATTTTACAATGAAGGGGATTACCAAACAAATTGAATTAAATGTTGTTTTGGGAGGAACAATAAAAGATACTCGTGGGAATGAAAGAGCAGGTTTCAAAATTAGCGGAAAGATTAACAGATTTGATTATGGACTTAATTGGAACAGTCTATTAGAATCTGGTGGCGCTGTTGTAAGTAAAGAAGTAGAATTAAATTGTAAAATAGAATTAGTTAAACAAAAAGATGAGAAAAAATAATGATTGATGAATTAATAGAAAAAAGATTTAGCCCCTATTCATTTAGTGATAAAGAAATTGCTAAAGAAGATTTATTAAAATTATTTGATGCAGCAAGAAAATCTCCTTCTTCTTATAATGAACAACCTTGGAGATTTATTGTTGGTACAAAAGCAAATAAAGAAACATATAACAAAATTTATGACACATTAGTTGAAGGCAACAAAGAATGGGCGGATCAAGCTTCTGTATTAATTCTAACTGTTGCTGCAAATGAATTCAGTAAAAATGGGAAGAAAAACCACCATTCAGAATATGACCTTGGACAATCTGTTGCTTTTTTAACTCTTCAGGCTACTGAATTGGATATTTATCTTCATCAAATGGCTGGATTTTCGAGAGAAAAGGCTAAAGAAAATTTTAATATACCAAATTATTTTACTCCAATTACTGTTATTGCTTTGGGCTTTAAAAATGATGAAGATAAAAAACCTGAAAAAAGCAGAAAGCTTATTAATGAATTAGTTTTTGAAAATTCATTCAGAAAATAAATGAAAATTGAAGAAGAAATAAAACAAAAACAATTTAAAAGTGAATATCACAAAACATTAATAAATATTATTTTTACTTATAATTGGCTTATTAAAAATCAGGTTGAAATATTAAAACCATTTGATATAACACTTCAGCAATTTAATATACTTCGAATTTTAAGAGGGCAGTATCCTAATCCTTCTAATATAAAATTAATGAAAGAAAGAATGCTTGACAGAATGTCAGATTGCTCAAGAATAGTAGAAAAGTTATTAAAAAAAGGTTTTGTTGAAAGAAAATTATGCAAAGAAGACAGAAGAAATGTTGATGTTATAATTACTAAAAATGGTTTGGTCATACTTAAAAAACTAGATAAAAAATTTGAAACTCTTGATAAAAATCTGATAAACCTAAATACTTCTGAGACAAAAACACTAAATACTTTATTAGATAAGTTGAGGGGATAAAAATTATCATTGTAGAGATGTTATATATAACATCTCTACAAGACTATAGCAATTTATTTAAACCATAAAAACTTTAGCAATATCTTTTAATAATGAGGGTTTGTTTTTCAAAGCTATCATAAAAAATCTACCGACAGTTCTTTTTTTCTCAGGTAATTTTAACATAGATTCAATAAGATTATTAAATTGAATATCTGTAAAATTAAACAGACCATCTTTAATCTTATCCAAAAAGTCATGCTTTTTACCTCTTAATTTTTTCCATTCTTTATGATAATTTTTAATGTAGACCAGATCATTATTTTTAATTGACCGGGCAGCTAATCTGCCTGCAATACTTGCACCCATCATACCACTGGAAATTCCTCCTCCGCTTAATGGATTAACCTGTCTTGCAGCATCACCAACAAGCATTATACCATGGGCAGCCATTACCTTTAAAGCAACAACAGATGGAACTCCTCCTGCTATTTGGGTTAGGATATTTGCAGTTGGAAAGAGATTCTCTAAATTATTATTTAAATATGATAAAGCTGATCGTTTTTTCCCGATTCCACCGCTTACACCCAAACCAATATTTGCCGTTCCTTTTCCTTTAGGGAATACCCAAAAGTAACCTTCCGGCGCTACTTCTTTGCCAAAATAAAAAAATAAAGTATCCTGATCGCATTCAACATTAGAAGCAGTAACCTGAAAACAAGATTCCATATCTCTGAAATCAATATGAGTTTCTAATCCTGCCCATCTTCCTACTCTAGATTCAACTCCATCAGCGCCAATTACTATTTTACATTTAATTTGTTTTTGCTCGCCTCTAAATTCAAAATTGACTCCGGTCACTTTTCCATTTTCATTTATTAGAGAATTAACATAAGCTCTGGTTAATATTTCAGCTCCGGCATCAGATGCAGTTTTGGCTAGCTCGTAATCAAATATTCTTCTTTCAAGCATATAGCCTTCAACTTTTCCTAAATTGATGACTACTTTTTTTCCATTTGGTGCAACAAATCCGAATTTAGTTATCTCTGCATTTATCCATCTTTTATCAGGCTTTATAAATGCTTCCAATCCTTCACGACTAATTGCTTCTCCGCATCTTACAGGATAGCCGACATCTCTGTCTTTTTCTAAAATTAAAACAGAAGCTCCTCTTTGCGCTGCGTATCTTGCTGCAATTGAACCAGCGGGACCGGCACCGACTACCACTATGTCATATTCTTTTTTCATTATAGATTATTTTTCTAATACACCGTCTTTGTTAAGTTTAATAACTTCAATAGGACATGCCCAAACACATTTTGCACAATTTGTACAGCGAGAGTCTATTATATATATTTCTGCTTCTTTTAACTCAATTGCATCTTCGGGGCAAACACCAACACAGCATCCGCAGAAATCACATTTATTTGGCAGAATATCTATTAATAGTTTTCCTGTTTTAGCTTGCCTATAGTTCATTTTTTTTATTAAAATTGGAATAAGTTGAATATGAAGATAAGAAAGCAAAAAATTATATCAAAGAATGATATTTAATAATTAAATTACTAATGTTTTGTAAATTTAATAAACATTATTAGTTTGAATATTAGTATAATTTTAGAAATAAATGCAAAAGATTAAAGCTGTTTTTATAATAATTAGACCACTCAATATTTTAATAACTTTTATTTCTGTAATAGTTGGGGGAATTATTGCATTAAAATCTAACCTAATTCCGCAACTTCTTTTATTAGCTGCAATCTCTGAATCACTTACCTTCTCAGCAGGAAATATTATAAATGATATTTTTGATCTGGAGATAGATAAAATAAACAGACCGGATAGAGTTTTACCAAAAGGAGATATAACTAAAAATTTAGCTGGAATTATTTATTTATTGTTTGTTCTTTTGGCTATTTATATATCATATAATATTAATCCTTTAGTATTTAAAATTATTCTTATTACAAACATCATTCTGTTTTTATATTCTTTTATAATTAAAAAAATGATATTAATTGATAATGTAATTGTAGCATTAATAGTAGGCTCAGCTTTTGTTGTCGCTTCAGCATCAGTAGGAAATATAAACGCTGGTTACATTCCGTTTGTATTTGCACTATTGATTAATTTTGCTCGAGAAATAGTTAAAGATATGGAAGATATAAAGGGTGATTCAGCAAGCGGCTTTAAAAGTTTTCCCTCCGTATTCGGGTTTGCCAATTCTAAGATAATGATATTAATTTCTACAGTTTTATTAATTATTATAACATTTTATCCTTATATTTTTAAAATATATGGTTCGTTTTATTTCATAATAGTATTAATAGTTGTAAATCCATTTTTAGTTTTTATCTTGATAAAATTATTTCAAGATGATTCAATTGATAATCTTAAAAGAGTTAGTAAATATCTAAAGATAGCAATGATATTTGGTTTAATAGCAATTTATTTAGGATAATGAAAAATTTTGATAATTCTTTTCTTACTGACAAAGTAAAAATCATAGCAGGTTGCGATGAAGCTGGTAGAGGCCCACTTGCGGGGCCAGTTGTAGCTGCTTCAATAATATTTAAAAATGATATGTTCATTGACGGTATAAATGATTCTAAAAAATTAAACGAAAAACAAAGGGAAGAATTATTTCCTGAGATATTAAATAAAGCTGAATGTGTCGGGGTTTCCGTAATCTCTCACGGTGTAATAGATAAAATCAATATTCTTCAAGCATCACTACTAGGAATGAAAACAGCAACCAATCGTTTAAAAATAAAACCTGATTTAATTCTAATTGACGGAAATAAATGTTTTAATTCGGATATAAAAAATATTGCAATAGTAGGGGGTGATTCAAGATCATTTTCAATTGCTGCTGCATCTATTGTTGCTAAAGTTGTTAGAGATAATATTATGAAACGCTTAGACAAATATTTCCCTAGATATTTGTGGGCAAAAAATAAAGGCTATCCAACCAAAGAACACATCCAGGCTGTAAAAATATTTGGCACAACATCGCTGCACAGAAAAACTTTTTTAAAAAATATTTTACCTGAATATTATAATTCAAATTTAGAATTGAAACATTTAAAATGACAGATAAAAAGAAAATAGGAAATAAAGGAGAGGAATTAGCTGCAGAATTATTAACAAAGAAAAATTATAAGATTATTGATAAGAATTATAGATTCGGTAAAGGAGAAATTGATATTATATGTGAAGATACCGAGAGCAAAAATCTTGTTTTTGTTGAAGTTAAATCCAGGACCAATTTAAATTTTGGTGATCCAATATTTGCTTTAACTAAAAGGAAAATGGCACAGCTTAGAAAAATTGCCGATTCTTATCTTTATGAAAAGAAACTCGATGATATTGACTGCAGATTTGATGTGATAACAATTCTTTACAAATTAAAAGAAAAACCTGAGATAAAACATTATAAAAATGCATTTTAATAATTAATTGAATGAAGTTTATTAAGGCATACATAAAATTTATTGACAGACTGAATGATAAAATAGGTAACTGGGTCTCCTGGCTAACTGCATTACTTACACTGGTTGTATGTTATGATGTTTTTGTGAGATATTTTTTGAAAGAAAGTAGTGTAGGATTTCAGGAATTTGAATGGCATTTATTTGCAATAATATTTTTACTATCAGCTGCTTATACTTTAAAAATTGATCAGCATGTTAGAGTAGATGTATTTTATACCCTTCTTTCTGAAAAGAAAAAAGCATATGTCAATTTATTCGGATATCTCATATTTTTAATTCCGTTTTGTATTGTTTTAATAATGGCATCAAAAAATTTTGTAATAAACTCTTT
>Ga0210044_10002845_pt1 | contig 25209 bp, 15 predicted proteins | sample CryGey13umfilter_2_FD_183959 | JGI IMG/M metagenome (GOLD analysis project Ga0210044, IMG submission 183959) | Groundwater microbial communities from aquifer in Utah, USA - Crystal Geyser 4/9/14 3 um filter (SPAdes) (version 2) | ecosystem: Environmental > Aquatic > Deep subsurface >... | reverse complement strand
CGCGGTGGCGCGAGCGAGGACGCGAAGCGCCTCGTCGCCGCAGGCGGCGAAGCCCACGTCGAGGCGCTCGAGGTGTGGGAAGTCGGCCGCGAAGAGGGCGCTGCTGCCTGAGCCTCCGAGGGGATTTCGCCACAGGTCGAGCTCGTGCAGCGTCGCTGTCAGCGGAGCCGCGCCAAGGGCCGCGGCGCCGCCGCCCCTTATGGAGCACTCGGCGAGGTGCAGACGGGTCAGTCGAAGACTCGACGAGGCGATGGCTGCGGCCCCGAAGTCGCTGATGGAATTGCCGCTCAGGTCCAGCTCGGAGAGGCACTCTGGGAGGGCACCGAGCAAGGTGGGGACGCCGTTCTCGTCGATTCGGTTGGCGCCGAGGGAGAGGCGTTCGAGGGCTGGCCAGGGGAGCCCAGTGAGGGCCGCGAGGTCGCCGGACTGAATGCCGTTGTGGGCGAGGTCGAGAACCGTCAGGCGGGGCCAGGGCGCGCCGGCCCACAGGGCCGGCGCGCCCTGGCCGAGCTTGTTGCCGGCCAACTCGAGGCGCTGGAGGGCGCCGCGCGCGGCGCCCTCCAGCGCCTCGGCCGCGTCGGGCCCCGTGAGGTTGTGGCTTAGGTCTAGGGCGCGGACCGAGTTCCCGAGGCTGCGAACGATTCGACGGACGCTGCTCCGATCCAGAAACGCGCCGGTGAAACGCAGGCCCCACGCGCTCTGCAGCTCGGGTCGTCGCAGCAGCGTCGTGAGTTCGAGGTCCGTCAACTTCACCGACCGCACGCCCCAAACCCGCGCCAGCGCAGCCCACGGCGGCGAATCGTCTAGGAGCGCGCGCCGAGTCCAGGTGTTGGGCGCCGTGCGCAGGTGTGGCGGCCACGAGACTAGGCGCTCTTCGAGCCACTCGACGTCGCCGCCTTCGAGTTGGGCGCGGCGGTCGAGCTCGTCGACGAGCGCCTGCCAGGTCTCCCGCCGGGGCTCTCCAGCGAGCAACGCCTCCGCTCGCCCGCGCCAATCGGCGCGGCGCGCGGCGGCCGACTGCAGAGCGCGGGCGGCCTCTTGGTCGCCCAAGCGCGCCAGTTGTTTGAGGCGTTGGTATCGTTCGTCACTGCTCTGCATCACGGCTCATCGATTCGCGAGATTGTCTCGCGACTTCGAAGATATCGTCATGGGCTGCTGCGACGCCAACGGTTCGCCGGCGTAGCCAGCAAAGTAGACCGCCCGCCACGGGCTCCGAGAGGGCTGTCTCGGAGTTCCGCGGTGGGCGGGTTACTTGGATCCAAACCAGGATCCGGGTGGTGGCGATTTCAAGGCGCGAAGAGGCGAGCGAACTCAGCGGCTCTTTGTTCCGCGCTACGAGTTTCAAGCTAGCCTGCCTCGGCCGGCTTATCCAGTGCACGGGAGCAATTTCCGTGATCCACGTGAATACACCTCTCGGCAGTTCTTGCGGGAAGCGAGGCAATGACTGGCTCTCCGAGGCAACATGGCCGGCTGGGGCGTTCACTTAGCGTTTTACGGTCGACGGGTTTGGGCGATGCCCAATTCTTTCATCGAAGGCCCAAACGCCCAGGACCCACCCACCGCGTGTGGCTACGGAGCCCAGAACCTGGGCATCCGCCCTGGAGGGGCGGACGCAGGACGTAGCCCAGTGCGGAGCGCCGGGTCGCGCCTCCGACCGCCCGAACCCACCACGAGAAACCGCAGCCGACCGCCCGCACCTCAAAAACCAATTCGGTATCCCACGGACAGACCGACATTTCCGGCGTTCGAGTCCCCTGTCAGCTCGTGCGAAAGTGCGCTGTAAGCGAAACGCAGCTCGCCTACCAAGAACCCGGGCCCGAGGCGCCAATCTACACCGCCGGCCAGGGTGACGCCGACCTCGGTGCTGGTCTCGCTGTTTGCTCCGGGGAGCGAAGAGTCCTGGTTGGACTGCAACATGTTGACCAAGAGCCCGAGGCCCGCAAATGGGACGAGCTCCTGGTCGTTGGGGAAGAATCGGTAGAAGACCTCGAGGGCGAGGCCGAGCTCGTCGACGGCGAGGTCGTAGGTCTGTCGGCCGCCGACTCGAGCGTCTGTGACGGCGCCGCTGGCTCCTGGGCGCGTGTAGCTGAGGTCCAGCGCCGCGACGAGCTGTTTGTCGAGGACTGGGAGGAAGACGTCGAACTCGAGGCCGACGCCCACGAAGGGTCCTAGAGACGAGGTGGGGACGATCGCGCCGAGCCTGGGTGCAAAGGCGACCGTCCAATCGGGCGAGCCGGGAGACGAGGTGCTCCCGACCGACTCGTCGCTCGAGAAGTCCAGGTCCTCGGCGGTGACGGGGAGAGTGGCGAGGGTGAAGGCGACGAGCAAGGTGGCGCCGAGGAGATCGGCAATAGTTGTGTGGAATGTCTTCATCGTGGCCTCCTAGAATGTGCGTTCGACGGTGGAGAGGGCGTTGGCGCCGGTGGACGACCCGCCGATGAAGTAGATGAAGCCAGCCCCCGCGATGCCGATGCCGAGGGCTCTGGGAGCGAGGAGGCTGCTGGAAGTCGAGTTGATCGACCCGCTGATCTCCCCGCTGTTGTCGAACTCTGTGTCGCGGCCCGTGCCGACGACCGAGTTCAGGTCGGTGTCGGTACCGGCGGTGGCGCCGCCCAGCAGGAAGAGCTTCTCGTTGACGATCACGGCCATTCCGCCAGCCGTACGGCCGGCCTTCTTGCCGTTGGTGGTCCAGGCGCCGTTGGTTCCCTCGAAGTCGGACTCCTCGAGGGTGTCGAGGATGGCCCCGGTTGAGCCGACGCCGCCGGCCACCCAGAGACGAGAGCCCGAGGAGGCGTAGGTCGAGACGTTGTCAGAGGTCTCTACGGCCGCCGCAAAGAAGGCCCTCGCCTCGTTCATGGGGGTCGTCCCCATCGTGCTGAAAGGAGTGCTCAGCTGCCCCAGCAAGTCGAGGTCCGAGACCTCCACCGAGTCCAAGACTCCGCCACTCTCTGCGGACTTGCCTCCCACAACCAGCAGACTTCGGGCTCCCAAGCCGTCCCTCATCAACAGGGTCTGATGTCCCCAGCGCGCCTGCGTGAGAGCCTGGTCGTCGAGCACGAAGACGCCCGTGTCACCGGGCCCCAGCGGCCTGTGCGCGGCGGCGTCGCCAGGCGCGTCGCCTTCGTCGGTGTAGGTCAGAGTGGCCCCATCGACCTCGGCGATGAGCCGCTCTTGCTGCGAGGCGCCGTTTGCCTCGTCGGTGCGGTAGATGCGGTAGCCGGCGGCGTCGAGGCCACCGACTTGTATCGCCTCCCACTCCAAGGTCACGCCCCCGCTGCTCAACGTCAGGATGGCTTCGTCCGACGCCATAGTCTCGCCGCCGGGATTGTCGGGATCGGCGCTCGAGAGGATCGCGGACACCTTGTAGTACCAAGTGCCCGCGCCGAGGCTGCCCGTGTCGGCGGGGTCGATGTGAGTGATCCTGGGCGCGTCGGCGCTCGAGAGCATCAGCGCCCGCTCGACGCTGTCCAGGACTTGGCCGTTGTCGTCCAGTCCGCCCGTGACGTAGAGGAAATTCTTGGCGGGGACGAACGGCGACTGCGCCGTATACAAGGGCACGAACACTGCCGAAGCCCCTGTTCGAGGGGTGAGCAGTCGGTTGCGCTGCTCGCTCCAGTGTCCCAGCGCGCCAAACTTCGAGAGCTGCACGCGCTCGATGGTGTCCAGCACGGTGCCGCCTGCACCAGTGTCTCCACCAATGGCGTAGAGGTAGCGGTTGCCGAGGTCGTCCGTCGCTGCGCCTCCCGTCAGCAGACGACGCGCCGTCGTCAGCCCAGACTCGGTGACGAAGTTCTCGAGGTTGCCGGAAGGGTTGGTGACCAAGAACCCCGAGAACGTGAAGTAGGTCTCCTCGTCCTCGTTGATGACGCGGACCAGATAGGGAGCCGCGCTCATGGTCGTGGTCGGGAACGTCGCCGTCGCCTCCGAGTCCGATACGACCGCACCGTTGACCGTGACCACGACGTTCTCTGTGCGATCGAGCAGCTCGATGCGCAGCGGCGCCCGGAAGTTGGCTCCGAACAGCGTCACGGGCGTGTCATCCTGTGTATTGCCGCGTCCTGGAACGACGGCGACGACCACGGGCACGGGCAGCGAGACGACGCGGAAGCCGCTCTCGAGAACGCCCGTGCCACCATCGCTCGGGGGATTTATGACGATGACGTCGTAGGTCCCGACGGGAATTCCTGGCGGCACCACAGCGGTCAGCGTGCTCGCGTCGACGAAAGCGACGCGCTCCAGCGCGACCCGCGTCGCGCTCGGGTCTGCGGTATCGCCCAAGAAAACCGTCGGGGTGGACACGAACGCGCCATCCGAGGTCAAAGTGACCGTGGTCCGCTCGCAGGTGCAGCCAAAAGGCGGGTCGATCGACACCAAGTCAAAGAACGACGGCGCCGTGATCGTCAGTGCCCCCTCGAGGATGTCGTGCTCACCGTTTGGGTTGACCACTTCGATGTCGTAGGCGACGTCGGGCTCACCGGGCGCGAAAGGAGCCACCAAGCCCATGGGAATCACGACGACGAGCTGGGTGCCGCTGTTGTCGCCGGACGGGAACGACACGTTGGCTACAGGGACCTGCGTCCTCACCCCGCCGGGCGCGATCAGGTAGACCGCCGGCATCTCGACGGCCGGATGGTCTCCCAAGGCCCCCACCACAACGGGCGAAAAGCCCGACCCATGCAGGGTCACCGTTGCGTCCGCAAACGCCGTGGCGACGGTGCTTGGCTCCACGGAAGTGAGCCGTGGCGTCGGACCGTCCATCCCCTCGCCACACGAAAGCGCGAAGCCCGAAAGCATGAGCAGCGCCCACAGCATCCGTCCAAGACGTCTGCTGTTGCGCGCCCCCTGCGAACACCCATTGGGGTTGACGCGACCGTCCGCAATCCACGGCTGCGAGTTCTCTCGACGCATCTTGTCCTCCTGAGTTCTTGGACGAAGCCCACTTTGGCGAGCAGAATGGCTGTCCGTGTCCGAAGCTCACGCAGCATGAGTCCAACCCTGTTCCGTCTATTCGTGTGCAACCTAGCGACTTCGTTCGTCCGACGCTAGAAGCGGCGAAACTCAAGGTCCCCAATCCACCTTCGGCTTGCGCACCACTCCGTCGAGTCGCTCCAGACTCTCCCGCGCCATCGCTGACAACGAGCCGTTCTCGGAAGTTCGCAAAGCCTCGAGTCGCTCACGGTTCTCCGGGGAATCGTAATAACCCATGAGCTGGGCCGCCCGCAGCCTCAACACCTCGTCGCCCTGGTCGAAGACCTCGAGCAGCAGCGCGGGCAGCCGCTCGCTGCCCCGCCGCTGCAGCCCATACAAGACACTCTCCGCGAACCCGGCCAGAAAATCGTCCTGGCGCTCGTCGCCGAGTTTGCCTCGCAGAAGCTCGATCAGCGCGTTCTCATCGGCATTCTCGTCGGCGAGGTAGGTGGCGACGAGCGAACGCCTGGAGCTGGGCTTGAGGGTGTCGTTGCCGACCCAGCGCACCAGGTCGTCGAGCGCTAGAGGCCCGCCCGCGAGGGCGAGGGCCTCGGCCGCAGCGTGCTTCTCGTTGCCCCCGAGGGTCTCGTCGTCGAGCCATGCGCTCGCCAACGCGAGGGTGTCTGGGTGATGCCGACGCCCCAACCCCACCAGCGCCATCGAGCGCGCATCGGGCCAGCTCTCCTTGTCCACAAAGGCTCGCAGTTGCGCGTCGACCTGTGCATCTGGCGCGTCGAAATGCGCCAGCGCCTCCGCCGCCGCCAAGCGAACCTCTGGCCACTCGTCGCTGAGCGCCTTCGACGGCATCCCGCTCTCGGACGGGAAAAGGGCGGCCCAGGTTCGCACGATCTGCGCGCGCTCGACGTCGACAGTGGCCTTCTCGAGGCCGGCCTCCAGCACGCTGGGCGCGAAGGCCACGCGGTACTCGGCGACTACTCGCCACATCAACAGGCGCACGGCCAAGCGCTCGGAGCTGGCCAAAACCTCGATCGCGCCGGCTTCGTCGAGGTCGAGGGCCGCGCCCTCGACGTCGTGGGCCACACCCTCGACGGCGTGGGCCACACCCTCGACGTCGTGGGCCACACCCTCGGCGACAGCGGCGGGAGCCAGTCGCAGCAACACCCGCAACAACGCGAGCCGCGTCGCGTCGGACATGCCTGCAGCGCTGATGAAATGAAAGAGGTGCGGGACCAAGCTCGGTCCTACCTCGACGGCCGAGGCGATCCCGGTCGTGCTGCGCCCCTCGTCCCCGGCGCAGGCGTCGATGACCTCGAGCAAGGGCAACCAACTGCGCTCGACAGCCAACTGCGAGAGCCGCCCTGCCAGCTCGAGCGCCTCGTCACTGCACGGCTCCACCGCTTTCAGCTTCGCCGCCAGAACCCTCGCCTCGACCTTCGGGAACCCGGCGAGGCTCTTCGAAACCTGCGCCACGAGGGCATCGTCCGCCGCGGGATTGAGGCCGATGGCCAATTGCGTCCGCACGAACGTCTCGAAATCCCCGCGCTGGCTCAGTTGGCGCAGAATCTCCAGCTCGTCCACCGTCGTAGCGGTCTCCGCCGCGCGAGTCAGCCGCTCCATGTACCACTGCGCGTGTTGCGCGAGGAGGCCGGCGTACCCCACCCGCGTCTCTCGGTCAGTGGTCTGGGTGGCCAACAAGAAGAGCGCCTCGAGGGCCTCGTCGACGGGCTTCTGGTCCCACTCCGTGGCGCCCTTCAGCTCGGCGAGCCTGGTCTTGGGACCGAGCTCGACGACGACGCAGCCAGTGCCCTCGGGCAACAGCACCTCGGTCAGTGTCCTGTCCTCGAGTCCGTCGAGCACAGCAGCCGAACCGGGGAGCAGCACGCGCACCCCCGCTTTGGAGCGAACCTTCTTCAGATAGAGGGCGCGCAGCGGGATGGTCTCGCTGCTGCCAACGAAGACATAGGTCCCATCTGCCCCGCCTTCGATGAAGGTGCCCTCGTCGCCGTCGGACAGGGCGTCGACGGAGGCTTGCTCCCAAGACCCAGCCCAAGTGGGCCTCGCCACGGCAACACGAAGAAAATCGCGGCTCACCGAATCGGGGTCGGAACCCGTGAAGGGAGCGCTCTGGAGAGCCAGCGCTGCGGCTTGGGGAGCGCTCGTCGACATGTCGAACGCCTTGGTCTTCGCGTCGTAGCGGGCGGTCGTCAACCAGCGCGTCCACTCGCCACACTGAGGCAAGGCGCTGCCGCCGCCGCGAATCAGCTCGAGAGTGCCGTCGCCATCGGTGTCCTCGAGGCGCACCTCGAGGTCCGTGCCACGCACGCCCACCCAGAGCAGGTCGTCGGTGGTCACGTCGCCCTTCCCTACCAGCATGACCGCTCTCGGTGGGTCGCTCAGCTCGGTGACAACGAGGTCTCCGAGGGTCGAGGCGGTCATCGACCAGGTGCCCTCGAGGCGCCAACCGGGAGGGACCTCTAGGGCGCGGGTCTTGGGCGTCGCGGCGTCCCCAGCCGCGCTCAACCTCCACTGTCCGGCGCGCTCGCCCGGCTCGAGAGACCACGCGGTGCCGTCGGGGCCGGCGATCTGCACCGGCTCGTCGGCCTGGGCGAAGCCTGAATAGCCGGAGAGGCAGATGAATAAGGCGCTGGCGAGGATTCGAGCGGGGACACGATGCATGGCGCTGGGCCTCTGGTTCGGGTCATCGGCTCTGCAGTATAGTCCGCCGCAACGGTTGGGGAAGACTCCTGAGCCTCAGAGCCTCTGAAGGGGGAAGAAGTGAAGATGACCGCGAAATGGATGCTGTTCTTGCTGCTGGGTCTCGGGCTCTGGGGGTGCCAAGCCAAGGCGCCAGCGAGCGTCGAGGACGCACCGAGCGGCGAGGCGGCTGCGCCTGAGAAAAGCAAAGCCGCAGGTGCGCAGAGCAAGGCGGACTCTGAGGCGACGGTACTGGCGAAGGAGGTCTCGCTCGAGGGCGCGGTCTTGTCGGTCGTCATTCGCCCGGACAAGGTCTTCGAGCAGTTCGACATCATGATGAAGATCCTCGAGACCGAGGCGCCCGAACAGGCCACGAGCATCAAGGAGGGATTGGCCGCGGCCGAAGAGCCGCTGAGGTCTCTCGTGCAACGGTCGGGCTGGGCCCCCCTCGGGCTCGACGTCGATCGCCCGATTTCAGTGTTCGTCGCGGTGTCTCCAGCGGACAAGTGGGCTGGAGTGGTGGCCGAGGCTCAGGCAAATGCTCAGAAGAGCCCAGCCGAAGCCCGCAAAGTCTTGGATGGCCTGTCGCTCGTGGTGCGGGTGGCCGTGCCCGTCAAAGACGGGAAGGTGGCTGAGGGCCTGGCGGCGGAGGTTTTGGCCAAGGTACCAGAGCGGAAAGACCAGAGCGTGGCGGGGTATCGGGACGCGTTTACGGCGGGTCCGTTGGCGTTTGGGCTCAAGCTAGCTGGCGACCACCTTTTACTGGACATTGCGGTGTCACAGGTGGCGTTGGACGAGGCGGGACCTGAGTCGTCGGTGGCGGCGCTGTCGACGCTCGAGGCTGGGGCGAGCAGCTTGCCAAGCGCCAATGCCGAGACCTTGCTCCAGGTCGCCGTGGACGTCGACGCGCTGGGCACCGCGGAGCAGCTTCGCGGCTGGCTCGCGGGGTCGGGCCCGGAGGACTTGAAGGCCGCGCATGGGCTGACTTTTGGTGGGCCCTATGAGGTCGCGCTCGTCGCCTTCGAGTCGGGTGAGCGCGAGCGGATCGTGCTGCGCAACCTACTGCGGAAGGACGCGAGCGCCCTCGTAGAGACCCTGGTTGCTGTGCCGTCTGTCGAGGTCGGCGACGTGATGGGTGTGGTGCGGCTCCTCTCGAGCGTCGCGGGGAGCACCGGGCCGTGGGCCGAGGCGGGTTTTGCGGCGCCAGCAGGGATGACGTGGGGGCAACTGCAGGCGCTACTGGAGGCGCCCTCGGTGCTGACCTATGCGCCCGGTCTGTGGTTGGGCGCCGCCCCTTCGCTGGGTTTGCGGGCGGTGCCTGAGCCGATGCGCACCCTCGACCTCGCCGGAGACTACTCGCTGCAGGTGATCGTCGAGAACGACTTCACGCCACAGACCATGAAGGCGACGTTGGTGGTGTTCGGGCCCAGTGGGAAAGGGACCCCGCTGCTGACGAGCTTGGGGTGTTTGAGCAAGGGCCAACCGCTCGGTGGAGACTGTGTGGCGCTGGACCAGAACCAGGGAGTGTTGCCAATTGGCGGCGTGGACACCCACTATGGAGTCGAGGAGACGCAGGGACAGACCAAGCTCGTGCTCTCGGGGGCTGAGGAGCTCGTCGCAGGATATCTGTCCGCGAAGAGTGCCACAGTGGATGCGGCGAGTGTCGAGCTCTTCGCGCTCCGCGTCGACCTCGCTAAGCTCCTTGCCTCTGGCATCTTCCCGGTCGGCGCCGACATGGAGGGGCTGGACAAAATGGTGACCAGCAAAGCCGAGCTCACCGTTACGCTGAGCCCGAAAGACCTCGAATTCAAGTTCGAGGTGGGCAAGAAGGGCACCCTGTTGGGGATGCAGGCGGCCATCGCCATCCCAGCGTTCGCAAAATACCTGCGGCAAGCGAAAGAGGCGGAGCCCCTGCAGAACCTGCGGGACATCGCCGAGGGGGTCACCGTCTATGTCGAGACCGAGCGCTTCGACGCGAACGGTGCGGTCATTCCGCCGACCTTCCCGCTCAGCGTCGACCTCTCGTGCGCAGAGCCCATGGACGACTTCATCCAGCCGCAGGGGGTCTTTGCGGACCTTGGATTTGGGCCCCGCAAGACCCTTTACCAATACTGTTACCGGACCTCTGAGGATGGACTGCGCTTCGCCGCCGGGGCCCGGGCGGACCTCGATGGCGACGGCCTCGTGGACTCGGCCTTCTGCGTGCGTGGGATGATGAACGAGGGTTACCCCTATCTGCAGATGCCGGAGAAGACTCCGGTTGATGGGGCTTGCATCCCGTAAGAGGGAAATGAGCCTGAAGCGGAATCCGGTCGCCACGGGTTGAAACCCCTGGCTGCAGGCCCGTCGCCCCCTTCGGGGTGACGCCCTGAGTGGATGGCGCTATGATAATGGGGCTCGCGCTTCGGCGTGCGCCCTTTTCCGTTGAGACGTGACCCGAACCCGAACGACGAGAGAGACGGATGGAACACGTGCGAACCTGCCCCATCTGCCAGGTCAACTTGGACCGTCGAAAGAGCAAAGGCATCGAGGTCGACGTTTGCCCACAGTGCAAAGGCTTGTGGCTCGACGCCGGCGAGTTCGACCCTCTGGTCGGCGAGCGTTTCCGCGGAGAGCCCGTCGAGGGCTACCTCGCCAACGAATCCCGGGAAGCGGACACCTGTCGTTATTGCGGGCTCCTGCAGGTCGGGTCCGCTTGCGCCAAGTGTCAGCGTCCCCTGGCCGTCAACTGCCCAGTCGACGGTGAGGCGATGCAAGTCGTGGACTTCGAAGAGATGCAATTCGACCGCTGCCCCACGTGCCGTGGGTTCTGGATCGACGGCGAGGAGCGACAGAATCTCAGCCAGGCGGCGCGAGACGCTCAAGCAAAGCGGGCCGTCCCCGCAAAGAACGTCCCTGACGACCGACAGAGCGTCGTGGTCTGCCAAAGCTGCGGGCAAGAGGAGCTCGTCGCCCATTGCGTCAAACGCAATGGTTTCTATTACTGTGAGGTGTGCGTCGTGGCTGGCGAGTACCCTGAGGATCCCACTCGGCAGAGCGTCACGGGCTTACAGGCCGCCGCGATGGCGACCCTGGCGCAGGCCAAGGCGGACCAGGCCAGGCGCAAGCACGAGCTGCAGACACGCAAAGAGATGCGCGACGTTTCCCGCTTCAATCGAGGTTTCAGAGGGCATCACCATGGTGCCGAGGCGTTCATGATCAGCGACGCGATCTCGACCGCCATTTCTGGCATCCGCTCGCTCTTCGGCGGCCGACGTGAAAAGAAGTACTGACCGATCGGATTTTCGCGCGCTACTCGGCACGCGCGATTCCCAACCACCAACCGGTGCTCGATGACCTCAGGCGACCCCAGAGCCAAACCGACTCGTATCTTCCTCGTCGACGATCACCCCCTGATCCGACGTGCGCTGCGCCGCCTCATCCACTCCCAAGCCGAGCTCGAGGTCTGCGGTGAGGCCGAAGACGCCGTGCTCGCCGAGGAGTTCATTCGCGACCTCAAGCCCGACATGGTCATCATGGACATGGCCCTAAAGAAGGGCCACGGGCTCGACCTCTTGCAGCTCGTCCGCGCCGAGAATCATCGGGTGCGGATCCTCATGCTGACGGCCACCTCGGAGATCTCGTTCGTAGAGCGCGCCCTCGGCCTGGGCGCGAGCGGCTACCTGCTCAAGACCGAAGACGAGAAGGAGATCCTCGCCGCCATCTTCGCCATTCTAAAGGGCGAGCGCTATTTGAGCCCGTCGCTGCGCAAGAAGCTGTCCTGGTGACCGAGTTAGGGCAGACACAGGGGCCTGCCCCTACCTGTCAACGTTCGGAGCCCATCGACGCGTAGGGGCAGGCCCCTGTGCCTGCCCCTGATGCGTAAACCTAAGGCGCCAGTGCCCCCACCAGCTTCCCGTCGATGCCAATGAGCTTAAGGCCGATGGATTTGGCGTCTTTCGTGCCGTCTCCGTCGGTGTCGGTGTCGTTGGGGGCGAGGATCCCCAGGAGGTTGATGAGGTCGTCGGGGCTCATGTTGTTGGGCAGCGAGGTCGGGTCGAGGGAACGGATGGCGGCGTTGAGGTCCGTCTCGGTGGCCGCGCCTCCCAGGAGCCCGGTGAGACCGTTCACTTGACCGTTTGCCGTGGTGACGGTGAAGTCGATGTTGACCATGTAGAGCGTCAGGTCGAGGGTGGTCGTGGCGTCCAGCGGCAAAGAGAACGGCATGATGGTGGTCGGACCGCCTGCGGTGACGTGCGTCCCCGTCCAATTTGCGGGGAGGTTGACCAGCGGGTCGCAGGTCACGGAGTCGAGCAGGTTGCGATCGGCGAGGTAGTCGCAGGTCGCGGTCAGGTGCTCGCAGGTGGCGTTGGCGGGGTCGAGGTCGGCCTGGAACAAGGAGAGGTCGAAGCTGCCCGTCTGGAAACCTTCGAAGAGGAGCATGATGCTGCCGGCGGTGACCGCGTCTTGCAGCGGCGTGTTGACGAGGCTGCCCAAGGCCGCCAGGCCGTTGTCGAGAGTGCCGTCGCCGTCGATGTCGAGGGCCTCGCCTGCGTTCTGGTTGGCGCCGATCAGCATCGAGGTGACTTTGGCCGCGTCGCCGAAGGTCGGGGTGCAGAGGCATTGGCTCGTATCGGCCTTACAGACACCCAAGACACAGGCATCCCCAGTGCTGCAGGCGAGTCCGTCGTCGCAAGAGGTGCCGTCGAGCGGCGAGGTGGTGCAGCCGATGCCGATGTTGCAGGTGTCGGTGGTGCAGTCGTTGCCGTCGTCGCAGGTGAGCGCCGCGCCCGAGCAGACGCCCTGGTCGCAGGTGTCGTTGGTGGTGCAAGCGTTGCTGTCGTTGCAGGCCGAGGTGCTGAAGGCGTAGCTGCACTCGGCGGTGTTGGGGTCGCAAATGTCGGTGGTGCAGAGGTCGCCGTCGTCGCAGACCGAGACGGTGCCTGTGCAGCAGGGATTGAAGGTGGGCAGCCACACGCAGCCGGCCAGCTCGTCGCAGACGTCGATGGTGCACTCGTTGCCGTCGTCGCAGAGGTTGGGCTGGCCGCCGCCGCAGGTGCCTTGGTCGCAAACCGAGTCGACGGTGCAAAGCAGCCCGTCGTCGCAGGGTGCGCTGTTGAAGCTCTGGACGCAGCCCGTGGCTTCCTCGCAGGTGCCGTCGGTGCAGACGTCGCCGTCGTCGCAGGGGTCGGCCGCGCCGACACAGGCGCCGTCGGTGCAGACGTCATCGAGAGTGCAGACGAGCCCGTCGTCGCAGGCCACGGCGAGGGCGTTGTCCACGGGGTCGCTCTGGCAGCCGATCTGCGGGTCGCAGAGGTCGATGGTGCAGTCGTTCTGGTCGTCGCAGTCGATCGTGCTGCCGCCCTCGCAGGCGCCAGCGACGCAGGTGGTGCCGCTGGTGCAGGCGTCGCCGTCGTCGCAGGTGGCGCCATCGCTGGCCGTGCTCCACTGCATCGGCGTGGCTGCGGCGCACAGCTCGCAGGAATTGTTGGGGTTCTTGTCGCCGTAGGACTGGCACTGGTTGGCGATGAGGCATTGGCCTGCCGCGACCTCCCAGTGGCAAATCTTCCCTTGGTTGGGCTCGTCGACGCAGGTGTCGTCGGTGCAATCGAGGCCATCGTCGCATGCGGCGTCGGCTTCGCAGTGGGTCACGCCCGTGACGATGTTCGGCAGCTCGCCGTCCGGAGTGATGAAGCCGTCGGACTGCTGGGTGTCGTCGATGACGAGGGCGTCGCCTTGGCTGTTGCTGTCGTCGCCGCAGCCGGCGAGGGGGAGGAGCACAACGAGGAGGAAGAGGAGGTGCAGGGGTCGGATGGTCATTATCTCAACCTCCCGTAGACGATGGTGTTGCCATCGATGCGTTCTTGCCAGTTGGAGTTGGTCATGGTCTCGATGACGATCACGGAGGTTCCAGGGGGTTGGCCCAGCGCGCTGCTCAGATCGATTTCGGGCAGCGGGAAGGAGGCCAGCGGCTGGCCACCGCCCAGGAGGTTGCCCAAGGCAGGCACCAGCTGGGTTTCGAGAAGGTTGGCGATGACGGTTTCAGAGGCGAGCAGGTTTTCTTGTACGACGTTCACCTCGAGCTTCACGTTTTCGACACTCTGCACGGTGATGACGAGCTCGCCGTTGGAGGCGGCCAGGGAGATGGGCGCCTCGAAGGAGACGTAGACGAGCAGGTCCATGTGCTGCCCGAAGAGGTCGAGGGAGGCGTTGATCTGCATGTCGCCGACGTAGAGCTTGAGCTCTCCTTGGGGCCCGCAGTCGGAGGAGAGGGGCGGCAAGAGCCCGCTGATGACCATGTTGAGGTTGGTGACGCCGTAGGCGGACAAGTCGACCCCTCCGAGGAGCGAGGCGTCGACTGGGAAGTCGAGGAGCCCACCCCACCACGCGGCGCGCAGAATCTGGTTGAGGGTGTCGTCGGGGAAGACGATCTCCATGGGCGCGAGCATGGGAACGACCATGACCTGGACGCCGTTGCCGCACTGGGTGCGCATGGGGACGCCGAGGTTTTCGTCGAAGGGGCTGCCCAGCGCGACGCCGCGAACAGGGGTAGTGGCCCAAGCGCGCAGCGCGAAGAGGCCGCCTTGCGGTCCAGGGTTGGCGTCGCCGAAGGCCACCGCTGAGAAGTCGCTGGAGAGATTGACGGGGATGACGATGGGGTTGCCACCTGCGTCGACGGCGCCGTCGAGGCGAGGAAGGTCGAAGTCGACGTTGAAGGCCAGCGCCGAGAAGGCGTCGCCCAACATGGGTCCGAGCACCGTGGAGAGCTGGTCGTTGAGGGTGGTCTCGAGATCGGCCACCAAACCGCTGAGGATGAACGGCTTGATGATGGCCAGGAGGAAGTTGGTCCAAGCGTTGTCGGCGCTCAACGTCAGGTTGTTGATGGCGGTGGTGTTGTTGGCGACGACCACCGAGAGGGTGTGGTCGGAGTTCACCGAGAAGACTAAGTCGGCGTTGATGACGATGCTGCTGATGCCGAGGCTCCCCCAGCCGTCGCCGTCCAAGAACCAACACGTGAGGTTGGTGCAATCAAAATAGAGGCGCCCCGTGATGTTGTTCAGCGACAGTTGGACGTGAATCCCGGTGTCGTTGGCGTCGAGGGCGACCGAGGTGCCACCCAGGTTGAGGGTACGGAGATAGATGTTGTAGCCGGCTTGGCTGGCGAGGATGGTGTTGGGGTCGAAGAAGCTCCCGAGGTCAAAGTTGCTCATCACGCCTTCGAAGATGGCGGCGAAGTCGAGCGGCGGCGGAGACTGCTTGTCGTCGAGGGTCTCTTGTCCCATCCAAATTCCTAGCCCTGGATCGACGGCGCCGCTGCCGGGAACGAGCGGGTCCGGCTGCGTGTACTGGCTGGACCAGTGGTAGGACTGGACACGCTCTTGCGTCGTCCCGAGGGCGTCCGTCGCGATGATCTCGAGGGTGTTGGAGCCGCGCTGCGGCGTCATGGTGAGCGAGAAGGAGCCGTCGATGCCGACGGGAACGGTCTGGCCGTTGATGGTGAGCGAGGTGATGAGGCCAGCCCCGCTGATGGCCGAGCCAGTGACGGTGATCTGGTTGCTCCCCAGGTCGACCAAGGTGGCGGCGCGAAGCGGGAAGTCCACAACGATGGTGGGCTGGCAAAGGAACGACTTGATGACGCTCTGGACGCAGCCGTTGACCGCGTCGCAGCTGTGGGTCGTGCAGAGGTTGCCGTCTTCACAGCTCGCCGTCAGGTCGAGGTGTTGGCAACCCTCGACAGAATCACAGCTATCCTCGGTGCAGACGCTGTTGTCGTCGCAGTTCAGGGGCGTGGTGCCTGCTTGGCAGCTCGAGTTCCCGCAGGTGTCGTTGAGGGTGCAGACGTCGTTGTCGTCGCAGGGCAAGGTGTTGGGGACGTGCGCGATGCCAGTGTCTGGCTCGCAGGTGTCGTCGGTGCAGAGGTTGTTGTCGTTGGGGTCGATGAGGGCACCGAGGCAGGCCCCGGAGGTGCAGACGTCAGCGGCGGTGCAGGCGTTGCCATCGTTGCAGGGGTCTGTGTTGAACGGGTAGACGCAGCCTTGAGCCGGGTCGCAGGCCTCGTCGGTGCACGGGTTGGTGTCGGTGCAAAGGTCGTCGAGGGTCTTGTGGCCGCAGCCCGTGGGCTCCTCGCAGAAGTCTGCGGTGCAGAAGTCGTTGTCGTCGCAGGCGTCGACGTCGGTGGCGACACAGGCTCCGCCGAGGCAGGCGGTGGCGATGCTGCAGACGTCGTTGAGGCTGCAGGGCGCGCCGTCGTCAGGGACGAAGACACACCCGAGCGCAGGGTCACAGGTGTCCGTCGTGCAGACGTTGCCATCGCCACACTGAATCGGCTGACCTGCGCAGGTTCCTTGGGCGCAAGTGTCGTTGTCGGTGCAAGAATCGCCGTCATCGCACGCCTCGACGTTAAAGGCGGTGCTGCAGCTGCCCGTCGCAGGATCACAGCGCTCGTCGGTGCATGGGTCTTCGTCGTCGCAACTGACCGTCTCGGCGACACAGGCCCCATCGACGCATCGGTCGTTCACCGTGCAGAGGCTGCCATCGTCGCAGGTCCCGGTGTCGTCGGCTGACCAATCGCTGGCGTCGGTCGGCACCGAACAGATCTGGCAGGAGTTATCTGGGTTTGGCGCCAAGTTGTCGTAGCAGACCCCCAAAATCTCGCACTGGTCATCGGTGCAGCAGAGCGTCTCGTCGTACACGTGTTCGCAGGCGACACCGTCGGCCGCACACTTGTCCTCGGTGCAGCCGTCTTGATCGTCGCACCCTGTCGCGCAAGTCGGCACCACGACCGTGTCCTCTCCTGCGTCGATGCCGAGATCCTCGATCGCGCTGGACTTCGCGTCGTCACCGCATCCAACCTGCAACCAGGCGATCACTGTCAGAATCAAGAGAGAGCCGACGATACGCTTCATTTTGGCCACCTCGGAAATGCGACAACTTGCCCGAGATGGCTCGCGATTTTGGAGCCTTCTCGAATTATCCATGCTGTCCCGCCGCGAAATATTCACTGGCAGTCAGTAGAGCAGATCGTGGACTTGGGAACAATCGTAGCGTCGGGTTCTGCGTAATTTCGCGCGCAGAAGACTTCTCGGCGTCGAAGTGGTTGCTTCGAGGCGAAGTTGTGGTCAAAGTTGGGGCTTACTCGCGCCCACCATCCATCCCCGAAACAACGACAAAGGGGAGTTTGGCGTCCACGGCCATTGCGGAGCATTGGAAAAATTCATGAAACTCGGTCTCACAATTCTCGTCCTTGCCCTCTTCGCTGTCGTCGGCTGTGACGACGCCGAAGTCGTCACCCAGAATGACGTCGTCAACGTTGACGCCTCCGACGGGACCAGCAGCGGAGACAGCGTCGTGGCCGACCTCATCGACACGGACGTCGCCGACACCGACGTCGCCGACGTCCCCGCAGACGAGACCGGCGACGCCCCCCAACTGGACACGAACGACCCGGCGCCGGACCTCACCGACACGACGGACGCCTGCGCGCAGGCCAAGAGCGCCCTCGACAGCGCCCGCGACGCCGCAGCACGAACCTGTGAGCGGGGCAGCCAATGTGGCACACGGTACAACTCGCTGTGCCCCGAGGGCGGCTGCTACACGCACTATGTGTTAGGCAGCGACTTGAGCGCTCTCGACGCGGCGCAGAGCGCTTACGCGGACGCCAACTGCGGCAGCGGCGCGGTCTGCGACTGCGCACCGGCTCCGGAAGCGCTGGCCTGCGTCGGCGGGCACTGTGAGACCTGTCCAACGCAGTGCCCCTACACCTGCAACATCGACTGCAACTGCTACCAAGATTCCTGCGGCTGCGACCAGCCCTTCTGTGACGACGGCTCTGCGACGAGCTGTGCTGAGCTCGAGACACGCATGCAGCAGGCCTATCAGGATGCTCGCGCCTGCGTCTCCGACAACGATTGCGTGGTCACCAACTCGCCGATTTGCCCCGAGCTCGGCTGCTACCTGACGTTCAACAGCCATGCGGCCTTGGGTGAGGTCTCGCGAGCGGTCTCGGCCTACACTGCGGCTGGTTGTCACATGGCCGAATGCATGTGCACGCCACCGCCCGAAGGTTCGACGTGTGTGGACGGGTTGTGCCAGTAGGGAACGCAGTTGTCGGCTGGGCGTGGCTTGCTCATAAGAGTTTCCCTACAAAATCATTTAGGTGGAGGAAGGGCTCTGCCCTGACCCGCCGGGGGACTTTGTCCCCCGGACCCCCTGTTGCTTTTTTCTTTGGGTGCAGTCTGGCCAGCGATCGGAGGCTTGCCGCCTCAATGGGAGTTCCATTATTGCACTTCAGGGTACCGAAGTTTGTCCAGCGGTCGAAACCTATCGAAAATCTTCCACAATGAGTCCGCCTGGACCGACGTACATGGGAACCGACGACCCGGTCAAACTCTGCCGCAACGAAAGTGCCCACTCGGATGCCACGAACCCGGCGCAAAACTTGGACCTCGAGGTTTTGTAGGGAAGCTCATAAGCCCTCCAAGGCCGACTGCATCATCGCCAGCAGTGGCAACTTTGAGCGCGTCGATCAACTCGAGGCAATTGACGAGACCGGTGACGATGAATTGACCATCGATGGGTTGGCAAACGCGGGCAGGTCGAAGAGGTGGTCGAGGTTGGCTCTCTCCGCATCGAGGTCGCGCTGGAAGCGCACCGACTTCCCGTCGATTTTCCCGAGAACGAGGGCGGCTCCCACTCCGGGGTTGCAGCGAGGTTCGTCTTCATTGGTGGGCTGGCATTTGAGCTCCATGCTGAGGCCTTGCCCTTTGGGGGTGAGCAAGGCGACGACCTGCGGGTTGGCGGGTTGGCAGACGGCTTCGGCGTCGTCGTGCTTCATGACAATCTTAAAGCATTGAACCCGCTCGAGGAGTTGCTCGAGACGACCCTTCTCCGAGACGGGGGCCGTCAAGCCACCGGAGAGGGCTTCAGCCACCACTCTCTGCTGCTGCGAAAAGAGAATGAACTCATAACCATTGCCGACTTTGGTGACGGCCACCTGCTGGCCATTAGTTTGGGGAGCGAGCTGGACTTTGACGTGGTCCTTGGTGTGCTCGACGACCAGGCGAGCCTCAGCCTCGACGATGGTGAGTGGCTTGCCAGCCTCATCGAACACCGCAGGGTGATTGACGAGTGCCGGCCAAACCAGCTCTGGCCTCCAGGAATGGAAGGCCACGGGGTATCCGCCTTCGATGGTCGTCTGGACCTGTAGTGCAGCGACGAGTGCGCGGTCCGCCGGGGTCATGCCGATGAAGGACTCCTCGAACAGCCTCTTGGTGGCGATGGGCTTCCCCACGGACCATCGCGAGTTTTTTCCGAAGCTGCTCGCGAGCCTCCTCGTCCGAAAGGCTTTCTGGAAGCTCTTCGGGGCCGAGCACGAGGGGGACGAAGGGCGGGTGCAGAGTGTCGATGGGTCTTTTTGCCCAGCGGGCGACGGCCAGCGATGGCGTCACAACGACCAAAAACGTCCTGCACTTGCGCAAAGCATGTGCGGCCGCCGCATGAAGCGGCCAGCTCCAACGCTTCTGCTCGTCCCGCCAGAGCTGTGCCTCGAGGACATACTGCGTCTGCGGCACTCCCTCGTCCTTGAACAAGACGATGAGGTCGGGGGTGTAGTTCGAAGGCGAGAGCTCGGAGAAATTCGGAGTGTCGACAGCCGCCGTTCCACGTTCGTTTGGGAAGACCTTGCGCAGGACATCGGGTCGTTGCCGAAAGATGTTGATGATTCCCTCGTGCAGAGGGCCTGGTGGGGCCATGGTTCCTCCTTGTGTTGCACGAGAGTTATCGGCAGGCCCCGTCGGATCGGGTCACTTTTTTTCGCCCTGAAACAAGAAAGTGGAGGGATCCGTCCGCTGGAGTTTGCACTCGTCGTGGGGTCGGACGCGGTCCCTCGTCGTGGGGTCGGGCGGTCGGACGTGGACCAGTCGTGCGATCGCGAGGTCGGTCGACCCGCCGACCAGAAACGCCAGAGTCGAACGTTCTTCCAGCTTCAGGTCGAGTCGAGGGTTCCACGCCTTGTGCGACGCGATTCGTGATTGCGAGCCGGCGCGCCGCTGGCCGCGCCCAGTCACTTTCCTCAGTCAAAACGGCTTCACACTTCGAAACTCCTTTTCCTTCTGCTACACTCAAGTGCCTCTCTCAATGAAGGAACCCGTCATGAAACGCCCAAAGGTGATCATCAGCGCCTGTCCCGATTACGACGTCGACCGCATCGAGCGCATCATCGCCGGCGGACTCGCCGAGCTCGACCTCAAGCCCCACGGCCGAACCCTCGTCAAGCCCAACATCGTCGCTTCTGGAAAACTCTTTCCGCACGCCTATACCCGCACCGAGTTCATGGAAGGCGTCTTGCGCGCCCTCAAGAAGGCCGGTGGTCAGTCCATCAAGCAGCTCGCCGTCGGCGAGCGCTGTGGCATCACCATCCCAACCCGCTTCGCTTACACCGAAGCGGACTATTACAAGATGGCTAAGCGCGTCGGCGGCATCGAAATGTACCATTTCGAAGAGACGAAGCAGGTCGAGATCCCGCTCTACCACGAGGGCCGACTGCGCGACTCCTTCTTCACGCCCGAGCCCATCGCCAAGGCCGACTTCCTGGTCAACTGCCCGAAGTTCAAGGCCCACCCTTGGACCACCGTCACGTTCTCCATGAAGAACTACATCGGCATCCAAGACGATAGGCACCGCCTCATCGACCACGACTGGGCGCTCAACAAGAAGGTCGCCGACCTGCAGTACATCGTGCAGCCACAGTTCATCGCCATCGACGCCATCACGGCCGGCGAAGGCCGCATGCTGACGCCCATCCCGTTCGACCTCGGCCTCGTCATCATGGGCGACAACCAGGTCGCCTTCGACGCGCTCTGCTGCCACATCATCGGCGTCGATCCCATGACCGTCGAGCACATCCGGCTGGCCCACGAGCGCGGCTTCGGACCCATCGCTCTCGCCGACTTCGACGTCGTCGGCGACGTCAGCCTCGACGCGGCCAAAGAGAAGGCCCAGGGCTTCAAGGTCGGCCTCATCCGCGTCGAAGAATACTTCAAGGGCACCAACATTCGAGGCTACTCCGGCCCGCCGCCCAGCAACGGCGAGAACGACTACTGCTGGGGCGGCTGCCCTGGCGCTGTCGAAGAGGCCATCGAGATCCTGCGCATCTTCGACGCCCAGACCGACACCAAGATGCCGCCCATCCACATCGTCTTCGGCGCCTACGAGGGCGAGATCGACGCCAAGCGCGGCGAGAAGGTCATCTTCATGGGCGACTGCGCCAGCTTCCACGGCGACATCGCCGGACAGCCCGTCGACATCGTCAGCACCTACCTCGATAGGGCCACCAAGAGCGTCCACGAGGCCAAACACGAGGACATCTACTCCAAGCTGCTCGGCGTCGAACGCCTCTTCCTCAAGCACCGCAAAGAAGACGTCATCCCCATCCGCGGCTGCCCCGTGAGCGTCGCCGAGCAGATGCTCGCCTTGGTCAAGCTCGGCAAGCTGCGCAACCCCATCTTCGACCCGCAATACGCCTTCTCCTTCAACAACTGCTACCTCTCCTGGCGCACCCGCACCGCGATCCAGCGCATCTTCGGCAACCCCTACCAGCAGGCGGGCGCCACCGAACGCGGCGAGTCCAGGCCCAAGCAGAACCTGCCTCCAAAGGGTAAGCCGACGCCGCTCGAGGTATGACGCGGTTCATCGTCGCTCTCGGCCTCACCGTCGTGGGTTCGGGCGGGCGGACGCGGTTCCGTCGTGGGTTCGGGCGGTCCGACGCGGTTCCACGTCGTGGGTTCGGGCGGGCGGACGCGCGGCCCAGCGCTCCGCACTGGGCTACTTCCTGGGGCGGCCCCTTCAGGGCCGACGCCCTGGGTTGGGGTGTGCTGGAAGGTCTGATGGCGACAAACCTGGGCGGGAGGTGACATGCCGCACACATCGAACCGTGTCGAAGCCGCCAAGGGCAATGCCCGAGGCATCGGCCGCCCGGGGGCCGAACATTCCCCAGCCCAAGGTGTGACCTTGGGCTCTGGGGTTTGTACACCTGTGGTTTGGGCGGTCGGCTTCGCCCTCGCGCTCTGGCTGACGGCGGCGCCTGCTTATGCCCAGCTCGATGACGCCACGCTGCAGGCCGTGCTCGCCCTCAACGAGGAGGGCGACCGACTGCGCTCCGAAGGCCGCCTCGACGAGGCCATCGCCAAGCTTGACGAGGGCCTCGCCCTGCTGGTCGCCGCCGTGGGGGAAGCGAACCTCGAGGTCGCGACCCTGCGTTTCAACCAGGCGATCTTGCTGGAGGCCAACGGAAACCTCGACGGCGCCTTGCTCGCCTATGCTGGGGCGCTGGCCTCGACGGAGGCGGTGGCTGGGCTCGAGCACCCAGAGCTCATCGAGATTCTCGAGCCGTTGGGTCGGCTCCACAAAGACCGCGGCGAGCTGGATGACGCCGTACAATATTACCAGCGGCTCGTCCTCATCGCCGTGAACCACTTCGGGCCCTCCTCCGAGCAAGCCCAGAACGGGCTCACCCAGCTCTTCCACATCTATTATGACCAGGGCGACACCCCCAACGCCGTCGAAGCCGGCGAGCTGCTGCTCGTGATGCTGCGCTCCGGCTGGGGCGCCGACGCCCGCAAGCTCGCCGTGGCCATGGGCAACCTCGCCATCGCCAAGTCTGCCATGGGGCGCAACGACGAGGCCGAGGCCCTGCACAAGGAAGCCCTCGCCGCCCTCGAAGACGAGCTGGGCCCGGACGCCCCAGAGGTGGCCTTGGCGCTCAACGGCCTCGCCGTCCACTACCAAGGCCTGGACCGCTACGAAGAGGCCCTGCCCTTGCTCGTGCGCTCGCTCGCCCTGACCGAAATGAACACCGGGCCGGACTCGGTCGAGGTCGCGGTGCCCACGCACAACTTGGGCTCGCTCTACCATGACCTCGGCCAGTTCGACGAAGCCGAGGTGCGCTATCTGCGCGCTCTGGCGTTGTGGAGCGCGAACCTGGGCGACTCGAGCGTGCGCGTCGCCGACGCCGCCAACAGCCTAGGCACGCTCTATCAAGACAAAGGCGACCTGGCGCTGGCCCGCCAATACTATGAGCGAGCGCTGGCCATCCGGCGAACCCAAGGCGATGAGCACCCCAGCGTCGCCGACACCCTGAACAACCTGGCCGAATTGGAGCGCAGCGCCGAGAACTGGGAGCAGTCGCGCACCTTGTATGGCGAGGCGCTCGCCATCTGGTCGTCGACGCTGGGCGCGCGGCACCCGAGAGTGGCCTTGGGCTTGGGCAATCTGGCCTTGACAGAGGAGCACCTGGGCGCCCTCGACGACGCTTGGGAGCACAGTCAGCAGGCGCTGGACATCCTCGGCGAGGTGTATGGGGAAGGCTCGACGCAAGAAGCCTTGGTGCGCCACAACCGCGCGGCGCTGCTCTGGAGGCGCGGCGACCTCGAGGGCGCCGACCGCGAGTACGCCGCAGCCCAGGCCATTTGGGAGAGGACCTTGGGCCCCGAAGACCCCGACCTGGCCGCCCTCCTCGACAACCGCGCGGCGCTGAAGTGGGCGGCGGGCGACCCGGCCACCGCGCTGGAGCTGCACACCAAGGCGATGTCGATCCGCGAGAAGAACCTCGAGCGCATGCTGGTCATCGGTGACGACAGCCAAAAACTCGCCACCTTGGCGCAGCTCGAGGTCTACACCCACGGCACTCTGTCCCTCTTTCGCCAGGAGTTTCCAGACGATCCCGAGGTCATGCGCCTCGCCTTCGAGAGCGTCCTGTCGGTCAAAGGCCGCGCGCTCGAGGCCACCGCGCGCCACGGCGCCACCCTTCGGACCCACCTCGACGAGGCGTCCCGAACGGCCCTCGACGCGCTCACGGCGATCAAGACCCAGCTCGCCCGCGCCGCGCTCGCAGCGGAGGTGGATGCGGAGGCGACAGAGGCTTTGATGGTGCGGGCTCGAGAGCTCGAGGCGCAGCTCGGTGTGGCGGTTTCGGGGCTTGTTGGTGAGGACCCCTCACCCACGTTGGGGGCCCTCGCCGCAGCGCTGCCACCGCAGGGATTGCTCCTGGAATACGTGATGTTCCGGCCCTACACCCCGGCCGCTCTGATGGGCTGGGAGCGCGCCGGCGATTGGCGCTACGCGGTCTTCGCGTTGAACGCCGATGGCGAGTTGAGCTGGCACGACTTGGGTCCCGCCGCGGCGATCGACGAGGTGGCGACTCGCTTTCGGACGGCGCTGCAGCGCTGCTCGAAGGAGAAGTGCGAGACCGTCGAGGAGTGGACTGCTGACGCGGCGGTTGTGCGTGGGATTGGCCATGAGCTCTTCACTGTGGTGGTCGCGCCGATCGGAGAGCCGCTCAACACCGCTGCCCACCTGCTCATCTCGCCGGACGGCGCGTTGGCGTTGGTGCCCTTCGATGCCCTGGTGGACGAAGGCGGGCGCTACCTGCTCCAGCTCTTTGCGACGACTTACTTGTCGAGCGGCGCGGAGCTGGTTCGTCCGCGGCGAGAGGGTTCTGGGGCGCAGGAGGTCGTGGTGTTGGGCGACCCCGACTACGACGAGGCCGGTGCGGACGCGCTGGTGGCCATGTCGGAGACGCGCTCGGCCGTGCAGCGCCGGGAAGCGGACGTGGTGGCGCGAGAGCTGAGTGGTTTGCTTTGGCCGAGGTTGCCAGGGACGGCCGAGGAGGTGCGAGCGATCGGCGAGCTCTTCGACGACGCCCAGGTGCTGACGGGGTCCTCGGCCTCGGAGGCGAATCTCAAGGCGCTGCACGGGCCAAAAATATTACATATCGCTACGCACGGGTTCTTCTTGGGCGAAGACGGGGCGGTTGGAGCGCCGTTGTTGCGTTCGGGGTTGGCTTTGGCGGGCGCGAATGGAGTGTCGGCGGAAATGTCGGCCCAGATGCAGGGTGAGGATGGGTTGTTGACGGCGATGGAGGCTTCGTCGCTGGACCTGTGGGGGACGCGTTTGGTGGTCCTCTCGGCGTGCGATACGGGCGTGGGGGAGCTGGTCGCGGGCCAAGGCGTGATGGGCTTGCGGCGCGCGTTGGCGCTGGCCGGCGCGGAGTCCGAGGTGATGAGCCTGTGGCAAGTCAGTGACCGGGCGACGCAGCGGCTGTTTACGGGGACTTACGAGGGGATCGCTGCGGGCGAGAGCCGGGCGTATGCGTTGCGGCGAGCGCAGATGGAGATGCTGTCGGAGGGGCCGTATTTCCATCCGTATTTTTGGTCGGCGTTCATCTTTTCTGGGGACTGGCGTCCGCTGGACGAGACGCGGACGGACCGGCCCGAGCGCTGGATGGAGATTCCGCGAGGGGGGTGCGCGTGCGCTGTGGAGCGGGAGGCTTCGTTGTCATCGCAAAGTTGGGCGTTGTGGAGCGTGTTGGCGCTGGGAGTGATGGTGCGGTTGCGCCGTAAATAGCCAAGCAAACGGCAGAAGGGCCCCAATTGGAAAGCGCCAGCTCGCCTACGTTTTTCTGTTTTCCCGTCGTGCGTCGGACACCAGGCTCGCTTCTTGTTTCGCGCGAAAGTGTTTCGGAAAGGCAGTGCCCTTCTTGCTTTGCGAGAGTGCTGAGAACGGCAGAGTTTTTCGCAGTTCGTTTTCGTTTGCGTGCGCGGGTTGGCGTGA
>Ga0210044_10002843_pt1 | contig 25215 bp, 20 predicted proteins | sample CryGey13umfilter_2_FD_183959 | JGI IMG/M metagenome (GOLD analysis project Ga0210044, IMG submission 183959) | Groundwater microbial communities from aquifer in Utah, USA - Crystal Geyser 4/9/14 3 um filter (SPAdes) (version 2) | ecosystem: Environmental > Aquatic > Deep subsurface >... | reverse complement strand
CTCGGCGCAGGTCTCCTGACCGCGCCGCCCGCCGACCGGAGGTCTCCACAGCGTTGTCCGCGGCGAAGAACAGGGAGACCTTCGGTCGCCCGGGTGTGCCGGTCAGGAGACCGGCACACAGCCGTGTCGTTGTGGTTGCATGGTGAGTGATGATCGCGCCCCGCCCCGTAGGATAAAGCTCCAGCTTTGTCGCCCTTGAACTCGTCGTCCTTCGTCGCCGGGCGTCCAACGTCACAATCAACGTCAAGGACGACAAAGCTGGAGCTTTATCCTACTCGCTCGGCGCAGGTCTCCTGACCGCGCCGCCCGCCGACCGGAGGTCTCCACAGCGTTGTCCGCGGCGAAGAACAGGGAGACCTTCGGTCGCCCGGGTGTGCCGGTCAGGAGACCGGCACACAGCCGTGTGCGAAATCCAAAATCGATCGCGCCGCTTCGCGGCGCGAAGGTAATGAGGCGAAGAGGGCACGAAGGTAACGAGCTAAGGACGTAAAGAGGTAAAGATGTAATCAAGGTCTTGGGCGCAACGAAAACCCCTGCCGTAGGACCTGATGTCGGGGTCGCCGCGGCGGCGGGAGGCGCAGCGCAACCAGTAGAGGTAGCCGTAGAAGTACCACGCGCCGCCCCGCATCACCCGCAGGGTGCCGGAGTCCGGGCTGCGAGGGTTCTCTTCGGCCGAATTCTCATAGTAGTCCGAGTCGTACCTGTCCGCGCACCACTCCCACACGTTGCCAATCATGTCCTGGCAGCCATACGGGCTGATGCCTTCGGAATGGCTGCCCACCGGCGCCGTCTTCTTGGACCATTCGCACTTGTACGGGTAGCCGCAGTGGGCGGCGCGGGGGTTCCATTCGTTCCCCCAAGGGAAAATCCTGCCATCCGCGCCGCGAGCAGCTTTCTCCCATTCGGCTTCGGTCGGCAGCCGCTTCCTCGCCCACTCACAGTATGCCGTCGCGTCGTTCTAATTCACGTTCACCACCGGGTGGTTCTCCTGCCAGCCCCAGCTTGGCGCCGACGGCAGCTCCCGCTTCGTCGCCTCGCAGAACGCCCGGTACTGCGCTACCGTCACCGGATGCACGTCAATCGCGTAGGCGTCCAGGTACACCGCCCGCTGCGGCTTCTCGGCTGACTGAGCGTCCTTGTCGACGTCCGTGCTGCCCCTCAGGAACTCGCCGGGGGGGATGGTGACCATTTCGTGGCTGGCAACCGCACGCCGTTCCTTCGCGCCCGGCCGGCAGACCACCGGCTCTGTCGGGATCTCCGCGCCCCGGTAGCCACCGTTATGGGTCTGGGACCTGGCCGCCTGAATCTTGTCTCGGAGCTTCTTGGGCACCGCACCTTTGCGGGCAGCCAACAGAGCGAGGTTGAGCAGTGACGGGAGGTGGTTTTCGTCCCGGAGCACTGCCTCCGCCCACTTGCGCCGCGCTTCCTCCTCCCGCCCCAAGTCCAGCAGCGACAGCGCCTGGTTGTTCAGCTCGTCGGGACCGGGCTCTACCGCGCTGGGCGCCTGCCGGCTGTACGGCTCGCGGACGACCTTGCCGTAGCGCCGCCGTAAGTCGGTGCCCAGCGCCGCCGCAGCGGGACGGTTCCATGTGGGCAGCCGAAGGCACCGCCCAACAGCCTTGACGACCGGTCGCGGCGGGCGCCCATTGCGGCGCTGTTCCTTCAGGTGGCTCTTGAGGAACTGCACCGCCAGGCCGCCGTGCTGCGGTCGGGCGCCAGTCAGCATCTCATACAGCATCACTGCGAACGACCACAGGTCGCTGGCGCTGCCCACTTCGACGTTGGCCCCGCCCATCCGCTGGCTCTGCTCCGGCGACATGTACTCCAACGTGCCGCCGCGGGTCGTAAACGCGCTCTGCATCAGCCGCCGACCCGGGTCGCTCCCCAGCAGTGCCACCGGTTCTTCCGCCTCCACGCCCCGCGCCAACCCGAAGTCCGTCACTTTCACCGACCCGTCGCGGCCGAGCAGCACATTGGCCGGCTTGATGTCCCGGTGCGCCAACCCGCTCCGGTGGGCGTGGGAGAGCGCATCACACACCTGGATGGCGATATCTAAAGCGGTCCGCGCGTCCAACCTGCCGACGCGGCGCAGCCGGTCCGCCAGGTTCTCGCCTTCCACGTACTCGCAGAACAGCCGCAGGGCGCCGTCGATCTCGCGCACGTAGTAGGCCGTCACGATGTGCGGGTGCAGCGGCAGGTTGACCCACGTCTCCGCCTCCCGCAGGAACGCCCGAAGCGCCCGCTCATCCGCCACCCGGTGCGGCCGCACTTCCTTCATCGCCAACGCGATCCCCCACTGCCGGTGGTGCACCTTCCACACCTCGCCCATGCCGCCGTGACCGAGGAGCTGCTGGACTTCGTAGAGGTCGGCAATCACCTGGCCGGGTTGATAGGTTGGGGAGTGGGGAGCGGCGAGTGGCGACAGGTTGGCAACCTGTCCTACGGGTTCGGCCCAGCGAGTGGCTTCCGGCTCGGGGCGGCCGCGGCGGCGCGGCGGCGTGGGCGGAGGCGGGCCCCAGGAGGTCTCGGCCGGGGCGCTGCGGCTTGGCCGGTTGGTTAGGCGTTTGAACCAGCTTTGAGAGTTGCTCATAGAAAACACCTGCGGTGGGGTTGCAAATTGACAATTGCAAATTGCCAATTTGCAATTGCCGTTCCACAGTGGCTACGGCTCCGCCCGCTGCGTCTCCCGCTCGCCCCAGTTGGCTGCCTGCTCCGAGCCGGCGAACTGGGTCTCGCCCGCGGCGGCCTCAACCGGGCCCACGCGGATGACGGTTGCCGGGCCGAGGCGGATGAGCGCCCCCGGGGGCAGGGACACGGGCTGGTTGGGCTGAAGCTGCTGCTCGTTCACCCAGGAGCCATGGCTGCTGCCCAAGTCTTCGTAGTGCGGGACGCCGTCTTCCCGGAACAAGCGGCCGTGTTTCCGGGACACGCTCACGTCCAACGGCAAGTCCAAGTCGAGCGTCGTATCCACTCCTCGGCCAACCAGCACCTCCGCGGCCCGCAAGGTCAGGGCGCGGCCCTGGTGCGGTCCGGCGGTGATCTCGGCATAGCCCCACTCCGGGGGCAGCGCCGCTCCCGCCATGCGCCGCCGCACGATCACGACGACTGCCAGGACGCCCAGCAGCACCAGCGCGGCGACGGCGGCGAGGATGAGGGGCGACAGCGTGCGCTCGACCGTGACTTCTTCACGAACAACCACCTTCCTCGCCGGGAACGCTTGCCGGCGGGAAGCCTCGCGGAAGTGGAGAGCCCCCGAGGCCGCCTCCTGCTCCGGGGAGCCGGTGAGGAAGTAGGTGGCGCCGAAGGTCGGGTACGCCGCGCTGGTGTGGACTTTCACCATGTCGCCGTAATCGTCCCGGAACGTGTACACGCGCAGGCCCGGCCGCTCCTCGTCCTCGACGATCTGGCCGGTGCGGCCTTTCAGCGTGACCTTCTCGCCCACGTGGCTTGGCAGATCCCGGAGGCGGATCGTCTGCGGCTCCGGCGCGGCCGCAGCCCAGGTTGCGCAGAGAGCGAGAACGGTGGGGAGAGTGGTTTTCATGGGGATGCCTCGGGTTGGTGAGTGGGGAGTGGCGGTTGCCGATTGCGGGAGTTGGCACTGCAAATTGCAGATTGGCGATTTGCAATTGTCAATTGTCAATCGGCTCTGTGGCGAGCCGCTGCCGCAGCGTCTCGGGCCATTGAGCGTCGGGGGCGCTATCGCACACACGGGCGGCCCGCGCTTCCTGGTCTACCAGTCGCTGCGCCACAGCCAGCGCCTTGCGGCACCACTGGCAGGAATCCTGGTGTTGCTGCTGCTCTTGAGTGGTCGGGAGCTGCCCCTGCGCCAGAGACACGACTTCTGCAACCGAGAGACACGCCGGTGTCCGGCGCGGATCGTCGGCGGGGGCGTTGCAGACCTGGGTCTCGAACCAGGAGCGGAGTAGGCTTCTTAGCTCTCTATGGTCTAATGGCATCTCACCACCTCCGGCCGGGGAGTTGCCTGCCCCCCTCTTCTGGCCGGTTCTGCTTCACATATACGCCCGCGGCGCCGTAATCTGCGGTGGGGGCGACACTTTTTTTCACGCTTCGTCGCCCAAGCCCTGCTTGACCTGCTCGATGGCCTTGGCAACCCGGTCACGCGCCTGCCAGACCGAGAGTCCCGTCAGCTCTGCCATCTCTTCCCAGGTGAACCCCTCAACTTCGTGCATCAGCAGAAGCTGGCGGTCCAGGTCGTCAAGGGCGCTCAGACAGAGCGAGACTTGGGCGGTCAAGTCCGTCGGTCCGTCGCTCCCCGGCTCAATCCCAGCCAGGCTGGTCTCCTCATAGGCAACCGTTGTGGGGCGACGAGCGCGTTTGCGGAGGAGGTCGATGCACAGCCGCTCGGCGTTGCGCCAGAGCCAGGTGCGAAACGTGGCGCGTCCCGGGTCGTACGAGGCAATGGCTTGCCACTTGCGCAGGAACACCTCCATCGCCGCATCAAGCGCCTCCTCTTCGTCACCCAGACGCGCGCGGCACAGGGCGAACACTTCCGGCCAGTGCTCGTGGTAGAGTTCGTCGAATCGCTCGGGCGTGACCATCGGCTGTTCCCCCGTCGCTGCGAGAGCGGCACAGGTTGCCCTCGCCAACGGATTCACCGAAGTGGAGCCCAGGTCCTTCCGCGCGGACGCAAAGCCGAGGGCTGGACCATCGACTAGGGGGGGATTGGCAATACACAATCGCCCGCTGAGACGGCACCGTGGAGCGTGTGCGGACGAACGGCGTCCGTTCGCGGTGAGACCCGGAGAACTGCTGGAGAAGGACCCCTGCGTCGAGCCCTCCATCGTCTCTGCGGTTCAGGTCTTCTACAGCAACCCCCGGAAGCCCTCCACCCGATGAAACGTCATCCGGTTCGCGTCATGGAAGTTGTGGGCCCCGTCGTAGGCAGTGCGGACCATGTAGAGCAGGTCCTGGCGCCCAGCGGGGTCGCCATCGAACTGCCAGTCCACATACTGAAAGCCGGTGTAGCGAATCGAGTCCGGCCACGGCAGGTCGAGGTCGTCTTCCAGCAGCGTGGCTTTCTTCTCCCAGTGCAGCAGATCGCGCGAGGCGTTGAGGCAGAGCACGTTGCGCTGGTTCGCGTACTCCGGGTCAGTGTTGCTGTTGCTAAGCGTGAGGTACAGCCCGGTCTGTTCGTCTCGCCGGATCGTGAACTTGGTCATACCGCCGGGGAAGTCAATGAAGCCGGTGGCGGGGTCGAAGGCGACCCGCTGACCGTCGTGGTGGACCTTCACGATCGCCGCCTTGTCGACCACCGGCGTCGAGTTGAGCCGCAGGATGTTCCACAGCTCGCCAGTGGGCGTCTCAACCACATTACCTTCCAGCCAGCCGGGCACCGGCAGGGCGCCCCACTCTTCCGGCACCCACGCCGGGTCGAACGGCAGCTTGTTGCTCATTGTCCAGGTGGCAGCGTCGAGCAGGTCGGCGTCTTCGGGCGCGGACACGACCAGCGACTGGAACCCGCTTCCCCACGTGCACGGCGTGCAGTCCTCAAACGCTCGATAGAGACGCCCGTCCCTCACCAGGACCGGCACCGGTGCGCAGTGGTAGTTGGGCGGCTGGCGGTACGGCCCGCCGCGGAAGAGCAGCCCGGACTTCCCGTCCGCCGGGTGCGTCCACGTGTTGCCGCCGTCGTCCGAGCGACGGATGACAATGGAGCCGTACTGCTGCGAGGTCCCGAACAGGTAGAGCGCCCCCCGGTGCAGGAACAGCGTGCTCCAGTAGGCGTTGGCGACGTGGGTGACGTTGGTCCACGTCGCGCCATCGTCGCTCGACCGGTAGACACTGGTGAGGTGCTCTTCGGCTTCGTGGTTCCGCGGGCAGCCGGGACTGAAGTAGTCGTGCGTGGCGAGCAGGTCGCCGTTTGCCAGCCGCACGAGGCTGGGACTCCCGAGGTAGGTCTTGGTGGCGGGGTGTTGGTACTTGATCTCGTGGAAGTGCATGCCCTGAGCATAACCGACATCCATGAGATCTCACATCTTGGGTCGGAGATTCCATGGAGCTGCAGTCTTGCTTGCCAGCCCTCCCGTCGCCTGCCCGGTCATTTGGCACAGACGACACACGCCACATCCGTCGCCACCGTCGGCACCAGCAGTTCGAGTTGCCCCTCCCGAGAGCGCACGACTTTGGTGTCCACAACCTTCCCCGTATAGGTACCCCACCACTCCGCCCGGTACTCGCCGTCGGGCAAGTCGGCAATCGCTGCGGAGGCGCCCTCAATCGGCGCCGGCGTGATCTCGAGCGCCCGGTACGCCCACTCGTTCAGCCGATGGTGGAACCACAACACGCCCCCCTTATCCGACCTCAGCCCGTACACGTCCAAGTCCGGGTCGCGGGCCGCGTCGCGGCAGTTGGTCAGCAGCACGTGCCCGAGACGCAGCCAGTCGCTGCCCGCATTGCGGAGGGTGATCTCGTGGCGGCCGGCGGGCATGTCGATGGCGCAGTCGCGGTCGACGGTTTCCCTGGGCGCGTCGAGTGAGTCGTCGCGCAGTGCCGGCTTGCCGTCAAGGTCGATCTCCAGCACGCTATGCGCGGCTTCGCTGACGCGAACGACGAACCGCCCCGCGGCCGGGTAGGTGACCGTGAGCGTCGGCGTCGTGCGCCAAGCGGTCCGGCCCGTTCCGTAGAGTACTGGGCTGAATTCGTCGAGAGGAGACACGGTGCCGTCCGGCTCGACGGTGAACTGGTCACGCGGCGCCTTTGATCCCCAGGCGGTACACCGGTCAGTGGTTCTGCAGGTTCTGCCCCCCGGGGAAGAACGGCGCACCGTTGTCATAGGCGAAGTAGCGCGGGTTCTGCCGGCTCACGCGGACAAAGCCGGCCCGCTGCGACTCGACCACCTCGAACGCCCCCGGTTCCGCCTTCGCCTCGCCCGACCGGTCGCGGACGGTCACCTGGTAGGTATAGGTCCCCGTCTCCGTCGGCGCAAACCGGACCTCCCAACGCGGCTCGGCCGCCTCGTCCAGCAACGGCGTCTTCGCGTCGTCCTCGCCGCCGCGAATCGTGTACGGCTGATAGAAGAACCCGTTCACCGGAACCGCCGCGCCACTCGGCGCCGTGAAGAGGCACCGCACCTCGACCTGCTCCGGGTCGAAGGGGTTGTCGTAGGTGGCGGAGAGGTCGAGGGTGAGTTCGAGCTTCTCGAGGCGGCCAACACTCAGGGCGTTGGGGGTGACGGAGCGAAGTGCGAGCGGGCTATCGCTCTTCAGCGTCGGTAGTTCCGGCGTGGCAGCGCCTTGGGCGCTGGCTGCCCGCGTGAGGACCGACAGGAGGCAGGCGAGTATGGTGAGCAGGGCGGGGATAAGGTGCATGGTCAGGACACGAGGCGGGAAGGGATTTCTCGCCCTACAAACGCTCCCTCCGGGTCTCGCCGGTCCTCTGGTTCAGCACCACGGCGCGGTCGCCCACAGCGAAGCGCCACTCGTCACCAGCAGCCTGCAGCCTCACCCTCGCTGGCGCCTCGCCGGCCTTCCCCCACGACAAGGCCACCGCATTCCGCCAAGCGGCGCGCTTCGTCGCCAGCCGAACGGTGAACATGCTGAACGGCTTGCCGCCGTGGCGATCTTCACCAGCAACGTCTTCGGCGCCGAGAGTCACGCCGTCCGTGGTCAGTGGCTCAATGCGCAGAACCGACTGCTTGCCATGGCCCATTAGGGCGTCGCCGTCGCGGTCCGCCTGTGTCTGCTCGGGGTGGAACCGCAGCTCCAGATTGCGGGGCGCGTCCAGCTCAATGTCGTCGCACACGATCAGCACGTCCGGCTTCAGAAACAGCAGGTGCCGGACGAAGCGCTTCAGCCCCTGGTCGCGGGGGTAGGCTTCGGTGGCGTCGCCGACGATATGGTCCAGCTCGGCGGTGGAATCGGCGCGGATGATCCGAGGACAGGCCTTGAGCTTGAGGGCGGCCGTGCCGTCGAACCATTCCTTGCCTTCGCCGAGTTGACCCTTGCCGTCGATCAGGAGCGTGTTGTGCTGGCCGGTCCACTTGGACCGGTAGCCGTCGTCGCGGATGAGCCACTCGCCGCAGCCGAACAGGACGAAATGGTTGGCGTCGGGGTGGACGTGTCCGCCGCCGGGGTCATAGCTGAACTCCTGGACCGCCTTGTGCCCGAGGTAGGGGCCGCACTTGAGGACGACCAGCGACTCGTCGCCGGACCAGTCGGACCGGGCGGAGACGAGGCCCATGTCGTCGAAGTGGCGCAGCGTCGACAGGTCTGTCGGCGGCGCTGGCTGGACGGTCGGGTCGTACCAGATCAGGTTCAGCCAGCGCGCCTCTCCGGAGGCTATGTTGGCCTCGTCGAGTTGCTGCGCCAACCACTGGGCGTGACCGTCGCGGTACTCCCCCGCCAGGCCGCGCAGGAGGTAGTCGGGTCCGTACCAGTTGCCCCGAGGGCAGTCGGAGAGGTCCACCAAGCTGCGTCTCGAAGACCAGGCGTTGCGGGGGACCTGCAGGTACTGACAGTACCCCGCGGTGTTCCGCCACCACTTCCCCTCGCCGACGAGATCGATGTCGAGGAGCTGTCCGCTCAGGTGCAGGAACTTCATCATATACTCGACGCCGTACTGCCAATAGCCCGCGCCTTCGTGGCTGGCGCCGTCGTCGCCCAGCGCCTTCATCGTCCGCCGGAACTTGTCCAGCGGAAGGCCGATCCACAGGTTCGCGTCGTCCACCTCGTCAAACAGGGCGAACCCGACCGCTGACATGCCGCAGATGTTCACCCACAAATGGTTCTGCAGATAGGACTTCTGCCACCATGCCTTCCCGGTGGCAGCCGCCTCGAACATGGCCGACGTGCGCTTCACCAGCGTGTCTCGGAGGGTCTTCCGGGCTTCGTCGCCCAAGCCGTCGAAGCACCAGTCGTACACGAGGGCCAGCCCGAAGAGTTGGTGCCCGGCGGCGAGATCCATGCCGTCGGTGGTGCCAAGTCCCCAGGTCTCGTAGCCGCAGGACGCCAACGCCCAGGCGCGGGCACTGTCGAGGTACTTCGCCGCGCCGGTCAACAGGTACGCCAGCGCCAACGGTGGCAGTGCGTTCCCGACACTACGCTGCCAGAGCTGCTCGTTGCCACTCCAGCCGTCATCCCCGCGATAGGCCGGTGGGCCGCTCTTCGCCGCGCTGTCGGCTTGGGCGCGGACCTCCTCCCACAGCGGCGCGTGAGTGGTCTGGATCGCCTCTCGGAGCGCGGCGACGCGGGCAGCGTCCAAGTACAGCCGCGGGTGGACGCCCCGCACATTCTCCAGCGAGGGCGGAGTGGGCTTGAGCCGGTACTTGTCGAACACGCTCAGCTCGTCGATCTCCTCGATCTGCACCTCGTCCAGGTACGCGTCGATCTCCATCGGTGTGCGGGCTCCCTTCTCCAGAGCCACCCAGCAGCGGACCGTCCCGGCCGGCGCCTTGAACTCAGCGGCGAGCAGTTGCCACTGGCCGAGGCGGCTCCCGTCGTACGTCTCGGTGCTGACTCGACCAAGTTCGCCCTTGCCGTCTGCCGGGACAAACTCGCACTTGAGGAACGGCATCGCGGAGGTCTCCCCCAGCTTGTCGATGCGCACCCAGGCCGACAGGCGGTAGAGCTGTTCCGCTGCCAGCGGGTGGGTGTCTGAGATTGCGTAGTTCCACCCCCCAGCGATCTTGCCCTGGACGCGGAGGCAGGCCTTGCTCTGCTCAGTGGCCCCAACGCCCTCGGTCCGCGTCAGCGCGATGGTGTCTTCCCGCGGGCGCCAGGTCAGCTTGGCCGACTCAAAATCCCAGACAATCGGCGTGGCGACTTCGCCCGGGGCGCGAGAGGACAGCAGCGCAACCAGGAGTGGGAACGCGGGAACACTCCGGCGTGGCAGGCGCGACATAGGCGGGTCATTCCTCTCGGTTCAGGCTCGCGTGTGGAACGTGCTCCATTGTATCCCACGCCAATGGGATCCCCTTTACAGAAGGCCCGCGCCGCGGCATACTTACAGAAGACTGTCAGTAGCGTTAACGACTGCGACGGGAAGAGTAGGCACGTGGGTTCGACAGCAAGCCCTGCCACGGGCCAAGAGAGCCGCCTCGCACCGCGAAGGTGCGCGCTGGAAAGGCGGCGTCGCACCAGTGCTGAACATGATCCCCGAGTCGTCTCGCCGAACACCCGTAGCATAGGTGGCCGACCGGTCCAGCTCGCCAGACCGATCGGACGCCCTGATGCTGGAGCCGCGGAAGTAAGCGAGACCGGTTGCCCCCGTTATTGGGCGTGGCTCACCTTGGCCGTTGGCTGAGCGGAGTCACTGAGGCATGCGCCACGAGGCGCACGCGAACACGGGTGGTACCGCGTGGAGCAACCGGAGACTCCTCGTCCCGACGGACGAGGAGTCTTTTTCGTTCAGAGCAAACCACCTCGGCCAGGGGGAGACGGCCGAGACGCCACACCTGCGCAGGTGTGGCATTCCGCCTACGCTCCCCTTGGCGACTGCGTGTTCGGGGCGATCCCCTGACGACAGAGGAATCAGCGATGAGCCGACTGAAAGGTCTGAGATGCCGCGAATGCGGCGCGGAGTATGGGCTGGAGCCGACGCACGTCTGCGAGTTCTGCTTCGGCCCGCTCGAAGTGCAGTACGACTACGAGGCGATCCGCGAGCAGCTCAGCGTCGAGTCGATCCAGGCGGGTCCTTCGACCCTTTGGCGCTACCAGCCGCTGCTGCCTGTGGAAGGCAATGAGTTGGTCGACCTCGGCGCCGGGTGGACGCCGTTCCTGAAGGCCGACCGACTGGGCAAGGCGCTTGGGCTGAAGCACCTCTACCTGAAGAACGATACTGCCAACCCCACGTGGTCGTTCAAGGACCGGGTTGTGTCGGTGGCTTTGTCGCGCGCTGTGCAGTTCGGCTTCGACACGGTGGCCTGCGCCTCCACGGGCAACCTGGGCAACGCCGTGTCGGCACACGCTGCCCGCGCCGGGCTGAACTGCTTCGTCTTCATCCCAGCCGACCTCGAAGCCGGCAAGGTGTTGGGCTCACTGATCTACGCGCCCAACGTCGTCGCGGTTAGCGGCAATTACGACGACGTGAACCGCCTCTGCAGCGAGATCGCCGATCGCTACCGGTGGGCGTTCGTCAACATCAACATTCGCCCGTACTACTCGGAAGGCTCCAAGACGCTTGCGTTCGAGACCGTGGAGCAGCTCGGCTGGCGAGCACCGGACCATGTCGTTGCACCCATCGCCTCCGGCTCGCTCATGACGAAGATCGCCAAGGGGCTCAAGGAACTGAAGGAAGTCGGCTTGATCAGCGAGTTGAGCACCCGGGTCTCCGGCGCCCAGGCAGAGGGCTGCTCGCCCGTTGCGACTGCCTTCAAGGAGGGCGCCGAGTTCGTCCGCCCCGTCAAGCCCAACACCCTCGCCAAGTCCCTCGCCATCGGCAACCCCGCAGACGGCTTCTACGCGCTGGAGGTCGCCCGTCAGACCAACGGCGTCATCGAGTCGGTCACCGACGCGGAAGTGATCGCCGGCATCAAGCTGCTGGCCGAACACGAAGGGATCTTCACCGAGACCGCCGGCGGGGTGACCATCGGCGTCTTGAAGAAGCTCACAGAAGCAGGCACCATTTCGTCTGACGAGTTAACCGTCGCCTACATCACGGGCAGCGGTTTGAAAACCCAGGAAACCATGGCCGGGCAACTCGAACCGCGTATTGAGATCCCGCCGAACCTGGACGCGTTCGAGGAGACAAAGGCGAAGTGGCGGTGAAAGCCAGCAATCAGCTATCAGCGGTCAGCTCTCAGCTATGGGCGGCTCGCGCTGAGTGCTGGTAGCCGCTGGCTGAAGGCTGAGCGCTGACCGCTGACAGCTTGAGAACAGGAGAACGAATATGGCAGTGACAGTACGCATTCCCACCCCCCTGCGGAAGCTCACGGAGAACAAAGCCGAGGTTGAGGTCGAGGCGGCTTCCATCACAGAGTTGGTCGAGAAGCTCGAGTCGCAGTTCGGCGGCATCAAGGAGCGCTTGTGCGACGAGGCTGGGAAGCTGCGGCGTTTCATCAACGTGTACGTCAATGAAGAGGACATCCGCTTCCAGGCCGGCGAGGCAACTGCCTTGAAAGACGGCGACGAGGTCGCCATCGTGCCGGCCATCGCCGGCGGCTGACCTCCCGTTCGTAGTTCCGCGTTCACGCAGGCCGTTTGCACCCACCTGCGGCTGTCGAGCGGCCCGCCTGAAGGGCGGAACTGCCAGCACGGAACCTGCACCCCGGAGGGCACGATCATGCCAACCCGCAGAATCCACCTCGATTTCCCCAAGGACCTTGTCACCGAGCCGCTGATCTGGCGGGTAGGTCGGGAGTTTGAGGTCATGACTAACATCCGGCGCGCCAATGTCGACCACGAGAGCGGCTGGGTCGACCTGGGTCTCGAAGGCGACGACGAGGAGCTCGAGCGGGCGATTCAGTTCCTCAAAGACAACGGCGTCGGCGTCGGCCCGATTGAGCGGAACGTAATCGAGTAGCGGGCGGCGCCCGCTTCGTGATGACTTCGACCCGGTCGCGCCGTTGCCCAGCCGTGACTTCCGTGCTACAATAGCCAGTTCCCCGGTGGGGATGTAGCTCAGTTGGGAGAGCGCTTGAATCGCACTCAAGAGGTCGGGGGTTCGAATCCCCCCATCTCCACCACCCTTCCCCCTCCTCCCTTTCCGCCCTCGCGTCCGCACGTTCCCGCGCCACCGGACGCCAGCCGCTACGCCGTGTCCGCGACCTCGGAGTGCGCCCTCAGCGACACTTCCACCCTCGGCCGCAAGAAGAACACGATCGTCTCCGCGACCGCCCTCCCGGTCAGCTTCTCCAACGCGCCTGCGTATTGCTGAAGCTGCGGAGCGTATGCTTGAGCAGCTTCGTGCGCCCCGTCGGGACCAACCTGGTCTGTCTTGAAGTCCACCACGACCAGTCTGTCTCCCTCCCGGAACACGAGGTCGATGGCCCCCTCGACGGTGCCTTCGTCGGTCTTCAGCGAGAAGGGCAGCTCGTGCCACTTCTCCGTCGCCCGCTGGGCGCGTTGCAGCAGCGGCGAGGCGTGCGCTTTCTCAACCAGCTCGACGGCTTCGGCCGCCACCTCTGTTGGCAGCCGCAAGTCGGCCGCCGCCCTTGCCGCCACCGCCATCAAGTCCTCGGCGTCGGTCTCTTCGAGAAGGCGGTGCACAAGCTCGCCGAACAGCTTCCCGCCGGGCGCGTCGGAAGGGCGCGCCGCCGCGTGTACACGGTCTTCGTCGGCCAGGTCACTGGGGCGGATCACCACGGGTGCACGACTGGCGCGCCCTACGGTCTCGCCCTTGGCCGCATGCCACTTTTTCCGCTGCGCGAGCACTGCTTCAGCTTCCGCGGCGAGGTCGCTGTCGGGGTCGAGCGGCACTCGGAAGGGCTCCTGCGCGGGGCGCTTCAGGCCCAACCGACCGGTGTCGTAGCAGTGCCAGCCATTGACCACCTGTCCAGGGATCGCCTGCTCCGGCGTCGGCAACAGAGGGCGTGCAAACTGAATGAGCCCTTGCGCCTTGTCCAGGCCGCCTTTGTTCCAGCCCACGGGCATCACGAACCAGTTCTTGGCCCGCGTGACGGCTACGTAGAACAGGCGGATCTCCTCGGCTTCCCACCGCAGCCGCTCTCGCGCTTGCGCAGTCGCGAAGCCGCTGGACTGGAACGGCAGCTTGCTGCTCCCGAGCTTCAAGTGCAGAGCGCCGGCGCTCCGGTCCGCCAACAGGTTCTCGGGATGCGGCTGACCGCCGGCCGGGTTGGCGAGGATGACCAGCGGGTACTCGAGCCCTTTCGCCTTGTGGACGGTCAGCAGATTGACGAAGTCGTCGTCCTTCTCCGCCGTGGGCGACTCCGCCTCTTCCTGCTCGCTCTGCTCCATGTCGCGGAGCCACGAGACGAACTGGCGGAACGTCAGCCCGCCGGTGGTCTCCAGCGTCCGCGCGGTGTCGATGACTTTGAGGAGGTTCGCGACGCGCTGTTCGCCCAACGGCTTGAGCGCGAACAACTCCAGCGCCTTCGTCTCCTCGAACAGCGCCCACAGCAGCCGCGGCGTGGACCCGCGATTCCGCCCCGCGTGCAGACGGCGCAAGCAGTCGAGCGCTTCCGACACGGGACCGCCACCGGTCGGCGTGCCGGTGTACCGCAGCGTTCTCGCCGCGTGGAAGTGAAGAAACAACTGCTCGTCGGACAGCCCGAAGAACGGCGACTTCAGCGCGGCGTACAGCGCCACCTCGTCCTGCGGGTTGTCCACCGCGCGAAGGACGGCAACCAACGCCTTGATCTCCTGCCGGGCGTAGAACCGTCTGCCGCCAGTGACGAGGTAGGGAATGCCATAGTCGCGCAGAGCGTCCTCGTAGGCGTCCAGACCGGTAGTGACGCGGAACAGCAGGGCGATGTCGGAGTACTTGAGCGGCCGCTCGCAGTCCTCGTCGAAGACCGCAAACTCCTGCGTCGTGACCACCTGCTGGATGAACTCCGCCAGGCAGGTCGCCTCGTTGGCGCGGCACTCGTCGGCTGAAGCCCTCGTGGCGTCGAGGCTGGCCGGTGGGTAGAGGAGCACCGCGCCGCCGGGACGCTCCCACCACGAAACCAGCGGCACATAGTCCGGCTGGTAGTTCCCCTCTTCGGGCTTGCGAATGAGCGCGGCAAAGAGATCGTTCGCCCGGTCGATGACGCCGGACAGCGACCGGAAGTTCTGCGACAACTCGACCCGCCCACCCGTCTGCGTCAGCAGTTCCCCCACTTGCTGGAACAGCTCGATGTCGGCCCGGCGGAACCGGTAGATGGACTGCTTCGGATCGCCCACCACGAACAGCTTGCCCGGCGCAAGCTCGACCTCCCGCCAGTCCGAGGCGAGCTTGCCCTCCTGTTCCGCCAGGAAGAACACGATCTCCGTCTGCAGCGGGTCGGTGTCCTGGAACTCATCGACCAGCAGGTGTGAGAACTCGCGTTTGAAGTAGCGCCGGGCCTCGCGATTGCCCTGAAGCATGTCCCGCGTGCGCAGCAGCAGGTCCTGGAAATCCAGGAGTGCCTGCTCCTCTTTGCGGTGCGACAGGTCGTCGACAAACGGGCGGCAGCGCGCGGCAATCTGGGAAACGATCGCGTGTCCCCAGCTCTGGCCGAATCGCTCCTGCACGTCGCGCGCCTGGTCGAGCAGCTCCCTGACTCGCGCCAAGCTCTGCTTGTCAGCCCAGTTCTTCTGCGCGCCGAGTCTGCCGGCCTTGGGGATTTCCAGCCGCCCCGCGGCAAGCGCCGCCGCCGCCGGGCCGAGTGAACACATGGCTGAGACCGCCTGCGCCAGGTTGAGCGCAGCCACAGCGGCGCGGTCGTTTGGGTCTCTGCAACAGGGCGCGCCGCCGCCGCTCGATCCCGCGGTGTAGCCTCTTGTGGGCGTCACCGGTGGGCTCTCACGACGCCCACAAGGGGCTACACTACGGCGGTGAGCATCCTGACGCGTCCGGTCGTCAGCGGCGGTCGACTGAACCCCAATGAAGCGGCACAGCGCCTCCACAATCCGCCTCAGCTCGCCAATCACCGGCGAGACATCCGGCGTTTCCACTGGCGACGGCAGCCAACCCAGCAGATCCCGGTTGGCATTGAGCGCCCGGCAGAGCGGGCGCAGTTCCCGGTGCAGGTCCAGCCCCACCGTGGCAGCCGCCCGCAAGCACTGATGGTCGCCGCTCATCACCCGTTCGAGCCACTCACGCCAGACCTCTTCCTCCAAGAGGTCCGCCTTCAGCGGATCAATCACCTCGAACTCCGGGTCGATGCCCGCCTCCACCGGCCGTTCTCGCAGCAGGGAGGCGCAGAAGGAGTGGATCGTGCCGAGGTGCGCTTGATCGAGGTCCTCAAGGGCCTGGCTGAGGGCGTCTGCCTCCTGCGGACCAGACTCCTTGCCCAGACCGGTGAGCGTCTCCTCCAGCTTGTCCCGGAGCTTGGCCTTCAGCTCTCCGGCTGCCTTCTCGGTGAACGTGATGGCGACGACGTCCCGCAGTCGCGCCTTCACCTCGGGCGAGGTTACGAGCTGGATGAGCCGGTCCACCAGCACCGTCGTCTTCCCGGTGCCGGCGCTGGCTTCAACCAGTAGGTTGGTGGCGAGATCGCCCTTCGCAATCTCGCGCTGTGGTTGGTCGGCGGGGAGCTTGTTCATGGCTGTTCTGTGCGGCCTTCGTCGCGTCGGTCTCCGACCTGCAGCCTCCTCGTGCGCCGCCTGTCTGCAGGTCGGAGACCGACGCTACGCGATGTCACTCAAGCCCAGGTACGCAGCCGCGCGCGGGTCGCGCTCCTTTCGCTGGAACACCTGCTCCTTCCCGGCACCACACACCAGGGCGAAGTCGCAGTACCCACACTTCTTCGCTTCGTCGGGCACGGCGAAGAACGAGCCGCCTCGGACGCAGTCGGCGAACGTGCCGAGGATACGCTTCAGCGTCTCAAGCTTGCTCGGCCAGTCGCCCGCGGTGAACTCCACCCGCCCGAACTCCGCCTTCGCGCTGACATACCAGAAGAACGCCCGCTCCAGTTCGGGCTGCGGCTTGCGGTCGGCCAACAGGTGCTTCGCGGCGATCAGATAGAGTGGCAACTGGAGCGAAGTGCCGCCGGCGAAGGAGTCCGGCTTCAGAGACTGCTTTCTGCCGGTCTTGTAATCGACGACCCGGGCGCGCTGCTTGGTTGTGTCCAGGTCGACTCGGTCGATACGGCCGCTGAACCGGACCGCCCTGCCTTCTGCCAGCTCGATGGACGGGGCGCCCGTTGCCTGCTCGTCGCGCCCGTACTTCTGCTCCAACAGCTCGGGGCGCCACACGCCAGCCTCGGCCTGCTCAAGCCGGAGCACTGTGCGGAGGTCCTCACGGATGGTCTGCTTGGCCAGCTCCCAGAACAGCGGGAAGCCGACTGCGCCCGTCTGCGCAAAGCGGTCCAGCTCAGTCTCCGTCAGCTTCGACAGCCGCTCCTCCGCGTCGAGCGGCGGCGGCCAGGAGTTGCCCTCCCGCAGACCTTCGTGGAAGCGTTCGAGGATCGTGTGGATCAGCTCACCGCGGTCCGCCGGCGAGATCGTGATCGCCCGCTCCGGCTCTTCCTGCACCGACAGGCGGAACACCTGCGAGAGCAGGTAGCGATACGGGCAGGTGCCAAACGTCTCCAGCGCCGACGGCGACACGGGCTCGTGCTCCAGCGCGTGTTCGCCGAGCAGGGGCAGGCACGACGGCAAGTCCAGCATCCCGTCCCACGCGGTGAACTGCGTCGCGCCCCACCGGTTCCGCTCCGCCCGCACCCCGCGCTCGAAGTGCTTGCTTAGTTGCTTGAGGTAGAGCGCCGTGCCCGCGTGATTCCCGCGCAGCGCACGCTCAACCTGTCCCAGGTCGAACTCCAATCGATCGACAGACCGACCGAGGTCCTCCGGCGGCAACCGCGACAGAGGAACACGAACATAGCCGGGAAACGCCTCCAACGCCTGCAGCGTTGCCCGCTCGCCGGTCAGCGCCTCAACGGTTCGGAGCACGAAGTGAGACGGCATGAGGTCGCGGCCCGTCGTCGGGTCCAGCCGCGGGTAGCTCACCACCAGGCGCTCCGTGGCGATCCCGCACGCCAGGCGGTACAGCAGCTTCTCTTCCGCAATCCGGGCGCCCTTCTCCGGCAGCTCGCCGCCGGTGCCGAGACCGGTCAGCACGTTGTTCAGCCGGAATCGCTCGTGATCCAGCAACAGCGGATCCTGTCGAGCCGGCACGGGGAAGCTCTTCTCCACGAGCCCGGGCACGAAGACCAACCGGAACGACGTTCCCCGCGCTGCCATCACGTCGGCAAACACGACGCCGTTGCTGTCGGTGACGAAGGCCGTGTCCGGTTCGTTGCCCAACAGCGCTTCCAGTGCGCGGCCGACGGTCGTGCCGTCGGCGGTCTGGCCGAGCACATCTAGGTCGGTCAATGCGTCCACGGCACGCGTCACCGTGTCCCTTTCTGCCGATGGCGCCAACAGGTCCCGCAGGCAGCCGGTGATCGCGGCGGCGGCCGACGTGAACGTTGAAGCTGCCCGCAGTTCCTCCCCGAACGCCAACAGCCGCCGCATGAACCGCCGCAGGCCGTTGGCGACTGCTTCGCGGCGCTCGGTAAGCGGTTCAGGCTCCGGCGTGTCCTCGTCCCCCGGCTGCCGGCACGCGCCTACTCTGGGGAGGCGCTCAGTCCACTCCTTGCTCCCGCCGACGATGCCGGCTTCCATCGTCATCTGGTCCCACGCTACGGGCGCCGTGCCTTCGCCTTCCGCCAGGTCGAAGCCAGTGGCAAACTCCATCACCTTCGCCCGCGGGAAGTCTCGCTGAACCAACTCCCTCAGCAGCAACGCAGCCTTGCCCGTCGGCGTCTCACCCAGGGGCGGCGGGTGCACCACATGCAGCGGAATGCCCGCCGTCTCGAAGACCTCAGTCAACACGCGACGGTACGGCTCGACCGTCCGCACCACAATGGCGATGTCCGAGAACCGGAGCGACTCATCGGCGTCCACAGCGGCGAGCACCTCGCGCGCAATCTCTCGTGCCTCCCGTGCCACCCCCGGCGCAGACAGGATCCCGACCGCTCCCGCCGCGGGCGCTGCGCTTCCGTCGGGCCGCGCGAACAGCCGACGCACCAGGTGCTGCAGCTCTGGCGCGCGCCTGCCAGCCCCAGCATGACCATAGTGCTCAGCCTGGAAGCCTGCCGACTCAAACCACTGCCGCGTCTTCTCCGTCCACGCGAATGCCGGGCAGGCGTCGGTGGGGAAGAGCACCAACGAGTCGGAGTTCCCGCAGAAGGCGTTAAGCAGCCACTTCTGCTGTTCGTTCAGGTCGTAGAACCCGTACAACACCGCCAGGGACGCCTCGTCCGTGCCGGCCTGCATGAGCCCGCCGATGGCAAAGGTCACCAAGTCCGTGCCATCCAGCCGCCCCAACTCTGACAGCCGCCGTTCGTATCCGCGCCACAGACCCAGCAGGCTCAACAGCTTCCGGGCGTGCATCTCCTTGTCGACCGCACCCCCGTGGATCGCTTGGTCGAAGGTGTCCGCCCGCAACAGCGCCTCTTTCATGTCGGTGATCGTTCGCACCAGCGCCTGGTGGAACCCCGCCCGGTCGGCAATGGGCCCGAAGTAGAAGCTGCCTTCGCCGGCAACCTCCAGCGCTGCCTCCCGAGCCAACAACGCCGCCGCCTGCCCCCCTCCCGATGTCGGCAGCACGTCAACCGCAGCCGGTCCCCACTCCTGAACCAACTCCGGGATCGTGCTGAAGGTCACATTGAGATGCCCTCCCAACCCCTCCGTCAGCACCCGCCCCAAATGCCGCCGCAGAAGCTGCGTCGGCACCAGCACCCGCACCCGCGCAAACGGGTCCCGCTCCTTCCGCTCGCGCACGTCATGCACGAACCGATCCTCAAGCACCGGGAAGTCGGCGACCAGCATCTGCCGTTGGGGGGGCGGGGTTGACATGGCGGCGTAGATTGTAGCCGGTTGGGCCGGCGGAGGCAGTGCCGGCGCTCCGAACCTCGGCGCTACCTCTGCGGCGGATAGGCGTAGTCCGGCAGAACCAGCTCTCGCGCTTCGTACTCCCTCGCCCCCTGGGCCAGCAGACTGCTGATCCGCTCGCTGATGCGGTCGTTTGCTTCCTGCACGGCCTTCTCCAGCAGTCCGGCGCGCCGCAGGGCGGCCACTCGCTTCGGGTCGGTCTCCTGCCAACTGTTCAGCAGGTACCTGGAATAGGCTCCCGGTGCGTTCTCTGGCATGTCCATTCCTCCTGGCCTGGTGCAGCTAACGGCCTTACGCCGCCCGGACCACGCCACAGGGAACGCCTCACGGCTGACGTTCCGCGCCAAGCGGTCGGTGCGCGGCAGACTGTAGCCCATGGAGGCGAGGAGGGCAATGGGTGGGCGACCAGAGGCCCGGTCTACTGCGTGGGGAGTGCGCTGCATCGCTCGGCGACCTGTTTGTGATGCCCAGTGCCCAACTGCGGGGGCACACTGCGCTGGGAGCGAGGTCACGTCTCGTGACACCGGGAGGTCGCGCGGGTTCACGCAGCACGCGCTGGAAGGGCGACGACGTAGGTGAGGGGTGAGGAGAAGGGCCGCCACTGTGCATGGGCATCCTATTCGGCTATACTTGCCGTGACCGAGCGGCTCGACCGAAGGGCCGGGAGCGGAGGCCCCGGAGGTTGTCCGGTCACGACGACCCAGACTCGCAGGATCTCCGACGCGGCCCCGGACCCGGCCCCGGTGTCCGGAAGGATGGCAGAAGCTGATGGCAGACAACCTGTTCGCCGGCCGCCGAGGCCCGGCTGCCCCGAATAGTGCGCGCCCATTCGCGGAGTGCTATGTGGCCTTCCTCGACATTCTTGGCTACCGCGCCCTGATCAGGGCCAACAAGGAGCGTGGGAGCGCCTGCGACCAGATTGCCCGCTTCGAGAGAATGCTTGACGAAGCCTTGCGGGCATATGCCCGTCGGGACGGTGACGCGCACTGGATCTCCGCTCGGGCCTTCTCGGACAACATCTGCCTGGCTGGGCGCACGGGCGGCCGCGGGACGGTCTGGACGTTCCTCGCCGCGGTATCACATGTCACATACCGGCTGGCGCTTGATGGTCAACGACCTGCTCCCCGACGAGTCAGAGTCGTGATGGGGAATGTCGCCCTGTGTCTCGACGACATTGCCCTCGACCGAAGACCGGTGCTGCCGCCACCTCTGCCCATCCGCGATGATCCCTAAGCAGACAGTTACCATCCCTCTCTCCTCCCGGAACAGAACGCACTTCCGGCGTCTCGGGTACTCGACCGGAGGCAAGCCCCACGGCGCGCCAATCAAGGTTGCCGTCGCACACCTCCTGCCGCAGAGCAGCGCGCGAGTGCGGTACGTCTGCGACGGCTGCGGCGTGTCTCACACGACCTTCTACTTCACATTGAGTCAGAAGCCGGTGCATCTGTGCGGGAGCTGCTCCCGGCGCGGCAAGTCTCCGTCCAACAAGATGGAGTTCTCTGGCGCAGAGGTTGACCTCGTTGAGCACCTCTACGTGGCAGAGTGGCTCACCCCGCAAGCGATCGCCGCTACCCTCGGCTGCAGTCATCCCGTCGTGCGTCGACTCCTGCGCGAACGAGGGCACCCAGTCCATCGGCGTGGCAAGAAGCCTAACATGGTCTGTCCAGTGTGCGGACGCGCTTTCAGGAGATTCCCCGCAGATATCCGCGAGACCAACTGGTGCTCGAAGGCATGCAGAGGCATCTCCTCGCGGCTGACGGTGGAGACCAGGTGCGAGCAGTGCGGACTGGTCTTCGGCGTCAAGCCACACCAGATCCGGAGGCGTTTCTGTTCCCCGGAGTGCGCCAATGCGTGGCAGAGCTGCGGGATGATCGTCGCCTGCGAAACCTGCGGGCAGCCAGTGCGCAGCATCCCTTCTCGCCCGCGGCTCTACTGCTCGCACCAGTGCCGGGCCACGGCCCAGAAGACGGGCGTGTATCTCCGCTGCGCGAACTGCGGCGCTTTCAGGTACTCCCCCCGATCCCATGTGCGTCAGGATGTCCCGTTTTGCAGCACAGGGTGCGCGACGGAGTTCAGGAAACACAACGACGCGTACGGAAGCGAGATTGCCGCCAAGATCCGGGCAGCCCATCGCGGGCTCTGGAGCGACGAGGAATGGGCAGAGCCGCGCCGTCGCGAACTCGCGCGGAGGGCGCTGGAGACCCAGGAAGCGGGCCTGTACCGGCGGTCGCAACTGGAACTGCGGGTCCATGACATGTTGCGCAGCTCGAGGCTCTCCTTCGAACCTTGGAAGCGGGTAACGTCGGAGCGCTTCGCCACGTGCAAGGAGTACGACATCTACTTCCCGGAGACAGATGCGTACGTCGAAATCCACGGCTCCTACTGGCACGCTGACCCTCGCTTCTACGGGGACGCCAGCCAGTTGTTTCCAGTGCAGCGACACAACCTCGCCAATGACCAGATCAAGGCCGCGATTGTGCAAGAGGAACTGGGCCGGCCTCTATACGTGGTCTGGGAGCACGATGTCTACGCACACCCCGACAAGACGCTCGCTCTACTAACGCACTACGCCACGGAACGTGGGGTCAATCAGTGATTCTGCCTGGTGCCGGGCGCCTGGCACCGGCGCACGAGGCCGTGAGGCAGGGCCGCTTCTTCGCGGACAAGCTGCACTCGGTCGTCATTGGCGGGGTGAGCACTCGGAAGTACGAGCAAGTTGTCGAGGGTGTCTGGACCGCCCTGGCTCAGCAACTGCATGTGGTGCGTGTCCACGGCGACCTGGGCTTCGCCACAGACCTGGCAGCGTCCGCCCACGGCTTCCTTCTTGGCGTTCGCCAACTTGTGGTCTCGGGTGTAGGTCCGAACCTGAGCGAACTGGAGGTCCTTCCATTCGCAGAGGTCCTGAATGTAGCGCGCTTGTGCGTTGTCCTTGAGCGGCGACGAGGGGTCGAGTTGAGCATCGGTGCCGTCGCCGTCTTCCTTGAACAGTGTTTCCTGCTGGCGCTGGGCTGCTTTCTTTCGAATCGCGTTCTGGTTCCGGGCTTCGCCCAGTTTGGCGAGCAACTGCTGCCACGATGGGTCCTGGAGGTCCGCTCTGCGGAAGGCCCCGGCCCCTAACCCCGTTCTCGCCACGCGGAGTTGTGCGGCTTCGCAGGCGGCGACCAACCGAGAGCGAGTCGGCGAGGAGGCTGGCTCCTGCCGTGCCAGTTCCGTCACGAGGGAGTGGAGCAGTTCCAGGGCTTCGAGAGACCGAGCGGCTTCCCCGAAGCCGCGTACGGCAGCAGGCAGCAGGATGTTGCTGGGGTCGTCCTTGCTCTGGTCGAAGAGGGTGCGGAGGTCCTGCAGGCCAAGGCACTGCTTGAGGCTCCCAAGGCTCTCGATCGCGTAGCACCGGATGTTCTGTCGGTCATCCCGGTTGTAGCGTCGCCAGAGCATCTCGACCACTCGTGGGTCAGCCCCGCGAGTGCGCAAAGCCACAACCGCCCATTCGCGGACAATTGGGTCTTCGTGCTCCGCAGCCCACAGCACGGCGGCAAGAACCTCTGTAGCCCCTCGCCCGAGCCCGCGCTGCGCAATTGCACCCAATGCACGGCAGCAGTCCTCGCGGGTACCGCACTTGACGGCCTGCACCAACTCGTCTGCTCGCTCCATTTGCGTTCCTCCGTGCCGAAAGACCGGCAGGGCCTGCGGTAGACCCACCGCTTCACGCAAGCGCTCCCGCCACCGCGCCCCACTCCAGCCAGCCGGCTCGCCGTCGGTCGCCTCCCGCTGCGTCAAGCTCTGCAAACGCCTGCTTCGCGATCTGCCTGTCTTCGAGGGCCTCGACCCATTCGACGAGACCTCCCCACTCCGCCGCCCCCAACACGGCAAGCCGCCTGCCTTTTGCGGTCACAAACTGCACAGACTGCAGGGCTTGCACACCAGTCATGGTCGCTACTCCTTGTCACGGTCTGGTGGGTGTGCTGGCCTGCGCGGCAGACGAGGCAGCGGTCTGGGCCGGGCGCAGTCCGGCATCCGCCTCCATTTGCCCGATTCGGTCCAACGCGATCAGGCAGGCACTGTTGCTGACCGCTTGGTCAGTCACGCCTCAACCTCGTCTCGGAGCTCATGCGCGGGGTAGTCGAAGACTGGGATGTCATGCTTGCCAAGCAGCTCCATGAAGGCGGCCTTTGAGTGCCCCGCCAGCTTGGCTGCTTGACCGAGCGATAGACGCCCTATCTGGAACAGCTTCGCCGCCAGAAGCAGCCGTGCTTCCCCAACGGACACTTCCGGCGGCAGTTCCATCGTCAGTTCTGCCATTGCGCGTCACTCCTGAACCAGGCACCCCTCACGACTCTCAGTGTATCAGGCAATCGTTCGACCTGCACTGCTGACGCAAGATGCGCTCGGCCAGCCGTTGGGAGCTTCACCCCCACTGCCTCCCCCTGAACCACTCCCCGATCGGCGCATGCACCGGGTGCGCGCAGACCTCGTTTTGTGGCTCTTCCGCGGGCTGCTTGAGGACGGCTTCGAGGCGCGCCTTGCGTTCGGCAACGACAGCGGGGTGCTTGTCGTGGACGTTGGTCACTTCGTCCGGGTCGGCGGCGAGGTTGTATAGCTCGGGGTTCGGGTCCGGCTCGCCGACGCTGACGACGTAGTTCCAGTCGTCGTCGCGAACGGAGGCGCGGCCCTTGGCGGTGCCGGACGACCAGCCGGCCCAGCCGATGACGCAGTGGTCGCGGACGCTCTGCTGCTGGCCGGTGACGACGGGCCAGACGTTCTCGCCGTCGCCCTCGAAGGGCACGTCGAGCAGGGACAGGACGGTCGGCATCACGTCGTGCGCTTGGACGAGGGCGTTGACGCGCTTGCCCTTCGGCCCGTCGGGGTGGCGCAGGTGCCAGACGAGGCCGGTGTTGAACGGGTGCAGCTCGCCGGGACCCTTGCCGAACTTGCCGTGGTCCATGACTTCGGTGCCGTGGTCGGAGAGAACGACGACGACCGTGTCGTCCCACAGCTTCAGCTCGTCGAGCTTGTCCAACACGCGGCCGACGTACTTGTCGACGAAGGTGACCTCGCCGTAGTAGAGGGCCTTGGTGCGCTCGATCTCCGCTTCGGTCGGGTCACCGCCCTCCCACGCGGCGCCGGGCATGATGAAGTCCTTCCCGGTGGGGGCGGCGTATCCATCGGCATACGCCGTCGGCGGGTCCCATGGTTCGTGCGGGTCGAAGGCTTCGACCCACAGCAGGAAGGGCGCCTGGCGGTGGCAATCGTCCAACCACTGACACGCGCCGTTCATCACCTTGCCCACCAGGTAGTCGTCTTCCGACTGCCTGCCGCGCATGTTCCACAGGTACTGGGCTGTCGTGGAGTGCCGCTGCCAGTTGAGCGGCTCGCGGGCGTGGCACTTCATCTGCTCCTCGATCATCGCGAACGTGCCGCCGCGGTAGTTGTCGCTCTCCTGCCCGCGGATGAACTCGTAGGAGGCGAAGCCCCGCGTGTAGTTCATCGTGGGCTTGAACAGGTGGTACACGTCGGCGATCAGCCCAGTCCAGTAGCCGCGCTTCAGCAGAATCTCCGCCATCGTGTCTTGCTCCGGCGGAATCTTGTGCCAGCCGGGAGCGTGGTGCCAGTGTCCGCGGCGGTCGAAGTTCCACTTGTAGGGGAACCCCCGCCTCCCTGTCATGAAGGCGCGCCGGCATTGCAGCGTCGGCTGGCTCTCGCCAAAGGCGCGGCCGAAGCTGACCGCTTGGCTGGCGAAGTC
>Ga0210044_10002841_pt1 | contig 25217 bp, 25 predicted proteins | sample CryGey13umfilter_2_FD_183959 | JGI IMG/M metagenome (GOLD analysis project Ga0210044, IMG submission 183959) | Groundwater microbial communities from aquifer in Utah, USA - Crystal Geyser 4/9/14 3 um filter (SPAdes) (version 2) | ecosystem: Environmental > Aquatic > Deep subsurface >... | reverse complement strand
TAATGGCTTTCGCAACAGAGAACGGTTTCGCAATGCGATCTACTTTCACTTGGGTGCTTTGGACCTGTATCCGGCACCCAATCAGGCAGGTTCGACTTGTGCTGCCCACACAACTTCGTGAAGCGCCAAGAAAGTTCACGGAGCTACCCTCTCTCTTTTACCATTTTCAGTGATGATACAGATCACCTGAAGAGCCGACAACAGCCTGCTCAGGCTTCATGCTGTCAGCACTTATCCTGCGGGAACGATTTCGCCATTGCGAATGGTGAAGATATCCAGCTGCTTCTGACCAATACCCGCATCATCAAAGCGCACGTGACCGGTCACAGCAGGAAAGCCTTCCGGATCATGCAGTCCGCGAATCATCGCCTCATCGCTCAGCCCCAGCCGGCTGGCCAGCATCGTGGCAATGCGCATGCTGTCGTAGGCCAGCAGCAGTAAATCGGATGCTGCATCGCTGCCCCACGACTCCCGCAGCATGAAATGAATACGGTTCAGCAGCGGGTCATCATTTTCACCACTGCTCTTTTCACCGGATGCAACAAAGCGGGTGGCGGAGAGGTAGCGGCCGCGATCATCAAGCAGATGACCATCCTGCCAGCGACTGCTGCCATAAAGGGCAACGTCGGTAATATCGGCATAAGCCAGCTGTCCGGCCAGCAGTGAAACCTGACGTCCCGGCAAAGCCAGATAGATGCCGTCAAAATTGACCGGCATATGGATCTCAACATCCATGGCAGGCAAAAACAGAGCCAGATCCTCATCCAGACTGGCCAGCAGCGATTCATCATCGCTATCAAAACGCAATTGCTGCAACTGATCGCGGTAGTCCATCCCCTCCTTGTCCAGTTTCAGGATCTGTACGAGCTCCCCGCCAAGCGCCTGAAAGGATGCGACAAAGGTATCTGCTTCCGCATGATTTTCACCGGCATCGGTAATCACGACCATACGTTTTGCTTCATGCTGCCAGGCATAGTCAGCCATGGCCGAAACCTGAGCCAGCGGCGACAGGGTATGCACAAACAGTGACGGTTTACGATGCCCAAGCGCTGTATGACCGGTCAGGCTGATCACCGGCAGATCCGGTTTCATATAAGGTATAATCGCCTCGGTGGTCTCCGCCAGCAGCGGCCCGATAATCATATTCACCGATTCATTGCTCAACTGTCGGTAGGCTTCAATCGCATGCAGAGGATCGGAAGCCGTATCCTCAACACGCAGCGTGATATAGGCGCCGGACTCAAGGCTCGCCAGTGCGATGCGTATACCCTGCAAGGCTTCCCGACCATAGCGGGCATACTTTCCGGTTAGCGGCAACATCACGCCGATCGTCGCCGCACGCATCTCGCCCTTCGCCCATGCCTGTAACTGTATGAGTTGCGGTGCTGTCGGCTGTGAAACCGCCAGCAGTGCTGCAATACGCCCCACTGCTGCAATATCGCCGGTCATCAGGCGCGATTGGCCGCTATACAGAGCAAATGATGGTAACAGCTCCCGATCAACCGTGTGATCGGCAAAGATCTTCTCAACCGTCGCCAGAGAGCTGCGGCGTGCGGCCATCCGCAACCAGGTATCGCGACTGGCTACATCCACTTGTGCTGCGGCAAGAAACCAGTAGACAGCCTCCGCTTCCGATGCCGCGCGCGCGGATGCAGGGCCAAGGACGAAAATACGGTCCGCCAGCTCACGCGTAAGGCGTGGATGCAGCAGTGCCGCGCGCATATCTGCCAGTGCCCGATCAGGTGCATCCTGCTTCAGCCACCACTGGCCGCGCCATACATCGGCATACGGCACCAGTGCATGCTGCGGATAGCGCGCAATAGCTGCGCCAACTGCCTGCTCGGCACCGGGCAGGTCCCTCTCCAGCATCAACTCGGCCTTGCGAAACAGCGCCTCTTCCCGCATGGGACCGCTTGTGCCTGCAATCATGGTATCAAATCGAGAGAGAATCTGTCCCATGTCGCCGCCGGCCGCAGCCTGATCCATCAGCGAGCGAATCTCGGCCGCGGTTTGTGGCGCCGGGGCCATGCGATGGGAGACAGGTTTATACCCTGCAACCGCAGTTGGAGGCACCTTCGCCTGACATCCGGCAAGGATCAACAGAGCTGCCATGGCAGCGATGAATATACTCGGCATTGCGGATAACCGATGAGATAGATAATGTTTCCAGAGCATGGAATCGCAACCTAATCATCCACAGGCCATTGGCCAACTATTCGTCGTCGCCACACCGATCGGCAACCTCGGGGATATCAGCTACCGGGCCGTCGAAACATTGAAAAATGTCGATGTCATTGCCGCCGAAGATACGCGCACCAGCCTGACACTGCTACGTCACTACGGCATCGACACCCCGATGCTGGCCCTGCACGAGCATAACGAAGCAGCAATGCTCGAAAAGCTGCAAGCCCGATTGGAGAGCGGTGACTCTATCGCCCTGATCTCTGATGCCGGTACGCCGCTGATCTCTGATCCGGGTTACCGGCTGGTGCGTCACCTGCGGCAGCAGGGCATCAGAGTCGTGCCTATCCCCGGTGCCAGCAGCATCATGACCGCACTGTGTGCAGCCGGTCTGACGACCGATCACTTCCGCTTTGCCGGTTTTTTACCGCGCAGCGGCAAATCCCGTGAGCAGGCCATCAAACGCACGGCAAGCAGTGATGAAACCTCGATCATCCTGGAGTCACCGCGCCGGTTACTGGCTACCCTGCAGGATCTGCAGACACATCTGGATCCGGCACGTGAGTTGGTTGTTGCCCGCGAGTTGACCAAGCTGCATGAAGAGTTTGTATCCGGCACGGCTGTTGATCTGATCGAACATTTCAATACACATGCTCCGCGCGGAGAAATTGTATTGATGGTGGCCGCCGCCGGCGATGAGGCAGTCGAGCTCAGCGATCAACAGGTGATTGCCTGCCTGGCCAGTGCCGCCATGCAGGCGCTGCCGCCATCTGCCCGCGCCAAAGCGGTCGCCAACACACTGGATATCCCGCGTGCAAGGGTCTATGCACTGATCAACAGCGGCTAAACCCACACCGATGAGTACGCATGTCGGCAATATCGGTGAAACACAAGCCTGCCATTACCTGCAGCATAGGGGCTATCGGATTCTCGAGCGCAATGCACGTCTGGGCCGGGGCGAGCTGGATATCGTCGCACTGAGAAGAGACATACTGGTATTTATCGAGGTCAAGGCCCACCACAATCGCGAATCAGCGCTGCTGGCTGTAAATGAAGATAAGTGTGCCCGTTTAAAATCGGCCGCCGAGATCTGGCGTAGCCTGCATAGCGATTATGCCGCGCTGCAGTGCCGCTTTGATTTAATCATCATCACCCCTAGACTCGGCTTGACTGCATGGCTGGGGCCGTGCGTTGAACATATGGAGGATATTATCCGGTGAGTTTGGAATCCACGAGCGACACGCACAATATCGGGCGCACCATCATCAACCGGGCCATGCTCGATGGCATTGAGCTGCGCAAGCAATGCATCGATACGCTGGCAGAGCCGCTACTGCAGGCCAGCCAGCTTATGGTCACCTGTCTGCAAAATGGCGGCAAGATTCTGGCCTGTGGCAATGGCGGCTCAGCTGCCGATGCCCAGCATTTTGCTGCCGAACTGGTCAATCGTTTCGAGATGAACCGACGCGGACTGGCAGCTATCGCCATGACCCATGATGCCTCCGTGATCACCAGTATTGCCAATGACTTCTCCTTCGACCGGATCTTTTCCCGTCAGGTTGAGGCGCTCGGACGTCCGGGCGATATACTGCTGGCCATCTCTACCAGCGGTAATTCCGAGAATGTCGTGGCTGCCGCCAGAGCTGCGGCAGAAATTGGCATGCAGACGATTGCTATTACCGGTAAAGATGGCGGCAGGCTGGGCAGCGTGACATCGCTTCAGGTTCTGCTCAACATCAATCACCCGTCCACGCCGCGCATTCAGGAGATGCATATTACCTGTCTGCATATCCTCTGCTCACTGGTCGACGAAACCATGTTTGGAGGTACATCATGATGATCAAGCCCCTCTCCCTGGCCAAACTCAAAACAGTTCCCCTCGCCAGACGCAAGGTCGACACTGACAACAAGGATTTCGGCGCGCCCTATCAAGCGGGCAGCGGCTTCGACAACTTCCTCTGCAGCCTGCCTAATCTCGGCTGTGCAGGGGATCTGTTTCGCCTGCGTGATGCCATCGTCACGGCTCACCGACACAAGCATACGATTATGCTTGCCTGCGGCGGGCATGTACTGGATTCGGGACTCGGGCCACTGATTTGTCGTCTGATCGAGCAGCGGCTGATCACCGGCTTGGCGCTCACCGGTGAAGCCCTTGAGCAGGATGTCGAAATTGCCATAGCCGGCAACACAGTCACCTCAAACGAGCGCGAACTGGGCGGTGGACGCTACTGCTTTACCGATGAAACCGGCACCCTGATCAATGATGCCATCAATTTCGGCGCCGTGGAAAATCAGGGGATAGGCCTGAGTGTCGGCAAGCATCTGCTGGAGTCGGAACTGGAGCATCTGGATCACTCGGTAGTGGCCACGGCCTGCCGTTATGGCGTAGCGGTTTCCGTGCACCCTGCGATGGGCGCCGATGCCTTCTGCATTCATCCTGCATCACATGGTGAAGCGCTCGGTGCCGCCAGCATGCGTGACTTCCGGCTACTGGCCGGCATGATGGCCGCCTGCAGTGAAGGCGTGGTGATTAATATTGCATCCAGTGTCGTCATGCCACGCGTACTGCTGCAAGCAGTCGATGCCGCCCGTAATGTCGGCAAAGAGATTGAATGCCTGACCACGGCAGTCATTGATTCAGCCGCCAGCACATCGGCGATTGCCAATGTCGTCAATCGCCTGCCTCAGCCCGGTGGCCAGGGCTTCTGGCTACCCGGACCCGATGAAATACTGGTCCCCCTGCTCTTTGCTTCTGTTCTCGAAGCACTGGGCGATGAAATTCTGTAAACAAATCCGTGCACAAATACTAATGGAGATACCATGTTCACATTTCGTTTAATCACAGCACTGATCATCAGCTTTGGCCTGTCCGGCTGTCTGGCGACTGCCGTGGTGGGTACCGCCACGGGTGCAGCCAGAATCGCTCATGATGAGCGCTCGCTGGGCACACAGTTCGATGATGTTACCATCGCGTCCAAAATTGATGCCCGTCTGATCGCCGAGCGGGATATGCCATCGCGCTGGATCAGCATTGAAGTCATTAACGGTAATGCCACACTGACCGGCTCGCTGCCCACCCAGGGCCATATCGACAGGGCCATATATATTACTAAATCTATTCACGGCGTACGCTCGGTTGATTCAAAATTAAGCGTAGGCGCACCAAAAATACGTACCCTGCTATCGGACTCATGGATCACGACCCGCATCAAATCAAGGCTATTGAATGACAAAGTTGTTTCCGGCTTCAAGATTCATGTCGAAACGGTTAATGGCAAAGTCTACCTGCAGGGCGTGGTCAATTTGAGTACGGAGCGGGTCAGGGCCAGAGAGATCGCCCATTCGGTTGATGGCGTCACCGCAGTGGTGGATTTGATGCAGGCCGGCGATGTGTAATTGCGCATGAACAATCAGATCAGCCTGCATGATGCCCTGCTGCAACGGGATCGCTGGCGCAATGAAGGCATGCGCATCGTTTTTACCAATGGCTGCTTTGACCTGCTGCATCCCGGCCATATCGATTATTTGCAACGCGCCCGCGCGCTCGGCGACGTGCTGGTGGTCGGCTTGAATGACGATCATTCTATTCGTCGTCTGAAAGGAGCAACGCGGCCGATTAATTCGCTTGCCGATCGCACTGTCATGCTGGCGGCTTTGCGCAGCGTGGATCTGGTCGTGCCTTTTTGCGAAGATACACCGTTCAATCTGATCAACGCGTTAAAGCCCGATGTACTGGTCAAGGGCGGTGATTACCGTGCGGATGAGATTGTCGGCGCAGACGTCGTGCGCGCATCCGGCGGCGAGGTGGTGGTCATGCCATTCCTTGATGGCCACTCATCAACCGGCCTGATCAACCGCATCAAGACATGAGCCAGCCGCTGCATATCGTTGCCGACGCCCATATCTGGGGCGCGGAAGCAGCTCTAGCCCATCTGCCGGGATTTGATGTTCGGCTGCAACTGCTGGAAAATCAACAGATCACCCGTCAAGCCCTGATCAATACCGATATTCTGCTCACCCGTTCAGCAACCAGAGTCAACGAACAGTTGCTGGCAGGCACCTCCGTTCGCTTTGCTGCCACAGCAACCATTGGCGATGACCATTACGACAAGCAGTGGCTTGAGACAAACGGCATAACATGGGCCAATGCTGCCGGCTCCTCCACCGGATCGGTCATCGAATATATGCTGGCACTGCTGCTGGATCTGCATGCACACGGCATGATTATCATACCACAGACCACCATCGGTATTGTCGGTGTCGGACGTATCGGCAGCGCGCTGGCCGGCATATGTAAAAAGCTGGGCATGCAGGTGTTGCTGAACGATCCTCCCAGAGCCAAAGCCGAGGGGGCAGAGGGATTCTCTTCTCTGTCACAGCTGCTGGCACAGGCCGACCTGATTACGCTGCACACGCCGCTGATTGGCGAGGGTGAGTATGCCACACGGCACCTGCTGGATCAGCAGCAACTGGCAGCATTCAGCGGCAAGGGCATCATCAATGCCGCTCGCGGCAGTTGTGTGGATAATGAGGCACTACTGGCATGGCTGAACGGGGATAATAGCCGCTTTGCCGCACTGGACTGCTGGGAGCATGAACCCAGGCCCTTGCCTGAACTCTTTCATCATCCACAGATGGCGATTGCCACCCCGCATATTGCCGGCCATTCACTCGACGGCAAGGCGGCCAACACGCTGTTCGCCTACAATGCTCTGTGCCATTTCCTGCAGATCGATCCGGCCTGGCAGATGCAGATGCCGCCAGCGCCACTGCTGGCAAATATCGTCAGCACAAACGATACATGGCGCAACCTGCATCACGCGGTAAGCACGCTCTACCCGTTGGCTGATGATAGTGAATCCATGAAATCCTGGTTCGGCCTGAGCGATTGTGAATTACCCCATGCATTCACCTGCTATCGCCGTCACTACCCGATGCGGCGTGCCTGGCAGCACTGCCCGCTTCACTTTACCACGGCCTATGCAGAAACCGAACGTCTGGCAGATGTCATCGGTTTGAATCTGGTATAGGCTACCCCGATGATTGCCAACCCTAATAATCTCGTATGGATGGATCTGGAAATGACCGGGCTTGAACCCGATCATGATATCATTATCGAGATCGCTACCATCATTACCGATGGTGAATTAAATATTCTTGCTGAAGGCCCGAATATCGTCATCCATCAACCGGATGAAGCACTGCAAGCAATGGATGAGTGGAATACCACACATCATGGCGAATCGGGGCTGACAGCCAAAGTCAGAGCCTCTCAGGTTTCCATGGCCGAAGCCGAACAGGTGACACTGGATTTTATTCGTCGTTATGTACCGGAAGGCAGCTCTCCGCTGTGTGGCAACTCCATTCATCAGGATCGCCGTTTCCTGGTTCGCTACATGCAGAAACTGGAAGCCTATGTGCATTATCGCAATATCGATGTCAGCACGATCAAGGAGCTGGCCCGGCGCTGGTATCCTGAAGACAAGGCACCGATCAAGCAGGCAGAGCATCAGGCTCTCTCCGACGTGCGTGAATCGATCAATGAGCTTATCTGGTATCGCACCCATCTATTCCGCTAAACCTGACTCACCAGCAGCCAGCTTAACGCTTCAACAGCTGTTTGCTCCTAGACAGTTCACTCCACGGCGAGCTATAATGGATACGCCAGATTGTTTGTGAACGAGACAGAGGAGGTTTATATGTACCTAAGAAATGCTGAAACAGGTGATCTTGCCCATGTGGTTAAGCTATCCGATTTGACCGACCCTAACATCGCAACGGTCACGGTACGTTACCATGCGGGTGAAGAGGCAGGTGAACCGATGGCAGAGCAAAAGACAAACATGGCATTTCCATCGGGCGAGGCGCTACCCGAATGCTGGCTGGATGCCCATTATCGGGTGAGCTTCTAAACAGCTCTTCTGAACACAACTGAAGCGGCGAACGCTGCAGATAAAAGCTGGGAATTCATTCTCAGCTTTTATGTTTTAGCGGACTGGCATGCAATCCGCATTCAGCGATACCGTCCTCCTGCTCCCACCACCAGCGGCCGGCACGCGGATCTTCGCCAACGGCGATGGCACGTGTGCACGGAGCACAGCCGATGGACGGGTAGTGCTGATCATGCAGCGCATTATACGGCACATCATGTTCACGAATATAGGCCCAGACATCCGCTTCGCTCCATTCAATCAATGGATTGAACTTCTTGATACCGAATCCGGTATCATCCTCGATCGGCGCCATCTGCTGGCGCGAATCGGCCTGTTCACGGCGCACACCGGTCACCCATGCTTTTCTGCCGGCCAGGGCGCGGCGCAACGGGTGTATTTTACGAAGCTCACAACAGCGCTTGCGCTTGGCGACCGAGTCCCGAAACAGATTCATGCCATGCTCTCGCACCATCGCCTCCACTTCGGCGGCATCAGGGCAGTAGACCTCAATCGGCAGGCCGTAGCGGCTACGACAGGCATCCATCACATCATAGGTCTGCTGCGGCAAACGGCCTGTATCCAGTGTTACAATAGTAATAGCGCGGGCGCAGCGACTGATCAGATCCAGCATCACCACATCTTCCGCACCAAAGCTGCAGGCAAAAACGATTTGGGGCGCAAATTCTGCCTCAGCCTGCTGTAACAGGGCCATGCTGGTATCAATTTTAGACTGCATCATATCTTCTTCCATGTGGTGCCGGCTGCACCATCTTCCAGCACAATACCCTGTGCGCTCAGTTCATTGCGAATGGCATCGGCACGCGCAAAGTCACGCGCTTTTCTGGCTTGCAGCCGCGCCTCGATCTGCGCCTCGATTGCAGCCTCATCAACATCGCCCTGCTGAAACCAGACGCTTGCATCCTGCTGCACAATACCCAGCAGTGCGACCATGCCGGCAAACTGCGTTGCCAGAGCCGAGACATCCGCACCCTCATTCAAACCTTTGTTCAACATGCGACTGGTATCGAACAGCTCAGCCAACGCAACTGGCGTATTAAAATCATCATCCATGGCTGCTGTAAAACGGACAGGTAGCTGCTCTGATTGCTGAGCAGGTACGCCTGTCTCCTGACAGCGCTTTGCCGTTTCATACAACCGGTCCAGTGCTGCTTTCGACTCATCGAGCGCTGCATCGGAGAAATCCAGCGGTGAGCGGTAGTGCGTGGCAAGCATAAACATGCGCAGCACCTCCGGATGATAACGCTCTGTCACCTCGCGAATGGTAAAAAAGTTACCCAGTGACTTGGACATCTTTTCGGCATTGATATTAACAAAACCGTTATGCAGCCAGTAACGGGCAAAACCGCCACCATTGGCGGCACGGGCCTGCGCTATCTCATTCTCATGGTGCGGGAATTTCAGATCCATGCCGCCGCCATGAATATCAAACGTATCACCCAGGTGGCCGCAACTCATCGCCGAACATTCGATATGCCAGCCGGGGCGACCCTCGCCCCAGGGTGAAGCCCAGGCAGGCTCGCCCGCCTTGGCCATTTTCCACAGGACAAAGTCCAGCGGATCACGTTTACTGCCATCCACATCGACACGGGAGCCTGACTCCAGTTCATCTATCTTCTTGCCCGAAAGTTTCCCGTACTCGGCAAACTCGCGTACAGCATAGAGCACATCACCCGAATCCGAGACATAGGCCTTGCCTTTCTCGACCAGCGCCTGAATCATGTTAATCATCGCATCCATATGCTCAGTGGCGCGCGGTTCATGGCTCGGGCGCAGGCAGCCCAGTGCATCGGCATCGGCGTGGAATGCTGCAATCATCTCATTGGTCAGCACATCAATCGCGATACCGCGTTCGAGCGCACGCTTGATAATCTTGTCATCCACATCGGTGAAATTGCGCACATAATCAACATCGAAACCAGAGTGCATCAACCAGCGGTAGATCACATCGAACATCACCATCACACGCGCGTGACCGACATGGCAGTAGTCATATACCGTTACGCCGCACACATACATACCGATATGCCCAGGCCGGATCGGTACAAAGGCTTCTTTTTCCCGCCTGATTGTATTGTATAACATCAAACTCATAGGTTCAGACCCCGTCAGACCCTTGCAAGCAGGCTTGCTGCAGACGTTCCATCACGCCATCCGGGCCGAGAAATTCAATAATACCGGACATATCAGGGCCGTGCAGCGCTCCACTCAACGCCACCCTGAGCGGCATAAACAATCCCTGCCCCTTACATCCGCTTTCTGCCTTCACTACATTGAGCCACGCTTTCCAGTCACCGCCATCATGCTTCTGCCAAGCCTGTGCAGCTATGTTAAAAAACGCTGATCCGGCCGCCTTCAATATGGCAGCAGCCTCGCCATCCGGCACCGCTTGTGCGTCCAGCAGGCGTGCAAAAGCCGCAGCATCATCTGTCCGTTCAATATTGCCACCGATCAAGACCGCCAATGCCTGCAGGCGATCCGCATCCGTATCCGGCAGATAGGGCTCAATCAATGCTGCCAGCTGCTCTGCCGGCAGAGCGTGCAGCAGCCGGGTATGCCAGCGCCACATCTCATCATCCGACCAGCGTACAGCCGTCGTGGAGATATGATCCGCGGCAAAGTGAGCCAGCAGACTCTCTTTATCCTGTGCATCTTCGGCTATATTCGGGTGACCCAGACGGGCCATGGCCTGAATCAGTGCTGCTGGCAGCAGGCCATCCGCCCTGAGCTCCGCCACACTGTGGGAGCCGCTGCGCTTGGAGAGCTTGGCGCCATCTTCGCCCAGCAACAGGCCATGATGCAGATATATCGGCGGCGTATAAGCCAGACTCTCCAGCAGCCAGACCTGATAAGCGGAGTTGGTCAGATGATCGTCGCCGCGCAGCGCATGGGTGACACCATCCAGCGCATCATCAACAGCATTGGGTAACAGAAAGGTAAAGCTGCCGTCCGTGCGCACGACCACCGGATCATCCAGATCACGTCGGGCAAACACCACATCGCCGCGCAGCGCATCGTGCACCCGCACTTCGCCCTGATCGCCATGCACAGCCATACGCCATATAAATGCTTCATTTTCAGCTCTGGCAGCGGATTCGGGCGCAGAGATGTTGCGACAGCGACCGACATAACGGGGAGGAAGACCGCGCGAGGTTGCCAGCTTGCGATCCAGCGCCAGTTGATGCTCGGAACAGAAGCAGCGGTAGGCACTGTTCTGCTCGGCCAGTGTCTGCAGCGCTTCACTGTGACGGGATGCATGCGCGGACTGAAACAGTGCTTCACCATCCCAATCCAGCCCCAGCCAGCTCAAATCGCTCTGGATCGCCTCGATATAGGCCACCTCCGAACGATCCTGATCCGTGTCCTCGAAGCGCAACAGAAAACGTCCGCCATGTTTTCTGGCATAGAGCCAGTTGAGCAGTGCCGTTCGCACATTACCCAGATGCAGCAAGCCGGTTGGTGAGGGAGCAAAGCGGGTAACAACCGGAGAGGTATCAGCAGTCATGCTGCACCTCCTGGCTGCTCATGCCATCTGTTATCCTGACCGATAAGGTATGCATCCCAAGCCTGCGACATCAAATCAAACACTACTTACGCTCCGTATCCTGCGTGTCCTCTGTGGAAAGCATCGCCTTTTTCTCGGGCATAATCAGCATATACTCATCAGGGTAAACAAAACCCAATTCGCGATGTACCAGCTCGACCATCGCATCAGGATCATTACGCAGACGCAGTATATCTTTGGCCAGCTGCTCCCGCTGCTGCTTCAAGGCAATGACTTCAACTTTTAACAGCTGTAACTGCTGCGCCTCTTCCCGATACACCAGATAGCCATGATCGGAGAAGATCAGATTCCAGCTCATATAGGCAAGCGCGGCTGTTCCGGAGATCCAGAACAGCCAGCGGCCAATATGCCTACCCATGTTTATACGTTAAAGCGATCGAACAGCTCGCTTATTAGCGGGCAAATGCTGCGCGTCCGGCATAACGAGCCTGACTACCCAGCTCTTCTTCAATACGCAGTAACTGATTGTACTTGGCCATACGATCGGAGCGGGAAGCCGAACCGGACTTGATCTGGCCAGTTGCCATGGCCACTGCCAGATCGGCAATGGTGGCATCTTCGGTTTCGCCGGAACGATGTGACATCATGCAGCGATAGCCGGCATCATGCGCCATGTTCACCGCGGCAATTGTTTCGGACAATGTGCCGATCTGGTTGACCTTGACCAGCAGTGCGTTGGCCACGCCCTTGTTAATGCCCTCTTTGAGGATTGCAGGGTTGGTTACAAACAGGTCGTCGCCAACTATCTGTACACGCGCGCCTACCTGATCCGTCAACAGCTTCCAGCCATCCCAGTCGCCTTCATCCAGACCATCTTCAACGGAGATGATCGGGTACTGGCGGCACAATGAATCAATCAGATCAACCATGCCGGCCGAATCAAGCTTGCGATTACCTTCACCGGCCAGTACATACATACCGTCACGGTAAAACTCGGAAGCAGCCATATCAGAAGCCAGCGCAACATCGACACCGGCTTTCAGGCCGGCCATTTCAATCGCTTTCAGAATGACAGTAATGCCCTCTTCATTGGAGCCGAGATTCGGCGCAAAACCACCCTCATCGCCTACAGCAGTCACATGACCACCGGCCTTCAGTACAGACTTCAGTGCATGAAATACTTCCGCACCCATCTCCAGCGCCTGAGCAAAAGAGGATGCGCCGACCGGTGCAATCATGTACTCCTGAAAATCGATATTGTTATCTGCGTGCGAACCGCCGTTGATCACGTTCATACATGGCACAGGTAGCAGGTTGGCACTATCGCCGCCCAGATAACGGAACAGAGACTGCCCCTGCTCAACGGCTTGAGCTTTAGCTACGGCCATGGATACACCCAGAATGGCATTTGCACCCAGTCGACCCTTGTTGGCGGTGCCATCTAGCGCAATCAGCTTGTCATCCAGCCCCTGCTGATCCGCAGCATTCAATCCGAGCACGGCTTTGGTAATTTCGCCATTCACATGACCAACTGCCTTTCTTACACCCTTGCCACCGAGGCGACTATCGCCATCACGTAATTCAACCGCTTCGCGCGTACCTGTGGAAGCGCCACTGGGAACCGCTGCCCGGGCAAATGCGCCCGATGCCAGCTTTACATCGACTTCAACAGTCGGATTACCGCGCGAATCAAAAATCTCACGCCCATGAACGGATACAATTTCACTCATTTATTACTCCTTATCGGCCCCATGGCCAACGTGTTTGGTATTATTTATTTTGCCGAAAGGTACGCAGGGGGACATTACTCGTCTATTAAATATGGGAATAGCGTCACGCGCCTGGGTGCGATCCACAACGGCAGTTTTTCGTTATGCTTTTACAACCTCGTCAAGTCGTTTCAGTGTGGTAAGCAGCGCTTCCAGATCAGCCAGTGCCAGTGAATTAGGCCCGTCCGACATCGCCTTGTCCGGCTCAGGATGCACCTCCATGAACAGCGCAGCCACACCCGTGGCTACGGCAGCGCGCGACAAACCCGGTACAAATTCACGATTGCCACCGGTAGCACCGCCCAACCCACCCGGCTGTTGCACCGAATGGGTAGCATCATAAACCAGTGGCGCACCGAATTCGCGCATCACCAGCAGTGATCGCATATCGGAAACCAGGTTATTATAACCGAAGCTCGCACCGCGCTCGCACAGCATGATATTGTCATTGCCGGTCGCTTCTGCTTTGGCCAGCACATGCTTCATATCCCAGGGCGCCAGAAACTGCCCCTTCTTGATGTTTACCGGCTTACCGCTTTTGGCCACTGTTTCAATAAAGTCGGTCTGACGACACAGAAATGCCGGTGTCTGCAGAATATCTGCCACTTCGGCCACTGCCGCTACCTGATGTGCCTCATGCACATCGGTAATCACCGGCAGACCCAACTCATCCTTGACCCGCTGCAAAATGCGCAGTCCCTCTTCCATGCCCGGCCCACGAAAACCGTCTTTACTGGTGCGATTGGCCTTGTCAAAACTGGACTTGAATACCAGAGGCACGCCACAGCGACCGGCAATCTCGGCGATTGCTGCGGCCGTATCGAGCGTGAATACTTCACCCTCAATCACACAGGGGCCGGCAAACAGCACCAGCGGTCTGTCATTGGCAATCAGGATATCGCCAACCGCAACACACTTTTGTGTCATAGCTCAGCCTGTGCCTTGCTGGCAGCTACAAAAGCGGCAAACAGCGGATGCGGCGCATACGGCCTGGAGAGAAATTCCGGATGAAACTGACAAGCGACAAACCATGGATGATCAGCCACTTCCACCATCTCCACCAGAGAATTATCCGGCAGCGTACCGGAGACAATGAGCCCGGCACTCTCCAGCTTGTCACGATAGGTATTGTTGAATTCATAGCGATGACGATGACGTTCGCGAATCTCTGTTGAACCGTAAGCCGCATAGGCGTGCGTACCTTCAATCACCCGGCATGGGTAACCGCCGAGCCGCATTGTGCCACCCAGATCGCTGTCGGAATCACGCAGGACTCGCGACCCCTCCTGATCCCACTCTGTCATCAGGGCAATGACCGGATGCTCAGGGCGCTCATCAAACTCACTGCTTGTGGCATTTTCAATGCCAGCAACATGACGCGCAAATTCAACCACGGCCAGCTGCATACCCAGACAAATACCCAGGAACGGCACTTTGTTTTCACGTGCATAACGAATTGCTGCCATCTTGCCTTCGGTACCGCGTTCGCCAAAACCGCCGGGCACCAGAATACCATGCATGCCTTCAAGGCAGGCAACACCCTGCTTCTCCAGCGATTCAGCATCGATATAGTCAATTTTCACACGCACATCATTCGCCATACCGCCATGAATCAGTGATTCGTTCACGGACTTGTAAGCATCAGCCAGCTCAATGTACTTGCCAACCATGGCAATGTGAATCTCGCCCTTGGGCTCGCGTATCCTGCGGCAGATATCTTCCCAGACCGACAGATCCGGCTCCGGGTCTTCCATGCCAAAATGCTTCAACATGACCGAGCCCAATCCGCCCTCGCGCAACTTCAGCGGCACGCCGTAAATGGTATCCACATCCGGTGCATCAATAACTGCTTCTCTATCCACATTACAGAACAGTGCAATCTTGTCTTTCTGACCCTTGGGGATCGGATGCTCCGAGCGGCAGAGCAGCACATCCGGCTGGATGCCGATTTCACGCAACTGCTTGACCGAGTGCTGGGTCGGCTTGGATTTCATTTCACCGGCCGATGCGATGTACGGCACCAGCGTCAGATGGATATAAGCGGTATTTTTTCGACCCAGATCGAAGCGCAGCTGACGGATAGCCTCCAGAAAGGGCTGGGATTCGATATCACCGACAGTACCGCCAATCTCGATCAAGGCGATATCCACATCTTCGGACCTGAGCGAGAGGATGGCATTCTTGATCGCATCGGTAATATGCGGGATTACCTGTACGGTCGCGCCCAGATAATCACCACGCCGCTCGCGACGAATTACCGACTCGTAGATACGGCCGGTGGTGAAGTTGGATCGCTTCGACATGCTCGCATGCGTAAAACGCTCATAATGACCCAGATCCAGGTCGGTTTCGGCACCGTCATCGGTGACGTATACCTCACCATGCTGGAACGGACTCATCGTGCCCGGATCGACATTTATATAGGGATCAAGCTTCTGCATGGTTACGCGCAGTCCGCGCGCCTCAAACAGAGCGGCCAGGCTTGCCGCAGCAATGCCTTTTCCGAGCGAGGAGACTACCCCGCCGGTAACAAAAATAAATCGAGTATTAGTATTCATGACGGGGCGGCAAGTTATCAGAAGCACGTGCATCTCGCCACTGCCAGTAGCAGGGCAGCAACCCGAGCAAGCGTAATCAGCCCAATAAAAATTGCATAATTTATTTCACCAGTATCAAAGATAGACATTGCTTGCCTATAATTTATTACCGTACAAGCTATTTCACCGCTACAGAACAGATGCGGGCGTGGCATCTGACGGGACATCATTGCCACCTGCCATTGGCGGCTGTGGACGACGTAAATCGAGAAGCAGATTCATGGAGGGTGTCAGATAGCCTTAAACTCATATTGAGCTGCTGCTGGTTGTCTTATGCCTGGAACTGGTCTGGCTGAGAGATGCCGCAGCCACAGATTCGCCTGAAAAACATTGCGTTCAAAACCACGTGTAAGAGGGCCGATTCAATGCTCCTGCACACGCGTGATAAGCCCCCCCTCCCCGCAATGCGATTTTGCACTTGCGGGGAAGGGTGCTGATCAGCCTACAAAGGTACGTGCATTGCGAAACATGCGCATCCACGGTCCATCTTCGCCCCATTCGGCCGGATGCCAGGAGTGTTGCACGGTACGGAACAGTCGTTCCGGATGCGGCATCATGATGGTGAAACGGCCATCGGCAGTGGTAAAGCCGGTCAAGCCGTCGGCAGAGCCGTTGGGGTTATGCGGATAAGTCGAAGCCGGCTTACCATCAGCGCCAAGAAAACGCATCGCAGCAATTACTGCCGCCTGCTGCTCTGCCGTATCGAAACAGGCTTGCCCTTCACCGTGCGCCACAACCAGCGGCATTTTGGAGCCGCCCATACCGGAGAGGAAGATGGATGGCGATTCAAGCACCTCCACCTGCAGCAGGCGCGCTTCAAACTGTTCGGAGCGGTTGCGCTCAAATCTCGGCCACGCTTCTGTGCCGGGAATAATGGATTTCAGGCCGCTCATCATCTGGCAGCCATTGCATACGCCCAGGGCGAAGCTGTCATCACGATGAAAGAAGGCATTGAACTCATCACGGGCACGCGCGTTAAACAACACCGAGTTGGCCCAGCCACGACCGGCGCCCAGTACATCGCCGAAGGAGAAGCCGCCACAGGCCACCAGCCCCTTGAAGTCAGCCAGCGACGCACGCCCCTCAATCACATCGGACATATGCACGTCTGTACAGTCAAAACCGGCGCGATCAAATGCCGCGGCCATCTCCACCTGTCCGTTAACGCCCTGCTCACGCAGTACCGCCATACGCGGACGGGCAGTGTGAATAAACGGCGCACAGATATCCTCTGCCGGGTCGAATGTCAGCTCGGCGACAAGACCGGCATCGTTGCGATCGGCCAGTGCATCAAAACCCTCGCTGGCGCACTGCGGATGATCACGCAGCGCCTGCATGCGATAGCTTGTTTCAGCCCATGCCTGATGCAGCTGCTGTACAGGCTGATCAATCACAGCCTTCTCACGGCAGGCCATATAGACAATACCATCCTTGCGCGGGTGACCAATAATATGGGCAATATGGGCGAGACCTGCTTCAGCCAGCAGTGAGAGCACCGCTTCGCGCTGCTCACGGCGAATCTGGATCACTGCCCCCAGCTCCTCGGAGAAGAGCAGACGCAGCTCATCGCCACTGCGATCGCCACTGAGTGTTTCCAGATGAATCGTCATGCCGGCACGGGCGGCGAAGGCCATCTCGCACAGGGTAACAAACAGACCGCCATCGGAGCGATCATGGTAGGCAAGAATCAGGTCGGCGCGCTTCAGCGCCTGCACGGCATCGAAAAACGCTTTCAGCAGTGCGGCATCATCAACATCGGGCACCGACTCTCCGGTCACACCATAAACCTGCGCCAGCGCAGATCCGCCCAGACGATGCTGGCCGCAGCCCAGATCCAGCAACAACAGATCGGTATCACCCTGATCCATCTGCAACTCGGGCGTCAGTGTCTTGCGGATATCGCTGACCGGGGCAAAAGCGGAGATAATCAGCGATAGCGGCGAGGTCATCTCACGCCTGCTCTGCTGCTGCTGCCAGACCGACTTCATCGACAAGGAATCCTTGCCAACCGGAATAGAGATGCCGAGTGCAGGGCACAGCTCCATGCCTACTGCCTTTACCGTATCATACAGGCGGGCATCTTCCCCCTGGTGACCGCAGGCCGCCATCCAGTTGGCAGAGAGCTTGATATCGCCGATCGCGGCTATGGAGGCTGCAGCAATATTGGTCAGCGCCTCACCGATCGCCATGCGCCCGGAAGCCGGTGCATTGAGTACGGCAAGCGGCGTGCGCTCACCCATGCACATCGCTTCACCAGTATACTGTGTGTAATCGGATGCGGTGACTGCCACATCGGCTACCGGCACCTGCCACGGCCCGACCATCTGATCGCGTGCCACCATACCGGTAATCGAGCGATCGCCAATGGTGATCAGAAACTCTTTACTGGCCACTGCCGGCAAACGCAGCACGCGCGCCACCGCCTCCTGCAAATCAATCGCAGCCAGATCCAGCGGCACGGCTGCTTGCGGCTGGTGCGTGACATCGCGCGTCAGCTTCGGCGCCTTGCCCAGCAACAGATCCAGCGACAGGTTGACCGGCTGGTTATCGAACTCCGGATCATTAACCACCAGATCGCGTTTTTCCGTGGCCTCGCCCAGCACAGCAAACAGGCAGCGCTCACGCTCACAGATTTCCGTAAACAGCGCGCGCGAGTCCGGCGCAATGGCCAGCATATAACGCTCCTGCGCCTCATTACACCAGATCTGCATCGGGCTCATGCCCGGTTCCATATTATGCACCGCGCGCAGATCCACCCAACCGCCGCGGCAAGCATCATTAATCAACTCGGGCACGGCATTGGAGAGGCCTCCGGCACCGATATCATGGATAAACAGAATCGGATTGGCATCACCCATCTGCCAGCAACGATCAAGCACCTCCTGACAACGGCGCTCCATCTCCGGATTGCCGCGCTGTACCGAATCGAAGTCCAGTGATTCGGCATTGGAGCCGGTATCCATACTGGAAGCGGCACCGCCACCGAGGCCGATCAGCATCGCCGGGCCACCCAGCTGGATCACCAGACTGCCTGCCGGCACCTCTTTTTTGTGCACATGGCGGGCATCAATATTGCCCACGCCGCCGGCAATCATAATCGGCTTGTGATAGCCGCGCAGATCACTCTGATCCTGAGCCACCGACACATCCTGCTCATAGGTGCGGAAGTAACCGGCCAGATTCGGGCGACCGAATTCGTTGTTAAAGGCAGCAGCTCCGATCGGGCCATCGATCATGATATCAAGGGCAGAGACAATACGGTCGGGCTTGCCGTAATCGATCTCCCACGGCTGTTCAAAACCGGGAATACGCAAATTGGATACGGAGAAGCCGCACAGGCCGGCCTTCGGCTTGGAGCCGATACCGGTAGCGCCCTCATCACGAATTTCGCCACCGGAACCGGTGGCCGCACCGGCAAACGGAGAGATCGCTGTCGGGTGGTTATGTGTCTCCACCTTCATCAGTATATGGGTTTCATCTGCATGCGTGCGGTAGCACTTGTCCGCATCCGGGTAAAAGCGCTTGGTGTGGCCGCCCTCAATCACCGATGAGTTATCGCTATAGGCGACCAGCGTACCGGCCGGGTTCAGCTGATGGGTATTGCGGATCATGGCAAATAGCGAACGCCCCTGCGCCTCCCCGTCGATCACCCAATCGGCATTGAAAATCTTGTGACGGCAGTGCTCGGAGTTGGCCTGGGCAAACATCATCAGCTCGGCATTGGACGGGTTACGCTGCAGGCGCATGAAATTTTCCAGCAGATAATCGATCTCGTCATCCGCCAGCGCCAATCCCATGTCGCGGTTGGCCGCAACCAGCGCAGCGCGCCCACCGGCAAGCAGATCCACGGCTACCAGTGGGGCCGGTGCATGATGGACAAACAGCTGTGCCAGATCGACCACATCGGCCAGTACCGTTTCGGTCATTCGATCATGCAGCAGTGCTGCTGCAGCCCTATGCTGCTCATGAGCGAGGCCGTCAATCACATAGACAACACCGCGTTCCAGACGCGACAAGCCGCCCAGACCGCATAACCCGGCAATATCGGTCGCCTTGGATGACCACGGGCTGATCGTGCCGATGCGTGGCACAACAACAAACAGCTGATCGGCGGCATGTCCTTCAAAGTGTTCCGGTACATGCCCGAGCAGGCGGGCAAGCTGATCGGTTTCAGCCTCGCACCACGCCTCACTCACCTCGGCAATATGAATATAGTTGGCGCGGATATCCGTCACGTCCATCTGCTGACTGCGCATGGCATTCAGCAGCTTGGCACGACGAAAATCGGACAGGGCATCCTGTCCTTTCAGGGTAAGAATTCGGTAGGGGGAGGAGGGCAGACTCATGCTCGCATCCTAGCCTGCATCATCAACAAATAAAGTGCGCCCTCACCTGTCACACCACTCAGGCAGCAGGCAGTGGAATCTCCTTGTACCAGCTCAGCGGAAAAGCACAGATCGGACAACGCTGCGATGGCAACGCTGTCAGTGTAGAGCCGCAGTTCTGACAGACAAAGTAACGCGTCGTGGTTGAGCGAAAACGCTCAAGCAACATCCCGAAAAATATACCGGTACCGGACTGAATATCCTTGATCAGCTGACGATGCTGCTGCTCGGCCTTCCATGCATAGGTAATATGTTTGACAGCACTGGTATGTTGCTCGGATTTGATCCGCCGCAGATATTGCGGATAGCGCGTATCTATCTCTGCCAGCTCCACATTCGTTGCATAGCGGAGGTTTTCTTTGGTCGTGCCAGCCGACAGATCAAGCTGTGCCGCAATCGCATCAGGCGGCTCCACCTCGATACCCATCCTGACCAGCAGTTCACTGAAGTGCCTGGCATGCACAGCTTCCGATGCAGCAATGGCAGCAAACATATGGGCAATATTCACATGTCCGTCTTTGAGTGCCCGGGCTTCAAATGCATTGTAACGCAATCCGGACTCGACTTCCCCGCTATAGAGCAGCTTCAGCACGGCAATCGTTTCACTGTATGACACTTGAGGGTCGGTCACCGCCCACAACGGACGGGGGATGGCCAATGCCGCCAACCCGATGCCTACCCAGCCTAAAAAACGCCTGCGCGATACAGCAGCCGCTTTCGCGGCCGGGGAATCGGAATGTTCTGCAGCGTCACTCATCACCGTTCGTCCGTATGCATAGCCCCATGAGCCTTGATTGGTTTGCAGTAGCCATCATAGCACAGGCAGAAAAAAAAAGGGAGGCCGAAGCCTCCCTGATGAATCAATGCTTTTAAAAGAAAACCTAGAAGCGACGCTCGCGGATACGTGCAGCCTTACCGCGCAGCTCGCGCAGGTAGTAGAGCTTGGCGCGACGTACGCGGCCATGACGCATCACAGTAATGCTCTCGATCATAGGGGAGTGCAGCGGAAATACACGCTCCACACCGAAATTACCGGACATCTTGCGAACGGTGAAGGAGCTGGAAATACCCTTGTTATGACGTGCAATAACTATGCCTTCATAAGCCTGAATACGCTCACGCCTCTCCACACCCTTCTTGGTGTCTTTAAAATCTACCACGCGTACATTCACACGGACGGTATCGCCCTCACGAAATGCCGGGATATCATCACGCAACTGATCCTTGGTTACATCATCCAGTGCACGCATACTCTAAGCCTCCAAAACTAACGCTGTCAGTCATTTAATTGCAAACGATCCAGATAGATCGCCAATGCACCCCTGACAGAAAGGTGGCGCACTTTACCTACACCTTCTATCGGTGACAACCATCCATTTGCCGGCGGCATGTTTTTTACATCCAATCCGGACCCCGTACCAAAGACAATAAGGTGTTTTCCATCCATTTTTGCCAATGATTCCGGTGATGTACAAGCCATACCGGGTGGTGTGGCCGATGTATACCACAAATGGTAATCGCCATCCGCCATCACATCTTCCAGCGCATTCACCATGCGCACAGCGCTCAATACCTCGCGCCGTGCCGGATTACGCTTGCCGCCTGTACCATGCATATAGTAATCGAGCATATCCTGAACCAGCGCATGCATGCCCGCTGCCGGGTGCACCAGATAAACAGGACCAACACCGTAAAAAGCACAACTGCGGGCAAAATCATGCACATCAATCGGCGTAATAGCGGTCGCACTCGTCTCACCACTGCGGCTAAGTATCGGGTAGTGCACCAGTGCTACGGCAATCTCAGCCACGTGGGCCTCCTGACGGACGCTGCGGGCGTGCCGGCGATGAGCGCCTTGGCGCTGGCCTATCACCCCAGTACTGCGGATTATTACCAGCCCGGGTCACTTTGTCCTGATGCAGGGCATTAAAAAAAGCCAGCCCGATCAGCGTACCGTACAACTGCATCATCCACGGGATACCTGCTGCGGCCTTTGCTCCGTGAGACATCTCCAGCACAGCCAAACCATCCAGACCCAGCCTGGCAGCATACAGCAGCGCCAGCAGACAACCCAGCCAGTAACCAAGCGAGAAGCGCTTGCTTTCAAGTATCAGAAACCAGCAGGCAATCATCGCCGCCATGGCAGCAATGCCAAATGCACCACGGTAAAACTGCGTATGCGGCGAGGTAATGAGCAGCAACCCGGTCATCATCGGCATCGCCACAATAAAGCAGACAGCCTCCTGCCAGAAACGGGTAAAGCGTACGCTCAACAATCCGAACAGCACCAGGATACCTGTATTGATCAGCAGATCCTGAAATCTGAAGTGCACCAGATGCGCCGACCATAAACGCCACCACTCCCCTGCTACAATGGCATTGTGATCATAGGCCAACTGGCCCACATGTTGCGGCGACATATACCAGAACACCCAGCAGGCGATGGCAAACAGCAGAGCCATCATCAGCTCATCCGCCCCGCTTGCTACTGCGCTGCTGCGCCTGCTCCAGGCGCCAGCGCTCAATATCGGTATGATTACCGGAAAGCAGCACCGGCGGCACGGCCTTCCCCTCAAACAACTCGGGACGGGTATAGTGTGGCCAGTCGAGAATACCGGCCTCTGTAAACGAATCGAGCACGGCCGATTCCGGGCTACCCAGCACTTCAGGCAGCAGACGGATCACACTATCAAGCACACATAACGCCGCCGGCTCGCCACCGGAGAGCACATAATCACCCAGTGAAAGCTGCTCATCGACATAATCACAGATACGCTCATCGAAACCTTCATAGCGACCGCACAACAGGGTAATAGATGTTTTTTCAGCATACTCGAGCGCCTTGGCCTGAGTAAAGCGCGTCCCGGAAGGTGTCAGCATTACCACATGCGTACCCGGCTGCTTTTCGCGGGCAGCACGAATAGATGCAACCACGGGCTCCGGCTTCATCAGCATGCCGGGGCCGCCGCCATAGGGCGAGTCGTCTACCTTGTGATGTTTATCTGTAGCGAAATCGCGAATCTGGATGCAATCCACTGCCACGAGACCCGCGGCAATCGCACGTTTGGGAATCGAACAGGAGAGCGGCGAATCAAAAAACTCCGGGAACAGCGTCAGGATCTGGGCGTGAAACATACGTCCATTCCCTCAGGCAGATCCACAATGAGCACACCGTCGTCCAGATTTACATCTGTCACCACATCCTCGATAAACGGAATCAGCCACTCGCCAGGCTCTGCCGCACCATCCGGCGTCTGCACGAGCAGGTTATCCTGCGCACCATACTCTTCGAGTGCCGTCACCGTCCCGAGCAGAGCGTTGCTGCCCGCACGGAGTACCTGACAACCGATCAGCTCTTCCCACAGGTATTCATCATCATCTGTCTCAACGACATCGAGAGGAACCCATACTTTCAGCTTTTTGAATGGTGCAGCCTGATCGCAGTCGGTAACGCCTTCGATCTCAGCCAGCATACGCTTGCCATGCTGCCAGCAGCGCCTGACCGGATAGGCTTTGGCCGATGCGGCCGTTTTACCGATCCACCAACAAGAATACCCGGCGATTGCTTGCGCAGGCCGGGTATGCGAGAAAACTATCAACGTACCCTTGAGGCCGTGTGCCCCAAGAATATCGCCAATATGTAACAATGTTTCAGCAGTCATCAAAAAAGCCCGACTCAGGCTTCATTGAGCAGCAAGCTGACTACGCGGATGCCTTGGCGATCAGGCTGGCCACGCGATCAGATACCTGGGCACCCTGATCGGTCCATGCTTTCACACGCTCAAGATCCAGCTGAATCACTTCAGGATTCGTGCATGGGTCAAAGTAACCCAGCTTCTCAATAAATGCGCCATCACGACGCTTGCGGCCGTCCATAACGACTACAGAATAAAAAGGACGCTTCTTGCGTCCACCACGGCTCAGGCGAATCACAGTTGCCATATTAAATACCTCCGAAAAATCAGGCGGCGCACTATAGTAGTAAGCGCACCCACTAGCAAGGTGTTCTACTGGTCCCAAGCTCCAGATCAATAACAAACACACGAACAGCACTCACTCCGACTGCCTTCGCCACTTCATCGCCTGCAATTCTTTGCAGAAGATCCTCTAACTCGCTTGGCGAACAGGGAAGTCTTCCTCTGTTGAGCCGCTTCAATTTAGTTTTGTATGAACCAAAATATTCCTGCCCATACCATCCAACAATATAGATTCCATATGATGTCTCGGCATCAACCAGGTATTTCTCGATCAACTGGGTTCGTATCGAGCTAATCACATCTGAAGCATCACAGCCTTTCGTTTTCTCATAAAACTGCTGACGCTTCATCTCCAGAAACACTCTTGCCCGTTTCTCGCCGGGCAGAATACAGGTCGTAAATATATCCGGTCTGTTTCCAGCCACCTCCAGCTCTCGCCCTGATACGATTTTATGCTTATTTGCCTCTATTGACTGACGCAAATCACGCGCGATCATCTTCTGGAACTCGGTTTCGACCTTTGGATTATCGCCATCCCAAAGAATGGATCGAATATCTTCCTCTCCGCCTTCAATGTCGCTGCGAATATGTTCTATCAATTCGCAGACGAGCTTAAACAACTCCTCCGGTGATCTTACTGGCTGCAACCCTTCACGCAGTACCCGCTTCACATCCTCAGGCTTTAGCGCCACCCATGCACTTTTAGCCCGTCTGCCCTTCCAGATTGCGTATTCCGGTCGAACGTGACACCTGATTCCGCTGGAACGCGGCACCCCATTCCGATTGAAGTCGGCACCTGATTCCGGTGAAGTCGACACCCCCGCTACAGGGTTCAAGATGTAGCTGATCTGG
>Ga0210044_10002839_pt1 | contig 25227 bp, 17 predicted proteins | sample CryGey13umfilter_2_FD_183959 | JGI IMG/M metagenome (GOLD analysis project Ga0210044, IMG submission 183959) | Groundwater microbial communities from aquifer in Utah, USA - Crystal Geyser 4/9/14 3 um filter (SPAdes) (version 2) | ecosystem: Environmental > Aquatic > Deep subsurface >... | reverse complement strand
CTCATGCGTCGGGCCGGACGTGACCAGCGCGCGGCGGCCCCTGAGCGGGCCAGACGGCGCCAGCAGGCCCTCGATCGCCGCCATGATCGCCGCAGGCTCGGCCATGCGGCCGGGGCCGAACTCGCCGCAGGCCATCTCGCCCGCGTCCGGCCCCACCACCGCCACGCCGTCGGCCCGCAGCGTCGCAAGGTTGCGGCGGGTGGCGGGATGCTCCCACATCCGCACGTTCATCGCGGGCGCGATCAGCACGGGCTTGTCGGTCGCCATCAGCAGGGTGGAGGCGAGATCGTCGGCGTGGCCCTGCGCCATCTTGGCCATCAGATCGGCGGTCGCGGGCGCCACCACCACCAGATCGGCGACGCGGCTGAGCTGGATGTGGCCCATCTCGGCCTCGTCGGTGAGATCGAACAGGTCGCGATAGACCTTCGCGCCCGACAAGGCGCCCGCGCTCAGCGGCGTGACGAACTGCTCCGCCGCCCGCGTCAGCGCGACGGTCACGCCGTAGCCGCCCTTGCGCAGTAGGCGGATCAGCTCAAGGCTCTTGTAGGCCGCGACGCCGCCGCCGATGGCGAGCAGGACGGATTTCTGCGGCATGGCGCCTCTCCCGACGGACAACGCGCCGATCTAACGCGCCCCGCGTCCGCCGGGCAAGCCGCAGTGGGACGGATGAAGCCCGGTTGAGCGGCGCGATTGCGCGGGGGGGCCGCCGGCCGGCGCGCCATCCCGCGACGCCTCCTGCCGCCGGGCCATCGCCCGACGGGTCGCGCCTGTCCGGTCCGGCGCCGCCCTGTGTCGCGCGGGCTGCGCCGCCGGGATCGGCTGCGGCTTGCGCCTGCGCCGATGCGGCGCGCGCCGGGCGTCAGCGTCCTGCGCGGGTGGCGCAAAAGTGCGCTTTCGCCAATCGCGCCCACTTCAAACACCCTGCTCCCACCCGCTACTCATCCAGCGCCTTCAGCCGCGCCGCCAGCGCGCGCAGGAAGGCGTCGGGGTCGGCGCGCAGCAGGGCGAGCGTCTGGTCCAGCGCGTCCGCTTCGGCGGCGGGCGGCGCGGCGGGCGGCGTGACAACGGCGGGCAGGACCGCCGCCGCCGCCGGGGCCGCGTCGCGCAACGCCAGCCGCGCCAGCACCGGGCGATGGTCGGAGACCGTTTTCACGAAATCGGGCGCCTTGGCGTCGCGGGCGTAGATGAAGAAATCGTCGGCGCCGTAGCGGCGGCTTAGGCTGGGCGACAGGAAGATGCTGTCGATCAGCGACCGGGGCCGCTTGAGAAAGCTGAACGCGCCCTCCGCCTCGTCCTGCGCGCTCATCGCCAGAAAGCCGCGCCCGGTCAGCCCGGCGAAATCCTCGCTGGCCAGTTCGGCGTTCACATCGCCGCCGATCACCCAGTCCTCATCGGCGCCGTGGCGCTCGATCATCAGCCGCACCGCCTGCGCCAGGATGTTGGAGGCCATGCGGCGCCGCCTGCGCCCCTCGTCCATCGCCTTGAGGTGCAGCGGCACGAGGTTGAAGTCGAACGCGGCGCGATAGGGTTCGTCGCGCTGCAGGGCGGTGAAGTGGAACAGGCCGGGAAAGCGGTTGAAGATCGCGCCCTCCACCGCCTCGAAGGGCTGCGCGGCGGGGTCGCGGCTGTCGAGCCGCAACAGCGCCGCGATCTCCGGCGGCCAGTCGCGCCGTTCGCCCTTCACCGTCAGCGGGTTCCACAGCACCGTGGTCGTCTGCCGCCCGCCCGGCGCGTCCGGCTCCGACGCCGCGAACGCCATCTGGTGGCCGAACTCGTCCTTCAGCCGGGTCACCAGCGCCTGCGTCGCCTCGGGCGAGCTTTCCGACAGCGCCCAGATATCGACGTTGAGATCGGCGATCACCCGCGCCACGTCGCCCACCCGCTCGGTGAAGCGGCGGTTGAACCACTCCACGTTCCAGAACGCGATGTCCACGTCCTGGCCCGATCCCTGATAGACATCGACCACGCGCTCATAGGCGTCGCCGCCGGCGCGGGCGCGCCTGCCCACGGCGCCAAAGTAGCCGGTGATCGAATCGGCGCCGCCGACCTGCGCCAGCACCGCCTGCGCCGCCGCCGCCTCGGAAGGCTCGGTCAGCCGCGTCTCCAGATCGACGACGATGGCGGCGATCTTGACGCCCTCGTTGACAAAGTCCGCGCCCTCGCGCCCCGGCGAAGGCGTCCCCGGGGGCAGAGCCTCCCACGCATGGTGCAGCGCGATCAGCCGCCATGTGTTGTCCATCACCGGGCTGCCGGAACTGCCGCCCTCGGTGTCGGAGACGTAGTGCAGCATCACCGGGTGAAAATCGATCAGCTCGTTGTTCTGGAGCGAGACCTGCTTCGGCTCGCCCTTGGGGTGGTGGATCACGTTCGCCCGCTCATGCGGCGCGATGGTGAAAGCGCCGCGCTCCATCGGGATGAAGCCGAACTCCTCATGCGCGTCGCCGTCGAGCCAGACGAAGGTGTAGTCCAGCCCGCCCACAGCCGGGCTGGTGATGAACAGCCGGTCGGGGTCCATCCTGAACGCCCTGACCGGCGAGAGCCCGCCTCCCGGCGTGCGCTCGAACGAGAACTTGGCCCAGGCCTCGCGCGCCACCGCCGCGCTGTTGAGCACGTGGTTGTTGCTCAGCAGCAGGTTGGGGCCGACCAGAAAGCCGCTGCCGAACCAGGCGCCCTCACCGCCCTGAAAATCGACGCCCGACGCCTCGATCTTGCACACCGCGCGCCCGCGCGCGTGGCCGTTGTGCAGGAAGAAGAACGGCAGCGCGTCGTTGCGGCCCACGGTGCGCTCGAACTTGCCCGAGGGAGACAGCCCGGCGCGCGAACGGCTGCGCGCGCGCCAGGCGTCAAGGAACTTCTCGACATCGGAAAAACCCGCCATGGGCGAGGCCATCTCCGACGCGCCGTCGCCACGCTCGAAGGCGCGCTTGTCGAAGGCGCGGGCCAGACCAGGCGAGACGGCGCCGCGCACCTGACGCCCATCGGCCAGCGTGCGCCTTTCGCTTGGCGGCGGCGGGGCGGAGGCCGCGTCCTCATAGTCCGGCGCGGCGGCCTGCGCGCTCTCCACCCCGCGCGCCACATCGCCCGCAAGGTGGCGCTCGATCCCGTCGGCCAGCGCGGCGGCCAGCCTGCGCAGATAGGCCGGATCCGCCAGCCGCGCGGCCTCCGCCGGATCGGCCAGACCGCTGACCTCGACCAGACAGGCCGCCGTGCGCGCGTCCAGCCGCTCAGGGGTCAGCACCCCCAGCCGCAGGGCGCGCACCCCGCCGCCCTTCAGCCCGGTCGCCTGCTCCAGCGCCGCCTGCACGGCGCGCGCCAGCCGCTCGGCGTCGCGCCCGGCGTCGGGGTGGTGGAAGGCCTGCGGCGGCTGATCGGCGCTGAAATGCAGCGAGACGAACGCCGCCGCCTGCGCCTCGCGCGCCACCGCCGCGCGGCTGGCCAGCCCGAGGTTGCGGTCAGAGGCGCGCGTCAGCAGCACGCGATGGCCGCGCGCCTCCAGCGCCGCCTTCGCCGCGCGCGCCAGCGCCAGCGCGACGGTCTTTTCCTGAACGCCGCCCGAGCCTTCGATGTTGTTGGCGCTGGAGCCGCCGACATCCTCCGCGCCGCCGTGACCGGGGTCGAGCACGATGGTCGCGCCCCGCCCTTCCGTCCCCCGCTCGAACGCGACCGGCGCGCGGCGGCCGATGGCGGCGTCGATCACCGCGCGGAACTTCTCCGCCACCAGGCCGAAGCCGTCGTCGGTGCCGTGGATTTCATCCGCCCAGTCGGTCTTGCGCCACAGCGTCTTGCGCACGTCCACCACATGCACGCCGGTTTTCGCGCTGTCGCCCGCCAGCGCGAACAGCATCTCGTAGAGCGCGTCGATCAGATAGCCGACCACCGCGCGCTGCGTGCTGGGGTGGGTGATGCCCCTGGCGCGCAGCGGGCCGCCCAGCCATTCGTCGGGCTTGGCGTAGATCGGGTCGCGTTCGTCGCCCGGCGCGCCGGGAAAGGCGTAGTCGTAGCCGTGCACGATGATCGGCAGCATGGAGAAGCGCGCGTCGGCGCGGATGGTGTCGATCACCGTGCGATAGCTGTCGCGCAGAAAGCCCAGCGTCTTGTCGAGCGCGGCGCGGTCGATCAGGTCCTCGACCGGGCCGGAGCCGGGGTTCTGGCGCAAGAGGCGGTTCAGCACCGGCGCGCCGGTCTCATCCTCGCCGATCACGTCGTTGCCGGCGGCGGAGAACAGGAACGCCTGCGCGCGGCCCGCCTGCGCGTCGAGCGCGCGCATGTATTCGGGGTTGCGGTGGACGATGTTCTGCGCGGTGTCGCCCGCCGCGCTGATGCACCAGACGTTGAAATCGCGGCTCAGGTGGTCGATCACATCCTCGACCAGAAACGGGAACTGGAACCAGCTGTCGCCCTCGGCCACCAGCACCGGCGCCGGATCGCCGCGCGCGATGCGCCGCTCGAACGCCTTCTTGCGGCGGAATCGGCAAAACTGGTTGCCAAAGCCGATGGCGCTCTCCAGCGCCAGCTCATCCTCGGTGATCTCGACCGTCTCGGGGTTCGGAACCACCTCCGGGTTGAAGACGCCGCCGCCGTCCTCGGCGGGCCGCAGATACTGGCGCAGCGTCTTTTCGGGCACGTCCGGGTCCGCCATCATCCGGCGAAGCTCGGCGAGGGGGAGTTTGGCCATGCGGGCGCCTTTCGGCAATGAAGCTAAATCCAAGCGATGGTTAACAAACTGTGCCAAGATCCGATTCGTTTCAACGTATTGGCGCATCCCCGCGCCGCTGCCGCGCGCTTGACAGCCCAGGGCGCCCCGCCGATGGTGCGCGCCAACTTGAACTTGGAGCGCGAGAGCGATGGACGACGCCGCGAACATGGTGACCGTGACCCTGCCGGACGGCGCCGCGCGCAGCTATCCCGCAGGCGTGACCGCCGCGACGGTGGCGCGGGACATCTCCGCGTCGCTGGCCAAGGCGGCGGTGGCGGCGAAGATCGACGGCGCGCTGACCGATCTCTCCCGCCCCATCGCGGCCGACGCAAGGCTCGCCATCCTCACCAGCAAGGACGCCGAGGCGCTGGAGCTGATCCGCCACGACTGCGCGCACATCATGGCGCGCGCGGTGCAGGAGATCTGGCCGGAGACCAAGGTCACCATCGGCCCGGTGGTCGAGAACGGCTGGTATTACGACTTCGACCGCGAGGAACCCTTCACCGACGCCGATTTCGCGCAGATCGAGGCGAAGATGCGCCAGATCATCGCCGCGCGCGACCCGGTGCGCACCGAGATCTGGCCGCGCGACAAGGCGATCGCGCATTACCGCGCGGCGAATGAGCCGTTCAAGGTGGAACTGGTCGAGGCGATCCCCGAGGATCAGGCGATCCGGATGTACTGGCACGGGCCGTGGCAGGACCTTTGTCGCGGGCCGCATCTGGCTCATACGGGGCAAGTGCCGCCCGACGCCTTCAAGCTGATGCGCGTGGCGGGCGCCTACTGGCGCGGCGACAGCCGCAACAAGCAGCTTCAGCGCATCTATGGCGTCGCCTTCCGCACCCGGGCGGAGCTTGAGGCGCATCTGAAGATGCTGGAGGAGGCCGCCAAGCGCGACCATCGCCGCATCGGCCGCGAGATGCGCCTGTTCCACCTTCAGGAGGAAGCGCCGGGGATGGTGTTCTGGCACCCCGACGGCTGGGCGATCTATCGCGTGCTGGAGGACTATATGCGCCGCCGCCTGAGCGCGCGCGGCTATCGCGAGATCCGCACGCCGCAGGTGGTGGACCGCAAGCTATGGGAGGCGTCCGGCCACTGGGAGAAATACCGTGAGAACATGTTCATCACGGAGATCGACGAGACCAGCGAGGCGGGCGGCCACGCCAACGAGAAACGGACCAACGCGCTCAAGCCGATGAACTGCCCCTGCCATGTGCAGATCTACAACCAGGGCCTGAAAAGCTATCGCGACCTGCCGCTGCGGCTGGCCGAATTCGGCTCCTGCCACCGCTACGAATCGTCGGGCTCGATGCACGGGCTGATGCGGGTGCGCGGCTTCACCCAGGACGACGCGCACATCTTCTGCACCGAGGATCAGATCGGCGCCGAGACCGCCGCCTTCATCGACCTGCTGGGCACGGTGTATCGCGATCTGGGCTTCGAGAGCTTCGACATCAAGTTCTCGACGCGGCCCGAGGTGCGCGCCGGATCGGACGAGACCTGGGACAAGGCCGAAGCCGCGCTGGAGGCCGCCGTGAAGGGCGTGACCAGCGACTATGAGATCGACCCCGGCGAGGGCGCCTTCTACGGCCCGAAGCTCGACTTCAAGCTGACAGACGCCATCGGGCGCGAGTGGCAGTGCGGCACGCTTCAGGCCGACTTCGTGCTGCCCGAGCGGCTGGGCGCGGAATATGTCGCCGAGGACGGGAGCAAGAAGCGCCCGGTGATGCTGCACCGCGCGATACTCGGCAGTTTCGAGCGGTTCATCGGGATTTTGATCGAGAACTGCGCCGGGCGCTTTCCGCTGTGGCTGGCGCCGCGTCAGGTGGTGGTGGCGACCATCGTCTCCGACGCCGACGCCTATGCGGCGGAGGTGGTCGCGGGCCTGCGCGCGCTGGGCCTGCGCGCCGAGGCCGACCTGCGCAACGAAAAGATCAACTACAAGGTGCGCGAACACTCCGACGCCCATGTGCCGGTGATCCTGGCGCTGGGGCGGCAGGAGGTGGACGCGCGCAGCGTGTCGGTGCGCCGCCTTGGCGCGCAGGGCCAGCAGACGATGAGCCTCGACGCCGCGCTCGCCGCGCTCGCTGCGGATGCGACGCCGCCCGATCTTCGTTCGACGGGAGAAACCCGATGAAACGCTCGCGCGTCAATGCGATCATCGCCGAGGCCGACGCCTTCATGCGCGGCTTCGGCTATGCGCTGCCGCCTTTCGCTTACCTGACGCCCGACCAGATGCGCGCGCGCCGCGCCGCGCTGTCGGCGATCATCGACGCGCGGTTGGGCTGGGACATCACCGACTACGGCCAGGGCGCCTTCGACAGCAAGGGCCTGTTCCTGTTCACGGTGCGCAACGGGCGGCTCGCCGATCTGGAGCGCGGGCGGGGGATGCTCTACGCCGAGAAGATCATGATCTCACGCCGCGACCAGATCGCGCCGTCGCACCGCCACAACGTCAAGACCGAGGACATCATCAACCGCGGCGGCGCGAAACTCGCCATCGAGCTGTTCATGTCCACGCCAGACGGCGCGCAGGACCGCGAGGCGGAGGTCTGCGTGGTCTGCGACGGGATCGCCCGGCGGATGCCCGCTGGCGCCGTGCTGACGCTTGACCCCGGCGAGAGCGTGACGCTGACGCCGGGCGTGTGGCACGCGTTCTGGGGCGAGGGCGGCGACGTGCTGATCGGCGAGGTGTCGTCGGTCAACGACGATCTGACCGACAACATCTTCGCCGAAAGGATCGGGCGGTTCTCCGACATCGAGGAGGATGTCGCGCCGACGCATCTGCTGGTGTCGGATTACGCGCGGATGCTGAGCTGAGCGACGGCAGGCCTCATCGCGCCGCCGTCCAGTCCTCATCGGGCGCCATGCCGCTCCACGTCCGCACGCGGGCGGGCGCGACCCACCAGCCCGGCTCGGCGGCGCGCAGCCGCTGCGCCATCGCCAGCGCCGCAGCCTGATCGGCGACGATCGCGAAACAGGTGGCGCCGGAGCCGGACATGCGCGCCAGACGGCACTCCGGCGCCCAGCGCAGCGCGCTCAGAACCCGTGAGATCACCGGCGCCAGCGCGCGGGCGGGCGTCTCCAGATCGTTGCGCTGCCGCGCCAGCCACGCCACCAGCGCGCCCAGGTCGGCGAAACGGGCGGGCGGGCGGTCGCCGGGCGGGTTGTCGCGCCGCGTGAGCGCGCCGAACACCGCCGCCGTGGAGACCGCCGCCAGAGGGTTCGCCAGCACCAGCCAGAACGCGGGAAACGGCGGCGCGGGCGTCAGCGCCTCGCCCACGCCCGCCATCATCGCGGGCGCCGAGGACAGGCACACCGGCACATCGGCGCCCAGCGCCAGCGCCAGCGCGCGCAGCCCCGCGTCATCGGGGGCGCGGCCCCACAGCCGCATCAGCAGCCGCAGCGCCGCCGCCGCATCCGCCGAGCCGCCGCCGATGCCGGAGGCCACCGGCAGCCGTTTGTCGAGCCGCAGCGCCACGCCGTCGGCCAAACCCACCGCGGCGCCCAGCGCCTCGGTGGCGCGCAGCACAAGGTTCTCGTCGCCGGCGCCAAGCTGGACGGCGAACGGGCCCTCAAGGCTGAGCGAGCGGATCGGGCTGCGCTCCGCCGCCAGAACATCGCCGATGTCGGGAAACACCGCCAGGCTTTCGAGCGTGTGGCGCCCGTCGGGGCGGCGTCCGCGCACATGCAAGAACAGGTTGACCTTGGCGCGCGCCAGGTCGCTCAGGGCGTCGTCGGCGCCGATCAGCGTGACTGGCGTCTCGTCAGGCGGCGTCTCTGACGTCGCGGCATCGGGCGCGTCAGCCGCCATCGCGGCCCATCGCTTCGTGCGGCGCGGGCGCGGCCGCCGCCTCCTCCTCCAGCACGGCGTCGAGGCCCAGCGCCAGCTTGCGCTTGATGCGCGCCAGATCCTTGGGTTCGGGGTCGAAGGAGCGCGCGCGCTTCCACTGAAACTGCGCCTCCAGCCGCCGCCCGACGCGCCACAGCGCGTCGCCAAGGTGGTCGTTGATCACCGGATCAACCGGGGCCAGCGCGACGGCCTTTTCCAGCCATTCGACCGCCTCGGCGAAATTGCCCAGACGGTAGTGCACCCAGCCAAGACTGTCGGTGATATAGCCGTCGTCGGGCCGCATATCGACCGCCATGCGGATCATCGCCATCGCCTCGTCGAGGTTGCGGCCCATTTCGACCCAGGAATAGCCGAGATAGTTCAGCACCAGCGGCTGATCGGGCGACAGCGTGAGCGCGCGCTTGAAATCCGCCTCCGCAGCGTCCCAGGCGCCCGCGCGCTCATGGGCGACGCCGCGCTGATAGAACAGCGTCCAGTCGGCGCGGCCTGCGGCCTCGACAATCTCGATCGCGCGCCCGTAAGCCTCGGCGCTTTCGACATAGGCTTCGCGCCGTCGCAGCAGATCGGCGAGCGCGATATGCGCCTCCGCCGCGTGCGTCTCGCGCGCCGTCAGCGCCCGCAGCGTCTCCACCGCCGCATCGCCGCGCTCAAGCTGCTCCAGCGCGGCGGCGCGGCGGATCTGCGCCCGCGTCCATAGCGGATCGTCGCCGGGCACCGCAGCGTAGGCGGCGAGCGCAAGCTCTGGCTGGCCGTCGGCGTCCATCAGCTCGGCGACCAGCAACTGCGCCGCCGTCAGGCTAGGGCGCAGGTGCGTCGCCAGCCGCGCGTGGATCAGCGCCACCCGCCCGCCGGACTCGCCCACCAGGGCCCCCGCCAGGCCGAACAGCGCCTCCGCCGCGCCCTCCGCCGCCGACGCGGCCAACAGCGGCGCCGCGCCTCCTGCGGCCAGCCGCGCGATGGCGGCCTCCATCGCCGGATCGCCGAAACGGCTGGCGGCCAGCGCCGCCTCATAGACCGCAAGCGCCTCCGGCCCGCGCCCCAGCGCCTCCAGCGCGCCGCCATGCGCCGCTGACAGCCGCGTGGTCGGCGCCGTCACCTCCGCCTGCGCCGCCTCGAACGCCGCCAGCGCGCCCTCGGCGTCGCCGTTCTGCATCAGCATCAGGCCAAGGTGATACTGCCCGAACAGCCGCAGCACCGGGCGGTCGCCCACCGTCTCGAACGCGGCGCGCGCCGCCGCAGCGTCGCCCGCGCCCTGCGCCGCCCAACCCTGCATGAGCTTGAGCATCAGCGGGTGAAAGGCGTCGGGCTGATCCGCCAACAGCGCGCGCGCCGCCGCGAAATCGGCGCGCTTGAACGCCTGCGCCGCGCGGATCAGCGCCACGATGCGGTGGCTGGGGTCGAGCGCAGCCAGCCTTTCGGCCGCAGCCTCCGCCTCGTCCACACGCCCCGCCGCGACGAGCGCCGACGCGCCCGCCTCAAGCAGCGCGCGGTCGTCGGGATCGTCCTGCAACGCGCGGGCGAAATAGCGCGCCGACGCCTCCACGTCGCCGCGCTGATCGGCCTGCCGCGCGGCGAGATAGGCCCCTGCGCCGCTGTCGCGCGCGCTGGCCGGGGCGCCCGCCGCGAGAGCGCCCACCAGCGCCATGGCCACGCCGCAAGCCCTGTGTCCCGTCAATCGCATCGCAGGCTCCCTGTTCCGCGCCGCACGGCGCAGGTCGCCACACGCGGCGGCGCTCCAACGATGATAGCGCGCGGCGGCGCCCTGTCACAGCCGACGCTTCGCAAATGGGGATCACATATTGGGATAGTTAGGCCCCTCGCCGCCCTGCGGCGTGCGCCACTCGATGTTCTGCGTCGGATCCTTGATGTCGCAGGTCTTGCAGTGAACGCAGTTCTGCGCGTTGATCACGAAGCGCGGGTTGGCGCCGTCGCGGTCGCGCACGACCTCATAGACCCCCGCCGGGCAATAGCGTTGCGCCGGTTCGGCGTATTTCTTCAGGTTCCAGGCGATCGGCGTCTCGGGATCCTTCAGGTGCAGGTGACAGGGCTGATCCTCGGCGTGGTTGGTGAAGCTGAACGCCACGTTGGTCAGCCGGTCAAAGCTCAGCACGCCGTCGGGCTTGGGATAGTCGATGGGGGCGAAGCGGTCGGCGCGGCCAGTCGCCTCGGCGTCGGTCTTGCCGTGCTTCATGGCGCCGAACAGGTTGAACCCCAGCAGGCTCGCCGTCCACATGTCCAGCCCGCCCAGCGCGAGCCCGCCCCAGAGGCCGGTTTTCGACCACAGCGGCTTGACGTTGCGCACCGGACGCAAGTCTCGCCCCACCGGGCCATTGCGGATCGCGCCCTCATAGTCGGTCAGCGCGTCGCCGCCGCGCCCCTCGGCCAGCGCCTTCGCCGCCGCCTCCGCCGCCGCGATCCCGCTGAGCATCGCGTTGTGGTTGCCCTTGATGCGCGGCAGGTTCACAAAGCCCGCCGAACAGCCGATCAGCGCGCCGCCGGGGAAGGCGAGCTTGGGGATCGACTGCCAGCCGCCCTCGGCGATGGCCCGCGCGCCATAGGCGACGCGCTTGCCGCCCTTCAGCATCGCCGCGATCATCGGATGATGCTTGAAGCGCTGGAACTCCATGTAGGGGAAAAGATGCGGGTTCTCGTAGTTCAGGTGCACCACGAACCCGACATAGACCTGATTGTTCTCAAGGTGATAGACAAAGCCGCCGCCGCCCGCGTTCCCGCCCAGCGGCCAGCCCATGGTGTGCAGCACCCGTCCGGGATGGTGCAGCGCGGGATCGACCTCCCACAACTCCTTCATCCCCAGGCCGTATTTCTGCGGCTCGGCGTCGCGATCCAGCTTGAAATGCGCGATGAGCTGCTTGGCGAGGCTGCCGCGCACGCCTTCGCCGATCAGCACATAGCGCCCGCGCAACTCCATGCCCGGTTCGTACGAGGGGCCGGGCGTTCCGTCGGGCTTCAGCCCGAACTCGCCCGCGACGACGCCGGCGACTGACCCGTTCTCGCCCCAGACGATCTGGGACGCCGCGAAGCCGGGGAAGATCTCGACGCCAAGCGCCTCGGCCTGGGTCGCGAGCCAGCGGCAGACATTGCCCATCGACACGACATAGGCGCCGTCGTTGCTGAACAGCCCCGGCAGCAGCGCATGGGGGATGCGGATGCTCCCGGCGGGCCCAAGCAAGTGAAAGGCGTCCTCGGAGACCTCGGTGACGACCGGCGCGCCCATGGTCCGCCAGTCGGGCAGCAGCCGGTCGAGGCCGCTTACGTCGAGCACGGCGCCGGAAAGGATATGGGCGCCGACTTCGGAGCCTTTCTCCAGCACGACCACGCTGAGATCGGGGTTGATCTGCTTGAGGCGGATCGCGGCGGAAAGGCCCGATGGGCCGGCCCCGACGATCACGACATCATACTCCATCGCCTCGCGCGCAATCACGGTCATCTGTCGCTCCCTCGCCCTTAAAGCGGCCCTGTCGCTGTTGCTGCGATGCACCTAGCCCCGCGAGTGCGCCGATTCAATCGCCACGATGGCGCAGGCGCGGCGCGCAGCGTTGGCGCACAGGCGGCTGTGGACAACAGCTGCGGCGGCTGTGCATGGCGGCGCGGAAAACGCAACGCCCCGGCCTCCCGGACATTCGGCGCACGTCATGCCCAGGCCGTCAACAGGCGCGCGGCCTGTGCGAGGCGTTCAGGCGCCGGTGTGGACGAACGTTGCGCCAGGATGGCGATAAGCGCCTTTTGCAAGGGAGATCATGCGCGAGTCACGTCGGTAACTGATGCTAACAAACTATTAACGCTTGGATTTATCACTGGGCGATGCGCAGGCGCGGCGCGTGGCGCGCCACCGGGCGGCATTTTCGCGCAGTGGATAACTCTGTGCATGATCTGGACGCCGTGATAATCCCCGTTATCAACAGCCTAAGAACTACATCATCCTATATCTCCCTTATAACAGGTTAAGATCCGATGTCCGAGGGCAAGCCCCTTCTCCAGGCGTTGAACGGCGCAACCCTCGCAACACCGCCGGTATGGCTGATGCGTCAGGCGGGGCGGTATCTGCCCGAGTATCGAAAGACCCGCGAACAGGCAGGGTCGTTCCTCGATCTTTGCTACAATCCCGAGCTTGCGACGGAGGTGACGCTTCAACCGATCCGGCGGTTCGGCTTCGACGCGGCGATCGTGTTCGCCGACATCCTGCTGTTGCCGCAGGCGCTGGGGCGCAAGCTATGGTTTGAAACCGGCGAGGGGCCGCGTCTCGAACCGCTGACGACGATGGACGCGGTTGAACGGCTGGCGTCGGATGAAGTCATGCACCAGCATCTGGCGCCAGTTTATGAGACCGTGCGGCGGCTGAGCGCAGCGCTGCCCCGGCAGACCGCGCTGATCGGTTTCGCCGGCGCGCCGTGGACCGTGGCGACCTACATGATCGCCGGGCGCGGCAAGGACCAGCAGGCCGGCGCGCTGTCACTGATGCGCTCTGCGCCCGACGTCTTTGCGGCGCTGATGAAACGGCTAGAGGACGCCACCGCCGAATACCTGATCGCGCAGCTTGACGCAGGGGCGGAGGTGCTGAAGCTTTTCGACAGCTGGGCGGGCGCGCTGGCGAACGATCCTGTCGCGTTCGAGACATGGTGCATCAAGCCGACGCAGGCGATCATGCGCACCATCCGTGAAAAGCGTGGCGATGCGCCGATGATCGGGTTTCCGCGCGAGGCCGGATCGCTCTATCTCCCTTATGCGCAGGCCACCGGTGTCGCCGCCGTCGCCATCGACACGGCTGTTGATCCGGTCTGGGCGCGCGATACGCTTCAGCCGTTTGTCACCGTGCAAGGCAATCTGGACCCCGCGCTTGTGGTGCAGGGCGGCGACGCGATGGATCGCGAGACGCGAAAACTGCTGGAGACGTTGGGCGCCGGGCCGTATATTTTCAATCTCGGTCACGGTATCACGCCGGATGCGGACCCGAGAAACGTTGAGCGTCTGCTGAAAGTCATTCGCGGATAAGTATCATGTATGAGGTTGTGAAAGTAATCCATATTCTTGCTTGGACAAGCTGGATGGCAGGTTTGTTTTACTTACCGAGAATATTTGTTTATCATGCTGAAAAAGGCACCTCAGAACGCCATACTTCAGAAACATTCAAGATAATGGAGCGAAAATTATTCAGATACATCATGAAGCCGTCGATGATCGCCACCTGGATCACTGGGTTTTGGCTGGCGTTCGTGATTGATGTTGTCGATTGGCGCAATGATGTCTGGTTCTGGCTCAAGGTCGCGCTGGTCGTGGCGTTGACAATACAGCACCAATTCCTTGGCCGGTGGATGGAAAGCTTCGCAAGGGATGAAAACCGGCATTCGGGAAAGTTTTACCGGGTTGCAAATGAAGTCCCGACGCTTCTTTTCATCGGCATCGTCACCTTGATCATCTTGCGACCATTTTGAGGTTTGACAAACCGGATTGCGTGTCCGTATAGGGTTACGACAGCGTCGCGGCCCGCCCGTTCCCGCCTTCCCTCCGCCGCACGCGCCACGCCTCACGCCCGCCTAGGCAGCTCCCAAGAGCATTGCGACGGAATTCCCATGGATACGCACCACTTGAAGCTTTCTGAGCTTAAGGCGAAATCGCCTACCGAGCTTTTGAACTTCGCTGAAGAGCTTGAGATTGAGAACGCAAGCTCGATGCGCAAGCAGGACATGATGTTTGCGATCCTCAAGGAACTTGCCGAGCGTAACCTTGAGATCGAAGGTGGCGGCGTTCTGGAGGTTTTGCAGGACGGATTTGGATTTTTACGGTCTCCTGAAGTCAACTATTTGCCAGGCCCTGACGATATTTATGTTTCTCCGTCGCAAATCCGGCGTTTTTCACTGCGGACGGGCGATACGGTCAACGGTTTGATTCGCGCGCCGAAGGATGGTGAGCGCTACTTTGCGCTGTTGAAGGTCAGCGACATCAATTTCGAGGAGCCTGAGGCCGCCCGCCACAAGGTCCACTTCGACAACCTGACGCCGCTGTATCCTGACGAGCGGTTCCACATGGAAATCGACGATCCGACCTACAAGGATCGCTCGGCGCGGATCATCGATCTCGTGGCGCCGCTTGGAAAAGGCCAGCGCGCGCTGATCGTCGCGCCGCCGAGGACGGGCAAAACGGTTCTGCTGCAGAACATCGCCCACTCGATCGCGCAAAACCACCCGGAATGCTATCTGATCGTGCTGCTGATCGACGAGCGGCCGGAGGAAGTGACCGACATGCAGCGCTCGGTAAAGGGCGAAGTCGTGTCCTCGACCTTCGACGAACCGGCGACGCGGCATGTGGCGGTGAGCGAGATGGTCATCGAGAAGGCCAAGCGCCTCACCGAACATGGGCGCGACGTGGTGATCTTGCTCGATTCGATCACCCGACTTGGCCGCGCTTACAACACGGTTGTGCCGAGTTCGGGCAAGGTGCTGACCGGTGGCGTCGATGCTAACGCGCTGCAGCGGCCAAAGCGGTTTTTCGGCGCGGCGCGCAACATCGAGGAAGGCGGTTCGCTGACGATCATCGCGACTGCGCTGATCGACACCGGCAGCCGGATGGACGAGGTGATTTTCGAGGAATTCAAGGGAACAGGAAACTCCGAGATCGTGCTCGACCGCAAGGTTGCGGACAAGCGGGTTTTTCCGGCGATCGACGTTCTCAAGTCCGGCACCCGCAAGGAGGAACTCCTTGTGTCGAAGGGCGACCTCACCAAGATGTATGTGTTGCGGCGCATCCTGAACCCGATGGGCGTTACGGATTCAATTGAATTCCTGCTTGGAAAATTGAAACATACCAAGAGCAACAAGGAATTCTTCGACTCCATGAACACATAAAGATTGTACAAGTCCGAGACCATATTTGCACTCGGCACGGCGCCGGGTCTCGCCGCCATCGCCATCGTGCGGATCTCTGGCCCCGACGCACACTCCGCACTCGATACATTGGCGCACGCGCCTGTCCCGGTGGATCGGACGATACGGCTGCGGTCGTTGCGCGACCCATCCACCAGCGAAATCATTGATCAGGCGCTGGTGGTGGCGTTCCCCAGGGAGAACAGCCCCACTGGGGAACCTTATGCCGAAGTGCATAGTCACGGCGGGGTCGCCGTTCCGGCGGCAGTCCTGCGCGTTCTAGGTTCCATGTCCGGGTTGCGCCTTGCGGAGCCGGGGGAATTCGCCCGCCGCGCGCTGGTGAACGACAGGCTCGATCTGACGCAGGTCGAGGGCATCGCCGACTTGATAACGGCTGAGACCGAGGCGCAGCGTCGTCAGGCGGTCAAGCTGGTGCAAGGTGAGTTGTCGGCGCAGGTTGCGGCGTGGCGGCAGATTCTGACCGAAGCGCAGGCGATGCTTGAAGCGAGCATAGATTTTTCCGACGAGGACATCCCTGACGCCCTGGTGGCCGACGCGGTGGTGGCGATCGGCGCTCTGGCGGAGGACATCAGGAGCAGGCTGATTGGCGCCAAGGCTGGCGGCCTGGTGCGCGACGGTCTTGAGGTCGCCATCATCGGTCCGCCGAATGTCGGCAAATCCAGTCTGATAAACAGGCTGGCGAAGCGAGAAGTGGCGCTGACGTCGCCGAGTCCCGGAACCACGCGGGACGTCATCGAGCTGCGTTGTGTGGTGAATGGCCATCTGGTGCTTTTTCTTGATACAGCGGGGCTGCGGGAGGCGACTGATCCGGTCGAACAAGCAGGCGTTGCGCTCGCCCGGCGTCGGGCGTCTGAGGCGGATCTCAGGATCATCGTCTGGGCGCCGGTGTGCGATCAGGATCCTCAACCTGGCGATGATGATATTCTTGTGTGGAACAAATCGGATATCGCGCCGGGACCGGGCATCAACGTCTCGGCAAAGTCTGGTTCGGGCCTTGAGGATTTGCTCGACGTGGTCGCGGCGCATCTATCTTCAATGGTTGCCGGGGCTGATGTGGTGGTTCGAGAACGTCACCGCGTGATGCTTGAGGAGGCGCTTGCGCATCTGGATCGCGCGACGCGGTCGGCGGAGGATGTGGAACTTTGCGCGGAGGAAGTGCGTCTCGGCGCCAATGCGCTGGACAGAATGATTGGGCGGATTGATTGCGAGGAAGTGTTGGGCCGTATATTCTCGCAGCTCTGCATCGGAAAGTGACGCCACAAAACAGGGTAGTGTTTCACGTGAAACAGGATAGTGAGACGGACGTCATTGTGGTCGGAGGCGGTCACGCCGGTGTCGAGGCTGCCCATGCGGCGGCAAGGATGGGCGCTCGCGTCACGCTTGTCACCCACGACCTGGGCCGGATCGGCGAGATGTCCTGCAATCCCGCCATTGGCGGCATTGGGAAAGGCCATCTTGTTCGCGAAATTGATGCGCTCGATGGCGTAATGGGCATCGCCGCCGATGCTGCGGGCATCCAGTTTCGGCTGCTGAACCGATCTCGCGGCGCCGCTGTGCATGGACCGAGGGCTCAATGCGACCGGGCGCTCTACCGCTCCGCCGTGCAGTCTGCGGTATCCAGCGCGGCTAATCTGGAGTGCATCGAGTCCGCCGTGGATGACTTGCTGGTCCAGAACGGTTTTGTGAGAGGTGTGGTGCTCGCAGGCGGCGCCGAATGCCGGGCGAAAGCGGTCGTGCTGACGTCTGGCACTTTTCTGAATGGCGTCATGCACGCCGGTCTCAGTCAGATGTCGGGCGGTCGGTTTGGCGACCCAGCGGATAATAATTTGTCACTGTGTCTGCGCGCCCTGAACCTGCCAATGGCGCGGTTAAAGACGGGAACGCCGCCAAGGCTTGACGGTCGCACCATTGATTGGTCGCGGGTAAAGCTTCAGGCCGGCGATGAGCAAGCGGTGATGTTGTCTTTCCTGAACGCCGCACCAAAGGTTCGGCAAATTTCATGCGGGGTCACCTTCACCAGTGCTGACACCCACGCCATTATCCGCGCCAATCTCGACCAGTCTCCACTGTTCACGGGCGCGATATCTGGCGCCTCGCCGCGTTATTGCCCGTCGATTGAGGACAAGGTTACGCGCTTTGCCGATAAGGAGCGGCACCAGGTATTCCTTGAGCCCGAGGGTCTGGACGATGTCAGCGTCTATCCCAACGGGATATCGACGTCGCTCCCCAAAGACGTGCAAGAGGCGTTTGTCCGGACGCTTCCGGGGCTCGAACAGGTATCTATTTTGCGCAATGGTTACGCGATCGAATACGACTTTATCGATCCGCGTTCCTTGACCGCTGCCCTTGAAGTGAAATTGGTCGCGGGGCTGTTCCTCGCCGGTCAGATCAACGGCACGACAGGGTATGAAGAGGCGGCCGCACAAGGCCTCGTCGCCGGCATCAATGCTGCGCGTCGTGCGCGTGGAGAGGAAGGTGTGAGTTTTTCCCGCAGTATGTCCTATATTGGCGTGCTGATCGATGATTTGACGACTCAGGGCGTCACAGAGCCGTATCGAATGTTCACGTCGCGCGCGGAGTTCCGCCTGTCGCTCCGCCCTGACAACGCGGATCAGCGTCTCACGCCGTTCGGGATAAGCCTTGGTTGTGTCGGTGCAGCGCGACAGCAGGCGTTTCTTGAGAAGTGCGTTTTGATAGGCCGTGCGCGGGGCTCAATCGACACTCACGCCGCTGAGCGTGAGCTTTGCACATCTGCGGCTTCTGAACCGATCACCGCCAGGGCAATTCCCGAGGAAATTTTGCGCCTTGTAGAAATTGAGCGCAAGTATGACTGCTACGTTGAGCGACAGTCCCGTGAGGCGAAGAAAATCGAACGGGATCAATCCGTCATGGTCCCGGACGAGATTGATTTTTTCGCGATTGCGGGTCTCTCGCGAGAACTGCAAGAGAAACTGACGCGCATTCGCCCGCGAACGCTGGCGCACGCGGCGCGCGTAGAAGGGATGACGCCGGCGGCATTGGTGCTGTTGCTGGGGATCTCAAAACGGCATGCGAGGCATGTCTCTTGAGTGGTGCGGGCAGGGCGCAATTTCTGCAGCGTGTTTCTGTTTCACGTGAAACATTGGCGCGCCTTGATACCCTCGTCGCTGAACTCGTGCGGTGGAACGCCAGCATAAACCTCGTTTCAAAACGATCCTTGGGCGACGTGTGGCGGCGCCACATACTCGATTCCGCACAGCTTTATCCGCTTGCGCCGCCAGGCGCCCAGACCTGGGTTGATCTTGGATCGGGGGCTGGATTCCCTGCGCTTGTGGTCGCGGCGCTTGCCAAGGAAAACAATCCCGCACTGCGGCTGTCGCTTATCGAGAGCGACGCCAGGAAGTGCGCATTCCTTGCGACAGTCGCGCGATTGATGGCGATTGAGATAACAATCGAGAACCGGCGCATTCAGGAGCCACCTTCGCAGTTCTATGACATCATATCGGCGCGGGCGCTCGCGCCGTTGAAGGATCTGGTGCTTCTCGCAGAACCGTATATGACTGAACGGAGCGTGGCGTTGTTCCTCAAGGGCGCGGAGGTGAACGACGAATTGACGGACGCCTTTCAAAGGCGTCATATGCGCGTGGTTCGGTCACCCAGCATCACGGATCCGGGCGGAGTCATTCTGCAACTCAGGGGGATTGGCGGTGTCAGATCCGGCACATGCGGCGCATGATCCGCGCATATTGGCGGTGGTCAACCAAAAGGGCGGCGTCGGCAAGACGACGACGGCGATAAACCTCGGCACGGCGCTTGCGGCGGTGGGTCGGTCGGTGCTGATTGTCGATCTGGATCCTCAGGGAAACGCCTCCACAGGGTTGGGCGTCGCGGTGCGGGACCGGGAATTGTCCACCTACGATCTCATGATGGGCCAAGCGACGCTGAAGGCGGTCATGGTCGAGACATCGGTGCCGCGCGTCTCGATTACCCCCGGATCTGTCGAATTGAGCGGCGTGGACATCGAACTCGTCGCGCTTGCCGACAGGACGCATAAGCTCAAGGCTGCGCTTGACTGTCCCGAAGGCCGCAAGTTCGATTATATCCTGATCGATTGCCCACCAGCACTCAATCTTCTCACGGTCAACGCCATGGTGGCCGCGAACGCGGTTCTTGTGCCGCTGCAATGCGAGTTTTTCGCCCTTGAAGGTCTCTCTCAACTTCTGAAAACGATCGAAAAAATCAAGTTATCACTGAATACAACATTAAAAATTGAAGGAATATTGCTAACCATGTTTGATAAGAGAAATAACCTTTCTGCACAAGTTGCCGAAGATGTCCGCGAAACGCTCGGCGACGTTGTTTTCAAGACGATTATTCCCAGAAACGTTCGGCTGTCCGAAGCGCCGTCGCACGCGGTGCCCGCGTTGATCTATGACCATAGCTGCGCCGGCAGCCAAGCCTATATGCATCTTGCGGGTGAAGTGTTGCGTCGCAACATGGATCTTGAAGTTCTGGCCTGAGGGGGGAGCGCCACCATGGTCGAGGTGTCAAAGCGCAAGGGTCTCGGACGCGGCCTTGCCGCGCTCATCGACGATGTCCGGCCAGAGCGGCAGCCGCAGCGCCAGGCCGACACGCACGCGCCGATCGAGCGCCTGCACCCGAACCCCGATCAGCCCCGCAAGCAGTTTGACGCGGCGGAGCTTGAATCGCTCGCCGCCTCGATCCGCGAGAAAGGCGTCATTCAGCCGCTGATCGTGCGCCCCGATCCCGCGCGACCGGGCGAGTGGCAGATCGTCGCCGGAGAGCGTCGCTGGCGCGCGGCGCAAATGGCGCAGGTGCACTCGGCGCCCATCGTCATCCGCAATCTGGACGACGCCGAGGTTCTCGAGATCGCGATTCTGGAGAACGTCCAGCGCGCCGACCTCAACCCCATCGAGGAGGCGGCGGGCTACGCCCAGCTTGTCGAGCGGTTCGGCCACACGCAGGAACAGCTTGCGACCGCGATGGGAAAAAGCCGCAGCTACATCGCCAACGCGCTGCGGTTGCTGAGCCTGCCCGAGCCGGTACAAGTGATGACGCGGGAGGGGCGCCTGTCCGCCGGTCATGCGCGCGCGCTGATAACCTCACCGAACGCTGAGCTTCTGGCCCGCACCGTGGTTGATCGCGGCCTTTCGGTGCGCGACACCGAACGGCTGGTGAAAAGCCGTGATGGTGAAAAGTCTGTTCATCCCGAGCGCAGAAACCCAAGCAAGGACGCCGACACCCACGCGCTGGAGGCCGATCTGAGCGCCGCGCTTGGCCTCGCGGTAACCATCACGCCGCGCGGTGTGGGGGGCGAGGTGCGCATCGCCTACAGCACGCTGGAACAGCTGGATGGCCTGTGCCAGCTCCTCAGCCATCAGGCGCAGGCGTAGAGTGCGGCTCTTGATCTGACCGCTTGCGCGCCGCCGCCAGCGCCGCGCCCACCGCGCCGAGCCACCACCGGCGGTCAACGCCGGTCAGCGGGCGCCTAGCGCGCATCGCGGCGACGTTGGCGGGCGGGTGCAGGGCGTCGCCCTCGATCAGCGGCAAGCCAAGCCGGTCGGCCAGCGCGGCGGCGAGACGGTGGACTTGGCCCGCAGGCAGCTATCCCCCATCGCCGCCACGCGCCGCGTCAGACGCAGGCGGTCATGCCGCCATCGACATAGAGAATATGGCCGTTGATGAAGCTGGACGCCGGTGCGCACAGAAACACGCAGGCGCCGGCCAGCTCCGCCACTTCGCCCCAGCGCCCGGCGGGCGTGCGCCCGGACAGCCACGCCGTGAACGCCGCGTCGGCGACCAGCGCCGCCGTCAGCTCAGTCTTGAAATAACCCGGCGCCAGCCCGTTGATTTGCAGCCCATGCTTCGCCCAGTCGGCGCACATGCCCTTGGTCAGATTGGCGACCGCGCCTTTCGACGCGGTGTAGGGCGCGATCCCGGGCCGCGCCAGCGCCGTCTGCACCGAGCAGATGTTGACGATCTTGCCCGCTTTGCGCCCGATCATGTGCCGCGCCACCGCCTGACCGACGTTAAACACGGTCGAGACGTTGGTGCGCATCAGCCGCTCGAACGCTTCCGGCGCAAAATCCTCGAGCGGCGCGCGGTGCTGCATCCCGGCGTTGTTCACCAGAATGTCGATCGGACCCACCCCGGCCTCGAAGCCATCCACCGCCGCGCGGGCCGCAGCATGGTCGGCGCAGTCGAACGGCAGCGTGCGCACCGCAGCGCCAGACGCGCGCAGCGCCTCGGCCGCCGTCTCCAGCCTGGCCGGGGTGCGCCCGTTCAGCACGATCTCCGCGCCCGCCGCCGCCAGCCCCCGCGCCAGCGCCAGCCCGATTCCCTGCCCGGAGCCGGTGACAAGCGCGCGGCGGCCTGACAGGTCGAACAGGGGATTGGCGGTCATGGCGGTTTCCTGCATCTGGCGGCGCGCTTCGGTTCTTGGTATCGATAACACATCAACGGGTCAACCGGGCCGCTGCGCCCATCCGCCAAGAAAGGCCACGCCATGCGCGCCATCGTCATCCACGCCGCGAAGGATCTGCGCATCGAGGCCGCGCTCGCCCAACCGCTCGGCGCCGGCCAGGTCCGCCTGCGCATGGCGGTCGGCGGCATCTGCGGGTCGGATCTGCACTACTTCAACCACGGCGGTTTCGGCGCCGTGCGGCTGCGTGAGCCGATGATCCTTGGCCATGAGGTCTCCGGCCATGTGGCCGAGGTCGGACCGGGGGTTTCCGGGCTGGCGGAGGGCGATCTGGTCGCGGTCAGCCCGTCGCGCCCCTGCGGCGCCTGCGCTTATTGCGCCGAGGGACTGCCGAACCACTGCCTGAACATGCGGTTCTACGGCTCCGCCATGCCGTTTCCCCATATCCAGGGCGCGTTTCGCGAGGAGATGGTGGCCGATGCGGCGCAGTGTGTGAAGGCCGACGGCCTGAGCCCCGCGCTGGCGGCGATGGCGGAGCCGCTGGCGGTATGCCTGCATGCCGCGCGCCGCGCGGGCGATCTGCTGGGGCGGCGGGTGCTGGTGACCGGGGCGGGACCGATCGGCTGTCTGGCGATCCACGCGGCGCGCCGCGCCGGCGCGGCGGAGATCGTGGCGACCGATCTGGCCGACGCGCCGCTGGCGCACGCCCGCGCCGCGGGCGCCGACCACGCGATCAACGTCCGCACGAACCCCGACGGTCTGGCGCCGTGGACGGCGGGCAAGGGGGCGTTTCACGCGCTGTTCGAATGCTCCGGCTCTGCGGCGGCGCTGGCGGCGGCGATCCCCGCGCTCAGGCCGCGCGGCGTGGTCGCGCAGCTTGGCCTTGGCGGCGACATGACCCTGCCTTTGCAGGCGATGACGGCGAAGGAGATCGAGCTGCGCGGCTGTTTTCGTTTCCATGAGGAATTCGCCATGGCGGTCGCGCTGATGCGCGCCGGGCTGATCGATCCTTCGGGGCTGATCACGCACAGCGTCTCGCTGGACGACGCGGCGCAGGGTTTTGCGCTCGCTTCCGATCGCTCGGTGGCGATGAAGGCGCAGATCCGCCTCGGCTGACCGGCGGCAGGCGCCGGGCCGCTCAGCCAAGCGGGTGCGTCACCGCTTAGCCGGGATCCCGATAGCGCCCGGCGGCGTCGAGATGGATCCCGCTCCAGCGCGCCCCGGCGACGATGCGTCCAAAGCCCATCGCGTCTTTCAGCACCGAAGCCGGGCCGGATGTCGCCATGGCGAGGGCGCGGGCGGGATCGACGCCGACCTGATCGGTCAGCACCGCAACCGCCGTTGGAAAGTCCAGATCGGCCCCGGCCAGCGTGCCGTCCTCCAGCGTCAGCCGCCCGTCGCGGCGCAGCACGCGGCGGCCGTTCAGCCGGAACTCGGCGATGGCCGCGCCGAGCGTCGGCATCGCGTCGGTGACGAGAAACACCGCGCCGGGCGACGGCTTGCACGCCAGCGCCGCGCGGATGCTAGCGGGGTGGACGTGGATGGCGTCGGCGATCAGTCCCGCCGCCACGCCCGGCGCGGTCAGCGCGGCGCCGACCAGCCCCGGCTCGCGATTGCCCAGCTGGCTCATCGCGTTGAACAGATGGGTGACGCAGCGCGCGCCTGCGGCGAAGGCGGCGACGGCCTGGGCGTGGCTGCAATCACTGTGGCCAAGCGACACGATCACGCCCGCCGCCGCCAGCCGCGCGATGCGCGCGACCGCGACGGTTTCCGGCGCGACGGTGACCATCACGTTGGGCAGGCGGCGCGCGGCGGCGCACAGGAACGCCTCGTCGGCGTCCGTCATCGGGCGGATCAGGTCCGGGTCGTGCGCGCCCTTGCGCGCGACCGACAGGTGCGGGCCCTCCAGATGAACGCCCAGAACGCCGGGAACCCCGCGCGCGATCGCCGTCTCGACCGCCGCGACGGCGGCGCGGGTCTTGTCGGGCCGGTCGGTGATCAGCGTCGGCAGCAGTGCGCGGGCGCCGGTCGCGGCATGCGCCCGCGCGATAGCGGCGACGCCCTCAGGCGTGGTCTCGTCGTTGAACAGCACGCCGCCGCCGCCGTTGGCCTGCAGATCGACAAAGCCGGGGAGCAGAACGCCACCGTCAAGGGCGACGCGCGCAAAGCCGTCGGGCGCCGCGCCGTCCGCGACGACGCCGCGCACGATGCCGCCTTCCACCAGCACGGTTCCGCCCGCGCACAGCGTGGTCCCGTCGAAGATCCGGGCGCCCGAGAACGCGCGTCTGGTCATAACGTCTCCGTCACTTTCGTGAGATGGCGCGGCGCATCGGGATCGACGCCCTGCGCCACCGCCACCTGTTCGACCATCGCGTAGAACGACACGATCAGCGACAGCGGGTCGGTCAGCGGATGGGCGGTGCGCATCACGGGCAGCCGCGCAGCGCGCGCGGTCTTGTCGGAGGTGGCGAAAACCGCCGCCCCCTTCGCCGCGATGGCGTCCGCCGCATTGACGACCGCCTGCTCGGCCTGATCGGCGGCGGCGAACGCCAGAACCGGAAAGCCTTGATCGATGATCGACACCGGCCCATGCATCACCTCGGCGGAGGAATAGGACTCGGCGTGCAGCTGGCATGTCTCCTTGAACTTCAGGGCCGCCTCGTTCGAGATCGCCAGCGACGGCCCCCGCCCAAGGCAGAACAGCGACCGGCGGGTTGCGACCTGGGCGCCGAGCGCGCTCCAGTCCATGGCGGCGGCCTGCTCCAGAACGCCGGGCAGCGCGCGGATCGCGGCCATAAGCGCGGCGTCCCTGCGCCACTCGGCCACCAGCCACAGCGCCGCGACCACCGAGGCGACGAAAGTCTTGGTCGCGGCGACGCTACGCTCGACCCCGGCGTGAAGCGCCAGCGTGCAGGAACTGACGCGGGCCAGATCGCTTTCGGGATGGTTGGTCAGCGCAAGGGTCAGCGCACCCTCGCGCTGCGCCATCGCGGCCATGCTCACAATGTCGGGGCTCTTGCCGGACTGCGAAATGGCGAGGCAGGCGGCGCCCTTCAGCCGCAGCCGCCGCCCGTAGAGCGAGGCGATCGACGGGCCAACCGAGGCGACCGGCACGCCTGCGATCAGCTCGCAGGCGTATTCGAAATAGGTCGCGGCATGGTCGGACGATCCCCGCGCCACCGAAATGATGAAGGGTGGATCGCGCTGCGCCAGCGCGGCCGCCGCCGCGGTCATGGCGGCCTGTCCCTTGCCCAGCAGTGTTTCGACCGTCGCGGGTATCTCGAAGATCTCGCGGCGCATGTGAGTTTCGGCGGGCGCCTTCATCGGCTGATGCGCCGCAACACGGCGTCCCTCATGC
>Ga0210044_10002833_pt1 | contig 25262 bp, 27 predicted proteins | sample CryGey13umfilter_2_FD_183959 | JGI IMG/M metagenome (GOLD analysis project Ga0210044, IMG submission 183959) | Groundwater microbial communities from aquifer in Utah, USA - Crystal Geyser 4/9/14 3 um filter (SPAdes) (version 2) | ecosystem: Environmental > Aquatic > Deep subsurface >... | reverse complement strand
AAATAATACCAGGAAAAATGAAAACTTGACTCATTATATTGCATTTCAGTAAAGAAAGAAACATCTTTGAATAAAGAACCAGCTGCAAAAGTTTGTATCCAGTTTGGATTACTGAAAGTTATTTTAGAAGTTTTTGAAGATGTTGCATCTTTTTGGAATGAATTAGTTTCTAATAAAAAAGGAGTAAAATTAATTCTAACACCAAATAAATTTGATAAATTATTTAAAAATACACCATCAGCATTAATTGAATACTGATCATCTGGATTAGATTTGTATGTGCTTTCTAATTGATAACCATTGCGTAAAAATTGTTCACCATAAGAATTTAATCTTGGGAAAACTGTATGGCAAGTTTGGCAAGATAAGTTGAATTTTTTTGCCCATTGACTTGTTGCCAAAGCTTCATTTGGGAATAAAAAGAAGCTAATTAAAAATAATGGAAATATCATTTCAATTATTCTTCTGTATATCGATGATCTCATTTGACCTCCTATATGATTGGTTATAATGTAATTTATTTAAGGACACATTAATGTCACAAATTAAGTGCCATATTTTTCTCACCTTACTGATTTTTATTTTTAATCAAATTCTTATTTTTTTATAAAAAGAAATACCATTTTAGAGAATTATTACTCTTTGGTTTCAATCTTGAGAATGTACTTTTACTCCTACTCAAAAAGTTTATTAAGATATAATTTTAACTTAAATTTGTATAACTATGCAGAAATTATTATTTACAAAAATGAGCGGTGCCGGAAACGACTTTGTTTTTCTTGATGAAAAAGAAAACCTCGGTTTATCTATTTCTAATGAGTTGGTTAAAAAATTGTGCAATCGTAAAACCGGCATTGGTGCTGACGGACTTATAGTAATTAAAGATAAGAAAGATTTTGATTTTGAAATGCAGTATTATAATTCAGATGCTACTACAAATACACTTTGCGGTAACGGAGCAAGATGCTCAATAAAATTTGCAAAAGACACTAAACGGATCTCTTCAAAAGATGTAAAATTTTTATCAAATAATTTAGCATATACCGGAAGTGTTTTAGAAGATGAGTTAATTCGTTTTGATTTTATGTCACCCAATAAAATTAAATTGAATTTTAAAGTAAAAGCAACTAATCAATTAATAACTAGTAATTTTGTAGATACCGGTTCACCTCACTTGGTAATTAAAATTGGAGATGTTTTAAGTGAATCTAAAAAAATAAAATCTAATTATGATAATATTTCAGAATTTCCTGTTTATGAATTAGGGAAAGAAATTAGAAATCTTCCTGAGTTTTCTCCTGGTGGAACAAATGTAAATTTTATAAAAATTATTGATGACAAAGTGCATATTCGTACTTTTGAAAGGGGAGTGGAGAATGAAACACTTGCCTGCGGAACAGGTTCTGTTGCATCAGCCATAATTGCTAATTTAGTTGATGGATTAAAACCTCCTGTTACTCTAGTTACAAAAAGTGGAGAACAATTAATTGTTGATTTTAAAAAGAATAATTATGAATTCAACAAAGTTAGTCTTACAGGTCCGGCAAAAACAATGTTTATTGGAGAATATTTCTTAAATTTGTAAATAAAAATTTATGGAGAATTGATGAGCCGTGTTAAATTGATGATCAGCTACGAAATTGAACCATCAAAAAGAGAAGAATATTTAACTTTAATTAGAGAATTAAAAATTTTACTAAATTTTGATAGTTTAGAAGATTATAGTGTTTACGAAGTTAAAGGCAAACCAAATCATTTTGAAGAAATCTATACTTATAAATCAGTTGAAGCATTTGAAAATTCTGACGACGAAGAAAACGAAAGAATTAATATTTTAATAAATAAATTAAGCACACTTACCAACGGACACTCCACAAAATATTCAACATTATTTGAAGTTAATTCTAATAAAGTGGAATAATTTTATTACCTTTCCAAAGAGTGTATCCATTTAATTTTTTTTAATTACTTTTTGTTTTTTATTTTACCTGATAAATATCAACAGATAGGTTATGTACGAATACATAGGTGCTTTACATATACATTCAGTTTATTCCGATGGAACAGGAACAGTTGAAGAGATAATTAATTATGCCCAAGAAGTTGGCTTGGATTATTTAATCTTAACAGATCACAACACTATCAAAGCATTAAAAGATGGTTATGAAGGTTGGTACGGCAATACTCTTTTCCTTGTAGGTTGTGAATTAAATGATAAAGAAAATAAAAATCATTATTTGTCTTTTGGTATTGAAGATAGTTATTCAACAAGACTACCTGCAAAAGAGTATGTTAAAAAAGTTAAAGAAGCAGGCGGTATAGGTTTTTTAGCTCATCCCCACGAAAAGAGAAAACATATGGAAGAGCATCCTCCTTATCCATGGACGGAGTGGGATTGCAGCGATTTTAATGGCATCGAAATTTGGAACCATATGTCAGAGTGGATGGAAAATTTAACTGAAGAAAAAAAATACCAGGCATTTGTTCATCCGTTAAAATCTATCGAAGCACCTCAAAAAGAAACATTGGAAAAATGGGATGAATTAAATTTAGAAAGACCAGTAGTTGGAATTGGCGGAGTTGATGCACACGCACACAAACACAATATTCTTGGATTTTTTGAAGTAGAAATATTTCCTTACAAAGTACTTTTTAAATCTATTAGAACACATATTTTGCTATATAAAGAATTGAAAAATAAAAATGATTTTATTACTGCTAAAAAATTAATTTATGAAGCATTGAAAAAAGGAAATTGTTTTATTGCTAATGATTATAGATGTGATTCAAAAGGGTTTAGATTTTATGCTGAAATAAATAATAAAAATTTTATGATGGGGGAAACTATCCCTTTTGAATCAGATGTTAAATTAAAAATTTTATTACCTGCTAAAGATGCAGAAATAAGACTATTTTGTAACGGTAAACTTGTAGAAAAGAAACAAAATTTTGAATTAAACTATTTTGTTAAAACCAAAGGAGTTTATCGAGTAGAAATATATTATCAAGGGCATGCCTGGATTTATTCAAACCATATAAGGATTTTATAATTAAGTGATTATTTAATATTATGAAAGTAATCTTAATTACATTTATTTTATCTTCAATATTTATGAATGACAATTCTATAAAGAATTCTAATAAAAATAATTGTGAACCCACAAATGATCAAACTATTACATTGCCAGGTGTATTTGACCATAAGCCTATAGCTGAATGTGAAGGTGATATCTATTACAAATCATTTGAGAATTTAGATGGATGGGAATTAAGAAATACTGAAGCTAGAGAATTATTTGAAAATCCTTCTTTTTCATCTTCCTATGTTAAAATTAAAAATAATATTTTAAATCTATCAGCTGGATTAAATAGTATTAGCAATTATGACTGTGTAGACGAATATGGTTCTCAAGTAAAATTACAAAATAAAAAATTTAGTCCTGTTAATGGTTATACATATAATATTATAATGAAGCCAACAGATAAACCGGGGATTGTTTCAGCATTTTTTGTTCATCTGATTGATGAAAATACAAATAACCCAAATGTATGTAACAACAACAATGAAATTGATATAGAAGTTGTAAAATATGGATTAGAAGCTCATCCATCATTGAGAGGAAAATTGTTTGCATATTTTACATCCTGGCAAAGAGCTATAAAACCTTGGGGGTATAAAGGAAATTCTTGTTCTGCTGATCCAAATGCTTGGGATCAAAGGAGAAGAGAATCTCATGGGATTGAATTAAATGAAAGATTTATTAAAGAGTTTCATAAATATTCTTTTACTTGGACAAAAACTGAGATCAAATTTTATATTGATGATACTTTTGTTGTTGAGCACACTAAAATTGTTCCTCAAAAAGAATGTCCATTAAATATTAATAGTTGGGCTTCACAGGGTTGGCTAGGATATTCTAAAAATAAAGTATTTGAGGGTATAACCAAAATAAAAATAGTTAGTGTTAGTTCTACAGGAATAAAATAAAGTTTTAATTATTTTGTTGACATTTAGACCTATTTTATCGACTTTTACTTCTGAGGGAAAACAAATTACCATATAGTTTTATAATCTTTTTAACCTTTTAAACTATAATCCTATAAACCCTATTATTTTAATGTTCCAAAGTTGTTTGAAATTTATTACAATATCATAAAATTAGAAATTTTCTTTTTTTGATAAATAACTGTTTTCTAATATTTTTTTTATAAATAAAAAGAGGTGACCAAATGAGAAAATTGATTTTTACAATTTTTTTAATTTTCGGATTAACGCAGCTTAATCTTGGACAAGATATAAATGGTAATTCTAACCATAATTTTTTGTCTCGTACATTTGTTCTTTCTGGTGGATATGGTATAACTCTAGCTTATACAGATTATCCAACCGTAAAACCTGGATCTTTATTCAACGGTTCTATTGAATATAATTTCCCATCTTCTTCAAGTGTTACTTGGGGACTTAAACTTTATGGAGCAAGAGGAGCTTTTGCAGGTAAAGGTGGTACAGGTGCTGTAAAAGAATTCCAAACTCCTTTTTATTTTATCGGATTTGGACCTCAAATATCTTTTCAATTAAGTGATAAAGTTTATACAACTATATCAGGTGGTGCTTCTTATTTCAAATTTTATCCCAAAAATATTAACGATATTAACTTACCTAATTTTGCTGCAAATGTTTATGATAATAATACGGTTATAGGAAATGCTCAATTAGATTTAAGATTTATGACTTCTGATAAAATAAGTTTGAATGTATATGCAGCTGCATTTGGTGGATTGGGTACAAACAATGATTACTTTGATGATAACAATTCTGGTGATGCTATCGACTTAGTGTTTTCAACAGGTGTGTCTCTTTCATATTATTTTGGAAATGAAAAAGATACTGATGGTGACGGTGTTGTTGATTCTAAAGATATGTGTCCAAATACACCAAATGGTGTAAAAGTTGATGATTTTGGTTGTCCATTAGATACTGATGGTGATGGAGTTGCTGACTATATTGACAAATGTCCAAATACACCAGCAGGTGTAAAAGTTGACAGTAATGGCTGCCCATTAGATTCAGATGGTGACGGAGTTGCTGATTATATGGATAAATGTCCGGGAACACCAGCAGGTGTAAAAGTTGACAGCGATGGCTGCCCATTAGATTCAGATGGTGACGGAGTTGCTGATTATATGGATGAATGTCCGGGAACACCAGCAGGTGTAAAAGTTGACAGCGATGGCTGCCCATTAGATTCAGATGGTGACGGAGTTGCTGATTATATGGATGAATGTCCGGGAACACCTAAAGGCGATAAAGTAGATGAATTTGGTTGTACAATTATGGCAGATATTGAATTTGGAGCAGATGCTAATTTTGCTACAAATAGTGCTACATTATTAAAAGCTGATGTCCCTGATCTTAACCAATTGGCAAATAAAATGAAACAATATCCTTCATATAATGCTATTGTAGAAGGTTATACAGATGCAAGCGGATCAGCAGCTTATAATTTAGATTTAGCTAAACGCAGAGCCGAAAGTATAATTGATTATCTAGTTAAAAAAGGTGTTGATAGAAGTAGATTTATTGTTAAACCATTTGGAGAAGCTAATCCTATAGCAACTAACAATACCAAGTCTGGAAGAGCTCAGAATAGAAGAGTAGTTGTTAAGATGATGCATAGTAATTAATAATTATATTTAATTATTAAATATTTAAGGCGGTCTATTTAGACCGCCTTTTTATTTTAACCCAAAAAATTCATTGGAAATGAATTTTTTGCCGAAGGCCGCTCATAAAATGTTTTATAAAAACATTTTATATAGCGGGGTTAACCCCTGGCAATTTGTAAGAAAAACATATTACTCAAATAACGAATTCCGAGATTTTTATATAGCTAAGTATATGATCTTTATTTACTTACAAATTGTCGGCCCAAAGGGCAGATTTTCCAATGGAAAATCTGGGTTTAAAATAAATAATTTAATTTCAATAAATAATTTTTTTTCATCCTCAATAGTGATTGATTTTTAGTTTTATAGTAATAATTTTTTTATTTATATTAACTATTCGATATGAGATATAGTAGTTAATTATTAGAATTAGTAAAAATCATTACTGGGATTATAAATGGATAATAGTTGTCAATTTAATTTTAAAAAGTTACTTAAAATCTTTTACATTTTTTTATTTTTCCTTATTTCTAACCTTTCATTTTCTCAATCTATAAATATTGTTAAAGGAACAGTTACAGACGGAAAAACTTCCGTATCTGGTGCTATTGTAAAATGGCAGGCTTCTTCCACAAGTGTTACTACAGATAAAAATGGCAATTTTACCTTAAAATATTCTGATAAAACTATATCAAATTTAATAACTGCTTGGAAAGAAGGATTTTTTAACGGTGGAATTGAGTATAAAAAAAACCTTAATAATATAGAGATTGTTTTAGATAAACTACCTGCCAAAGACAACAAATCTTATGAATTTGTAGATCCCGTACCTAATTATACAGATGATATAAAAAACTGTGGAGATTGCCACGCATCTATTATTTATAAACAATGGGACAATAATGCTCATTCAAAATCTGCAACCAATCCAATCTTTTTAGATATCTATAATGGTACAGATGCAAAAGGTAATAATAATATTCAGCCTGGTTATAAATTAGATTATAAATTTTCAAACGGTAATTGTGGTAACTGCCATGCACCTACAAATGCAATAAACAATTTTAATAATGTTGATATGAATAATCTGAAGCCAGTTGAAAAACTGGGTGTATCTTGTGATTATTGCCATAAAATAAAAAATATAAAACTGAATAAAAATTCTAGTGCATTTACAGGTGTTATGCAAGTTGAATTACTTAGACCACCAAAAGATCATCAAACATTTTTTGGTCCCTATACAGATGTTTTAAATCCTGATATCTATTCATCAAATATATCAAAAAGTATATTTTGTGCTCCTTGCCACCAAGGCGGATATTGGGGTATTTCTGTTTATGATTCTTATGATCAATGGCTTGAAAGTCCTTACGCAAAAGGTGATGTGCAGTGTCAAGATTGTCATATGCCTCCAGATGGAGTAACAACAAATTTTGCACCAGGTAAAGAAGGCATTGAAAGAGATCCTAAAACAATTTATACACATCGTCAATTTGGTTCACGAGATAGTTCCTTTCTAGCATCAGCAGTTGAAATGAATGTGAGAACTAAAATACATAAAGATAAAATAAATATTGAAGTTGAAATTGAAAATACCGGAGCCGGACATCATGTACCAACAGGCTCACCAATGCGTAATATGTTATTAATTGTTCAGATATTTGATTCAAACGACAAACCTTTAAATTATTTGGGTGATAATGTAATTCCATTTTGGGGTGGAAGAGGGGACATAAAAAAAGGTAATTATGAAGGACTTCCTGGAAAAGGATTTGCAAAAATATTATTTGAAGATTGGACTCCGTATGAATTTTCTACAGTTGTTAATAAAGGAAAACAATTATTTCCAGCTCCACAATGGCGAACTGTTCAAATTAAATATGACACTAGAATTCCTGCATTAAAAAAGGATATAAGCAATTATGAATTTCAGTTAAATAATAAAGGGACATATTTTGTAGAATGTAAATTAATCTACAGAAGAACATTTAAGACTTGGTTAGATATTAAAAAATGGGATTTAAAGGATATTGTTTTATCAGAGAAGAAGTTTAAAATAAATTAATAATTAAGTAAAGTTTAATTTCATTGAAATTTAAAATACAAATAATTACTTGTGTAATAATTATCTTTTTTCAGATAGGTTGTTCCAATAAAAAAGATGGACACAAAATAATAACAAATTTTAAGACACCTTTAGGTTTAGAAAATCTTAAACAATACATTCCTAATGATAATCAATTGACAAATGAAAAAATTTCATTAGGTAGAAATCTTTATTTTGACAAAAGACTATCAATAGACGGTACTATTTCATGCAGTTTTTGTCATAACCCACTATTAGGTTTTTCCGATGGTAGATATTTTGCCTCTGGTGTTTTTGGTCTAAAATCTAAAAGAAATACAACTACTTTACTAAATAGAATATTTGCTCAAGAAAATTTTTGGGATGGACGAGCAAAGAGTATAGAAGATGTTATTTATGAACATATAGAAGACCAGAATATTTTTGCAAATAAATTAGACAATGTTGTAAAAATATTAAAAGAAGATAAAAATTATATCAGAAAATTTAATAAAGTTTTTGATTCAGATATTACTGGCGATGATATTGTAAAAGCTATAGCTTCTTTTACAAGAACATTAGTGACTGGTGATTCTCCTTATGATAAATACATTGCTGGTGATAAGAATACATTATCTCAATCTGCTCAAAACGGGTTAAAACTATTTATGAGTGATAGATTGAAATGTTCAGTCTGTCATTCTGGTCCTAACTTTTCTGATGAAAAATATCATAATAACGGGACTAAATTAAATATAGAGAACCCCGATTTAGGAAGATACTTAATATCAAAAAATGATGAAGACAAAGGAAAGTTTAGAACACCAACTTTAAGAGATATTGGCCGTACAACACCTTATATGCATGATGGCAGTATCAAAGGATTGCATGCTTTAGTAGAATTTTATAATAAAGGGGGCGAACCTAATATTTATAAAAGTTCTTTAATTAAACCACTACATTTAACAGAAAAAGAAAAACTTGACTTGTTTAACTTTTTAAGAAGTTTAACTGGAACTAATGTTTACTTTTTCGGAAATAGATAAAATGAAATGAATAATTAATATGAAGAAGAAAATAATTTACATCTCTGTTCTAGTATTAGTATTAATTCCTGTTTCAATTTTTGTATTTAGTTCTGATGCTCATTATTACAAAGGGGATATTAAAAATTGCCAAAACTGCCATACTCAGGATGGTGATTTAATTTTTATTAATACAATTAAAGAAGCTAAATATACAGGTACTGAAAGCTGTAAAGATTGTCATAAAGAAGTTTATGATGCTTATATGAAATCACAGACTGGTCATTCAATGAGTAGAATGACTCCCTCTAATATGATTGAAAAATTTCCACAAGACTATTCCATCTATGATTCATCAAAAAATTATTATTATGAAATGGTTAGAAACGGAGATAAATTTTATCAGCATGAATATAGACTAGACTACGCAGGTAAAGTTGTGCACGAAAGATTGATGGAAGCTCAATATATAATCGGTTCAGGCACTAACTTGAGAATTTATTTTTATAATGAAAACGGAATGTTTTATGAACTACCTTTAACCTGGTATGTGCATAAACAAAAATGGGATATGAGCCCCGGTTATAGAGAATTTAACAACAATAGGTTTTCACGATATGTTAGTAGTATGTGTTTTTCCTGTCATAACGGACATATGTTTCAATTAGAAAATGCTAACAACAGATATAAAGAATCAATACATACTGGAATTGGATGTGAAGATTGTCACGGCCCTGGAGAACTACACATAAGACAAATTAAAGATAATGAATTTAGTGATCTCCCTGACAATGTTTTAATGACTGTAAATCCTCTTAAACTTTCACCAGAAAGAAGGAATTATGTTTGTTTGCAATGCCATCTTGAAGGCAAGAGTTGGGCTTTGAACGATAAGAATTCTTGGTTTGATTTTCGTCCTGGTCTTTTATTAAATAATCATAGATCAGTTTATACTACTCTTAAACAAACTAAACATACTTTTAATGTTGCAAACACAGGCAGCAGATTATTCATGAGTCCTTGTTTTAAAGACAGCCATGGCCAATTAACCTGTGATTTCTGTCATGCGTCTCATAATTTATATGAAGTTGATAAAGTTAAATTTAATAGGCAAACATGCATGAGATGTCATCCCATTGAAGGGCTTCCGATGCGTGAAGCAAGGTTAACTGAATCTAGGGAGGATTGTAATAAATGCCATATGAATACAGTTCCAGCAAGTAATACATTACACGGTGTTGTAGATACGGATCATTGGATAAGAATAAATTCTGATTGGGATCCTATTGATTGGTATCCTGAAAGACATCATGCAGAAAGATTAATTTTAGTACCAATAATTGATAAAAATGATGCTGGCCGTAATTTAAGACAGGGAATTGCATATTCTGAATATTACTTTACTGAAGAAAGAGAAAAATATTATTTAGATTCAGCTTACTATTATTTAAATGAGGGTTTAAAGAAAAATACTTCAAGTATTTACGGGAATTATTACATGGGGAGAATTGAAAGTGAAAAGAAAAATTATATTAACGCACTTAATTATTTGAATAAAGCAGTACAACTAGATCCGAATTATGCTGATGCATATTATGAAATTGCAAAAGTAAATAAATTACAACAAAATATTAATTCAGCTATTTCATCTATAAAAGAAGCAATAAAGTATAAAAATAGTGAAGCATCTTACTTGGAGTTTCTTGGAATTCTTTACTATGAAGTTGATTCTGTTAAACAAGCTTTTGATATTCTAAATAAATCAATTAAAATTGATAGCCAAAATCCAAATGTATTTTTTGTGCTTGGTAATATTTCAATATTAAAATTAAATGAACCTAATAAAGCATTAGAATATTATCAAAGAGCTGTGTACTTAGATCCTGATTTACCGAATGCTTTAGTTAATTTAGGAAATACTTATGCTTTATTAGGTCAGTATGATAAAGCTGAAGAATTTTATAAAAAAGAAATTTTGTTTAGAAAAAATTCAACTAATGCTTTAGTAAATTTAGGAAAGATTTATAAAATGCAAGGAAAAATAAATGAAGCACTTGGACTTTTTTCAAGAGCTAAGTCAATTGATCCAAATGTAAGATTCTAATATAGATCCAAAGAAAATGGGGAAATTTATGAAAGATAGTGAACAAATTTTTGCAAATGATTTAATCACTAAAATAGACAATGAATATTTTAAGGCAACTGAATATTATTTATGTAATAATAAGTTTATTAATATTATAGTTAACCAGTCAACTGAAAATTTTGATTTTAGTTTTAAGAAAATTATAGAATATTTAATTGATAACAATTATGAAATATTATCTCAGTTTCTTTTTGGTAATTCTTATTTTGAAAAAGAAAATAGAGATTTAGCTAAAAAATATTTTCAATCACTTTCCTGGCCTGTTACTGTTATAAAACAAAATGGTAATACTTGGGGTACATTAATTAAAGCAATTAATACTGACAGATTAGAAACTATTTATCAAAATAGTATTGTAATTGGCAAACACTTTAAAGATGAATACGCTGATTACATCCTTCTGGAAGGTTTAGAAAATAATCCGAAAAATATTTCAAAAGAAGAAAGCGTAAAATCAATATTTCAATGTATTGAAAGTGAATTAAAGAAAATAGAAATGGATTTTAAGAATGTTGTAAGAACTTGGTTTTATCTAAATGATATAGTTAGCTGGTATGATAAATTTAACACCTTGAGAAGTAATTATTTTGAAGGAGCAGGTATTTTTAACAATATGATTCCTGCAAGTACAGGCATTGGTGCAACTAGCAACAATAACAGTAATTTACTTTCATTAATTTTTGCAGTAAATCCAAAAAATAATAATGTTAAAATTAGTCCGGTTATTTCGCCTCTTCAATGTCCAGCTGTTTACTATAAAAGTGCATTTAGTCGTGCTGTAGAAATAAACCACCCCAAATATAAACAATTAATTATTTCAGGCACTGCAAGTATTAACCCTGATGGGCAAAGTGCTCACATTGGAGATATTTATGGGCAGATAAAACTTACTATGGAAGTTGTAAATCAAATATTAGTCTCAAAAAATATGAATTGGGAAAATGTAACAAAAGGTTTTGTTTATTTTAAGGATATTAATGATATTAAAACATTTTATTATTTCTGTAGTAATAATAAGATACCACTAATGCCTTTGGTTATGTTACAAGCCGGAATATGCAGAGATGAATTATTGTTTGAAATTGAAATGGATGCAATTGAATTAAATAATAATTAGAAGAAATGGAAGACTTAAAGAATACAAAAATTTGGAAGCAAAATAATACCAATAACACAATTATAAAGTGTAATTATGTTTTTTTGGTGATGGATATTTTACAGTAAATGCCGGTCCTTGTGCAATTGAAAATATTGAAATGGCTTTAACAAATTTACTAAATAAAAATATTTCCAATGAAAAAGTAGTATTACACGATATTAAATAGGGAGGATAAAATGAAATTAAATAAATTATTTATTATTCTCACATTTATTTCTACTTATGGTTGTAATTCAATTATTGATTCATCTGATAATGATACTTTAACTCAAAAGACTGTATTTGATAATGGCATTGAATATACTCTTACAATTGGAAAAAATGTTTTTTCGATAACAGATTCTCTCTATTTTAATTTCTCTGTTAAAAATGTAAATTTTGTAAGTAAAACATTTAATTTTAACAATTATCAACAACTCGGTTTTAAATTGACTAATGAATCTAATGAGGTTTTCCTATTTTATCCTTGGGTTCTATCTCCTGCACTTAGTAGTTTTATTCTTGAACCAAAACAAACAAAGGAATATTTATTAACAAGACCTTTTAAAAATCATTTGGGTAATTACATAAATAGAGGAAATTACACATTATCTGTTTTTTTGCTTAACAAAAATTTTCCAGAGGTAACACTAAAATTATCTGTTTTATAAGTATTCTTACCAAATTATTTAATAAAATTAGATTGTTCTCAAAACTATATATCTGCCATAAATTCAATCCGTCTTCATTCCGATTAATAGGAACTAAGCCGGATTTAGTTTTAATTTAAAGTTAAAAAATTATTTTTAATATCTAAAATAATTGATTAGTTGCGCCCATAGTTCAATTGGATAGAACATTAGATTCCGGTTCTAAAGGTTGGAGGTTCGAGTCCTCCTGGGCGTACAAAACTAATAATAATGTCAAAATAGAAAATTTTTAAAATTAGTCAAAAATTGATGAAAACATATAAGTTTTATTAAAAAATTGATATGTTTTTCAACATTTCTTATTATTTTTTAGTATATAATTTCTGGAAGATTGGAATATTTAATTGTAAATTTACAATCTAATATTTTTGTAAATACATTTTATTAAGGAAAATTTAATGTTAAAGAAAAGGAAGAAAATTACTAAACATAATATAAAAGAAGATAAACTAATAACTACTTTTAATAATACTCTTGCATTTGTTGATGAATACAAATCTAAAATTATGCTTTATGGTGGCATTACATTAGTTGCAGCTTTTTTAATTATATTTTTTGTTAACAGAAATATTCAACAGAATCAGAAAGCTGGTTTAGAACTCTCAAGAATGATAGGTATTTATGATAATGGAAGTTATTTGGAAGCAATTAATGGAAAATTGGGAACAAATTTTTTGGGATTTAAAAAAATAGTTGAAGAATACGGAAGTACTGAAAACGGTGAAATAGCAAAAATTTATTTAGCAAATTCATATAGCTTATTAGGTAAATATGAAGATGCTTATAAAATATTTAAAGATTACAGTGGAAGCATAAATATGTATAAAGCTGCATCATTAGCCGGACAAGCAGATTATTTTGTTGCTAATAAAGATTATGAAGAAGCTGCTGAATTATATAACAATGCTTCATTAGTCAGCGAATTAAATGCATTAAATCCTGAATATTTATTAAAAGCCGGAATTAACTATTTAAAAATTGGAAATAAAGCAAAAGCAAAAGAATTATTTAATCTTATAAAAGTTAATTATAAAACATCAGGTGTTGCTAATCAGGTGGATAAATATCTAGCACAAGCTGAGTAATTCTTAAATAATCTAATTAATTTATATAGAAATTTAATCATAAAAGTATTCTTGACATTAATGATATAGATTTCTAATTGTTTTTTAACACTATATTCATACATTAATTTTATGGCAGATACTTCAGATTTTAGAACTGGTTTAATTATAAAATACAAAAACGATTTATACTCATTAGTTAATTTTCAACATGTTAAGCCTGGCAAAGGCGGTGCTTTTGTAAGAAGTACTTTAAAGAATTTAAAAACTGGAAAAGTTATTGATAATACTTTTCGTGCCGGTGAAGGTATTCAAATTGTTAGAATTGAAAGAAGGAAATATCAATTTCTATTTAGAGAAGGTGATTCATTAGTCTGTATGGACAATGAAACTTATGACCAAATTCATGTACCCAATAAACAAATTGGTGATGGTATGAATTTGATTAAAGAAGGTGAACAATTGGAAATTTTGTTTGATGGAGATAATATCATTAATATTGAGATACCAATTTTTGTTCAGTTAAAAGTAAAAGAAACAGAACCAGGCTTTAAAGGTGATACGGCTACAGGTGCAACAAAACCAGCTATATTAGAAACAGGTGCTTCCATAAATGTTCCTTTATTTGTAAATGTTGGTGATGAACTAAAAGTTGATACAAGAACTAATTCGTATGTAGAAAGAGTAAAGTCATAAAACTTAAGGTGTAAAATGGACTTAAATCTGATCAAAAAGCTAGTTAAAATTTTTAATACGAGTGAAATCTCAGAACTTGAAGTAGAAAAAGATGGTCTTCGTATAAAAATTGGTAAACAAATTGAAAAAATTTCTGCACCTACAAGCTCATATGTAACCACTTCAAATCCTCAACCAATAGTTGACAATAAAAAATCAGAAACTGTAAATAAAAAAGTAGTAAACTCTGAAAAACTTCACGAAATTCATTCACCAATTGTTGGAACATTTTATAGGTCACCATCACCTGACTCAGAACCTTATGCTAAAATTGGAGATAATATTACTAAAGGTTCAGTTTTATGTATTGTTGAAGCAATGAAATTAATGAACGAAATTGAATCGGATGTAAATGGTAAAATTGTTAAGATTATAGTAGATGACGGTAATCCCGTTGAATATAATCAACCTTTATTTTTAATAGAAACCTCTTAGTAACTCCAAAATTATAGGGAAGAGGAAATTTTGTTTGATAAAATATTAATAGCCAACCGTGGAGAAATTGCTTTACGCATAATTAGATCTTGTAAAGAACTAGGAATTAAAACTGTAGCGGTATATTCTGAAGCCGATAAAGATTCTTTACATGTTACATTTGCCGACGAAGCAGTTTGTATTGGTCCTGCACCAAGTTCAGAAAGTTATTTAAAAATCCCGTTTATTATTTCTGCAGCCCAAATTACCGGAGCTGATGCAATCCACCCCGGGTATGGATTTCTTGCAGAAAATGCTGACTTTTCAGCAATTTGTGAAGAGTCAAAAATCAAATTCATCGGTCCATCACCTAAAATGATAAATGCAATGGGTGATAAGTCTTTTGCAAAAGATACAATGAAACAAAACGGTGTACCTGTTATTCCGGGAAGTGAGGGAGTTATTGAAAATGCAAAAGATGGAAAATCATTGGCAACTGAGATTGGATATCCGGTAATAATTAAAGCATCTGCCGGTGGTGGTGGAAAAGGAATGCGAATTGTTTGGAAAGAAAGTGAATTTGAAAATGCCTTTAAAACTGCAAAGACAGAATCATCGGCTTCATTTGGAAAAGATGATGTTTATTTAGAAAAATATATTGAAAATCCTCGGCATGTAGAAATTCAAATTATGGGTGACAGACATGGGAATGCTCATCATTATGGTGAAAGAGATTGTTCTATTCAGCGACGACATCAAAAGCTTATTGAAGAATCACCTTCACCTGCAATAGACAATGTAACAAGAAATAAAATGGGTGAAGCGGCTTTGCTTGGCGTGAATGCAGTAAATTATGAAGGTGCTGGTACATTTGAATTTTTACTGGATAAACACAAGAATTTTTACTTTATGGAAATGAATACAAGAATTCAAGTTGAACATCCGGTAACTGAAACGGTATACGGAGTTGATTTAATTAGACAACAAATTTTGGTTGCATTTGGTGAAAAAATAGAAACACTTCCTCATGAGCCAATTGGGCATTCAATTGAGTTTAGAATTAATGCTGAAGATCCATCAGCAGGATTTAGACCATCACCTGGAATGATACAATCTTTACATTTTCCAGGTGGATATGGAATTAGAATAGATTCACATATTTACCACGGTTACACAATTCCACCATATTATGATTCGCTTGTTGCAAAATTAATAGTTTGGGGTAAAAACAGAGAACATGCAATTTTAAGAGGTCGAAGGGCACTGGATGAATTTACTATAGAAGGAATTAAAACTACAATTCCGTTTCATCAAAAAATACTGGAAGATGAGCGATTTATAAGCGGTAATTTTGATACTGGTTTTATGGATAACTTTAAATACGAATAATTTTTAATACACATAACTTTAAGAGGATAAGATGAATTTTCCCGTTAACCTAAAATATAGTGAAGACCACGAATGGATTTTAGTTGAAGGTAATCTTGGAACAATTGGTATTACCGAATATGCCCAAGGCGAATTAGGTGATATTGTTTTTGTTGACATAGATCCAAATATATCTCAAGTAAAAGTTGGTGAAACACTTGGAAGTATTGAAGCAGTAAAAACTGTTAGTGATCTGCTTTCTCCCTGCAGTGGAAAAGTTAAAGAGATCAATTCAGCTTTAGTAGATGCACCAGAAAATGTAAATAATGATCCTTATGGAAAAGGGTGGATGATAAAAATTGAAATTTCTGATATTTCAGATATCGAAAAATTATTGGATGCAGAAGCTTATAAAAAATTGATAGGTCAATAGAACATCTTTCAATTTTAAATTTATCATATTAGATTTGATAATTTTCCTCATAACAAAATCTTAAATTATTAGATTTTGATTTCATTCTAAATTATTTCATAAAAATATTTATGCCTTCATATGAAAAAATATTAATTATTGACTTTGGTTCTCAATACACTCAAATAATTGCCCGCAGAATAAGAGAATCAAAAGTATTTTCAATAGTTAAACCATATACTATTTCATTAAATGAAGTTAAAAGTCTAAATCCAACAGGAATAATTTTATCTGGCGGTCCTCAAAGTGTTTGTTCAAAAGAAGCATATACTATTGATAAAAATATATTAAAGTTTGGTATTCCAATTCTAGGTATATGTTATGGCTTACAGTTGCTTTGCAAAATACTTAAAGGTGAAGTAAAGCCTGCAGAGAATAGAGAATATGGTAAATCAATTTTTAAAATAAGTGAGCCGAATAAATTATTTAAAGGTGTAAAAAAATCTTCTTCAGTTTGGATGAGTCACGGTGATTTAATAACAAAACCACCAAAAGGCTTTATTAGTCTGGGATCTTCAGATTTCTCCCCATTTTGTGCAATTGCAAATTTAAAAGATGAAATATATGGTGTCCAATTTCACCCGGAAGTAAATCATACTGAAGAAGGAGAAAAAATAATTAAAAATTTCCTTTATAATATTTGTAATTGTAAAGGAGATTGGCAATCATCTAATTTCATAGAAACATCAATAACTCAGATTAAAAATAGAGTTGGTTCTTCAAAAGCAATTTGTGCTCTAAGTGGTGGGGTTGATTCAACTGTTGCAGCCGTACTTATGAAAAAAGCCATTGGTGAAAATTTAATTTGCATTCATATTGATACAGGATTAATGAGAAAAGATGAAAGTAATCAGATTGAAAAGATGTTTACTAAAGAGCTACATTTAAATGCTATGCATATTAATGCAAAGCAACTTTTCTTAAAAAGATTATTCGGGATATCTGATCCAGAAGAAAAAAGACAAATTATTGGCAAGGCCTTTATTTATCTATTTGAAAAAGAATCTAAGAAATATTCAAATTTGAAATTTCTTGTTCAAGGTACTTTATACCCAGATGTAATTGAATCATCACCAATGCCAGGAACTTCTGTTACGATTAAAACCCACCATAATGTGGGTGGTTTACCGGAAAAAATGAATCTTAAACTGATAGAACCCTTTAGAGACCTTTTTAAAGATGAAGTTAGAAATATTGGAAAAGAATTGAACATACCTGATACTTTTTTAGAGAGACACCCTTTCCCAGGGCCAGGATTAGCTGTAAGAATTATTGGAGAAATTACTGAAGATAGATTAAATATTATTAAAGAAGCAGATGATATCTTTATTTTAGAAATTAAAAAGAAAAATCTATATAATAAAATTTGGCAGGCATTTGTTGTCCTTTTACCCATTCAAACTGTTGGAGTTATGGGGGATAAAAGAACTTATGAAAATGTTCTGGCTTTAAGAGCAATAACTTCTAATGATGGTATGACTGCTGATTGGTTTAGATTTGATCCGGAATTTCTGGCTGAGATATCTAATAAAATTATAAACAATGTAAGAGGTGTAAATAGAGTTGTGTATGACATAAGTTCTAAACCTCCGGCAACAATTGAATGGGAATAAAGTTGAGTTCGAAACATCAAATTGATCACAAATTAAGTAGTGCAAATAAATTTATCACAAAAAATTCATTTCCAATGAATTTTTTGGGTTAATTATTTCATCAACATAACTAAATGACTAGTTGCTGGTTTATTTCTAATTTCTTTTATGATTTTTAAATTCGCTTTTTCAGCCAGTTCTTTCAGTCCACCGTTACGCACATAATTTTTATAATTTCTATAATGTTCACTTCCAGCAGCAAATTCAACTACTTCATTCAGAGCACTCCAAAATCCAGTTGGCTTGGGAACAAGATAATCACCAATGATTATTTTATCAGCAACTTGAGATAACTCATTCAAAAGATTTACTCGCTCTTCTTCATTTACTTCGTGAATAACATAAGTCATAATTGCATAATCAAAATGAAGATTTTGAGAAATCAAATCAGAAATAGTTGTGTGTTGAAATGAAATTTTATCATTAGGGTTTTTTAAGAGATTTTCTTTTGCTTTGTTAATATTCTTTTCAGATAAATCTATTCCAACTACTTTTGTAACTTTATCAGAAATTGAAAAAGAAAATCTTCCTGTTCCGCAACCAACATCAACTAATGAAGAATTCGGTTCGATAAAATTTTTAATAAGAGAAAACAATCTATCTTGATTTGGAGCTATGAAAACATCATAGAACCATCCGTCATACCAGTGATTTTTATTATTAATCATTTTTAACAAACTTTTTCAAAATATTTTCAATCTCTTCGATTGCCTTAGCCATTCCGTTTGATTTTGAATCTCCAAAATTTTTATATAAAAACTCTGGATTAACACGAGAAATATATGCTTTACCATTAACATTTTCATAGACAGAAATTCTGCAAGGCATCATTGCAGAGATTAATTTTGAATTATCATCCTTTAACACTTTGGATGAATATTTTGGATTGCACAATTCAATTACATTAACTGGTAAAACATCTTTACTATTCTTTTATAAAAAATAGTTTAATTAATTGATAAGGATTAGATGATAAGTGAACAAAAACGGTACAGTAATAATTTACTTTTACATTCAAAGACTATAATAAAAAATATCTTTATCAGTTTATAACTTTCTAATATTACGAATTGTAGATTACTATATTTTAAGGATGTACAATTACAATCTAATATTTTAATTATATGCTAATTATGGTGATTATCATGCTTATGATTACAAGCCTCGAAACCACTGAGTCTGCCATTTATGTAAAGACTTAATGCTTCTTCATATGCAAGTCCCGGCGCTGTAATTACATCAATGCCATAAGATTGAAAATTGGAAACAGCTTTTTGACCCATTCCTCCTGCAATAATAGTGTTTACATTAAATTGCTTAACATATCCTGGTAATTGGCAGGCGCCATTATGTTCACCAACTAAAGAATTAAAATATATTTCCTTTTTTAATATTTTTTTTTGATCATCTAATTCACAAACATAAAACTTAGAGCATCTTGCAAAATGTTCTGCAACAGTTTCTCTTCCATTGCCGCTTTCTTCAATTGAAATTGCTATTCTTTGGTTCATACTATTTCCTATATTTTATTTTGATGATTTATGTTAATATTTTTTTTATATTTGAACAAGAAATAAGTATAGCCGTTTATGGCACAAAGCCAACAGAAATTTGTTGTATATGTGCATGTTTATGGCTGGTATAAACTAGTTAGTGGCAAGTTTATTACAAGAATACTACTATGATTCCAAGAAAAAAAATAATAGTAAAACGAATCACTTTTTATTAAAAAATAAAATGTATTTTTGTTATATTATTCTAATTTTATTTAAATGGTAGATAAAAAACCATTTATTGAAACAAGCCGTTCCTATTTGGAAGAAACATTTCCAAATAAAGAAAGGATTCTTGAGTTTATACAAACAGTTGACTTTTTAAAAACTAAAACCAACAGAAATGAGATAATTGATAATTTTTCAGATATTTATATGGATTTTGTAAAAAAGGATTATCAGAATCAATATAAAAAAACAAACACAAAGCTTGTTGATTTTCTTGAAAATAAAGACGATGGTGTAAAAATTATATGGGGAAATTGTCTTGATGTAATGCGTGGAATGAAATCAGAATCAATTCATTTAATGGTTACATCGCCACCATATTATAACGCTCGTGAATATTCTCAATGGAAAAATTTGAATGATTATTTGTATGATATGCGTTTAATTATTAAAGAGGCATATAGAGTTTTAGATAACCATCGCGTTTTTGTTTTTAATGTAGGCGATATTTTTGACAATGATAATATTTCAACAACTTCAATGTGGGGAAAACGGCGTATTCCACTTGGTGCATATTTCACAAAAATTTTTGAAGAAGAAGGTTTTACATTTGTTGATGATTTTATTTGGGACAAAGGTGAAGTACAAAGTGAACGACATAAAAATGGAAACAAGCCCTATCCTTTTTATCAATATCCAATGAATTGTTATGAACATATTTTGATTTTTCATAAACACAGAAACGATGCAACGCGATACCCTTGTCCTGTTTGCGGTTGTTTAAAAGTTAATGGCAATGCTTATTCAGAAATAGGTTTAAAAAGTTGGGAATGTAAAAATTTTGAGTGTTTTGAACGAAGTAAGGCAAATAGAGGAAAAAGATTTTCGCTTAAAACTATTATTACACAAGGTAGACAAGAAGAAAGATTTACTATTGAAAAAGAATTTATAAAAAAATGGCGTAGAGATATAATTAAGATAAATCCTGTTATAAAAATAAATTCAAAAGGTAAAAACACTCTGGGACATACTGCGCCATTTCCCGCTGAAATTCCCGAATTTGCTGTAAAAATGTTTTCTTATCCCAGTGAATATGTTTTAGACCCTTTTGGAGGCAGTTTTACTTCTGTAATAACAGCAAAACAACTTGGAAGAATTGGCGTTGGAATAGAATTAAACAAAGAGATGTTTGGTAAAAGCAGTATGCAGAATTTGACAAAATCTTTACAACCACATTTATTTAATACAAAAAAAAATCAAATTTCGGAATTTGATTTATTATGAATGAGTTAGAAGAAAAGAAAAAACAAGTCATTGGTCTATATGGCGAAATGCGTTTATCAATGGAATTGCACGAACTTGGTTGGCAGGTTCATAGAGCATATATTGATGAAGGTATTGATTTTACAATAACAAAATACTATTACCCAAACTGTAAAAAATACAGTAACCAATATATTCGCTACACTATTCGCAATGGGAAAAAGGTTAAATGCATTACTAATCTATGTGAGCATTGCAAAAAAACGGAGTTAGAAGTAATTTCTAGGTATTTACAAGTAAAAACTTCTGAAGAAATTAAAACACGCAACGGAGTAAACTTAACTAAAAACATCCGAGGTTTTCAAAACCTCGGAGGTTTAAGCTTTATAAATATTACAAGAAATTTTTACATAAATTCTTATCATCATTTGTAAAATGGGCACAAACAATCGAAAAATATTTTTTCCAAAATGATGAAAAAATATATTCCCCTCAAAAGAATGAATTTATATTCTAATAATTTTTTTAACGAAACCAATGAAACCTTCGAGGTTTTCAAAACCTCGAAGGTTTAAGCTTTATGAACAAACCAAGAAATTTCTATAAAAACACTTGTCACCATTTGTACAACAGAGGCACAAACAAAGGAAAAATATTTTTTGAAGATGAGGAATATCTCTATTTTCTTAAAAAAGCAGGATACTACAAGGTTAAATATAAAATAGACATCTTAGCTTATTGCCTTATGCCAAATCATTTTCATTTTTTTGTAAAGCAAAAGACTGATACTTTTTCAATATCACAATTTATTTCTGCGCTTCTAAATTCATATACTAAATCAATTAACATAAAATATAAACGAAGTGGAACTCTTTTTGAAAGTAAAACAAAAAGTAAAGAAATCAAAGATGAATCCTACTTTATGTGGGTTATAAAATATATTCTTGAAAATCCGGTAAAAGCAAACTTAGTAGCTACAATAGAAAGTTGGGATTATTCAAACGCAAAAGACCTTCTTAATTTAAGAGAAGGGAAGCTAACTAATGTGGGTTTAGTAACATCTTATTTTCAATCAAAAAAACAAATGATTAAATTTTTAAGAGATCCTGATATAAAAACGAGTTATGAATTTTAAACAGAAACCTCCGAGGCTTTTAAAACCTCGGAGGTTTAATACAATGAATCCTATAAATAAAAAAATGAATTTTATGTTTGATAATTTTAGAAAACTTACACCACGACAAAAATTAATTTCCGGCAGTAAAATTTTTATTCCAATAATTATTGGCGCTACGGGGGGATACCTCTATTATCATTTTATCGGATGTGTTTCCGGAACCTGCCCCATTACAAGTAATCCATACATAAGCACGGGCTATGGAGCGGCAATTGGCGCTTTAATGGTTAATTGGAAAAGCAAAACTAAAAAGGATTAATATCCAATTTATTATTTTTATTAATTTCTCCTATTTTAAATAACCATTATTTAAGCTTTATTATAAATGCCTTACAAACAATTTTCCGTTGAACTGAGAAAAGCTGCAAGTAAAGAAACAGCGAGTATTCTTCAATGGTTCTTTAAAACCGGTAAGGGTGATTACGGCGAAGGCGATGAAGGTTTTGAAAAAGTTCTTGATATTCTTGAAGATGGCTGTTCGGAATTGCTGGAAAAAATCAGGCATGATATTACTACCTGACATAAAATCAAAGATCGAAAAAATTACAGGAAGTAAAATACTGGCGCAGGCTCCCGTATCAGGGGGCTGCATCAGCGATTCCTGCATTATTGAAACATCATCGGGGCAAAAATTTTTTCTGAAGATGAATTCTTCCCTGCCTGACGATATGTTTACCAAAGAAGCGAACGGTTTAAACGAATTAAAAAAAGCAGGCACCATCCGTATTCCGGAAGTAATTTCATTCGGCGAATCATACATCCTGCTTGAACAGGTTAACTACGGGAGAAAGAAAAATAATTTTTCTGAAGAGTTTGGCAGCAGGCTGGCAAAAATGCATTTATATTTATCAAATGAATTTGGATTTTATGAAGACAATTACATCGGCTCAACAATACAAATAAATATTCCGGGTGAAAATGAAAAAATCAACTGGACTGAATTTTATTTCAATAAAAGGATTTTATTCCAGTTTCAGCTCGCAGAAAAGAACGGATATTCAACTCCTGAATTACAATCCGGCATAAAAAATCTCGAATCAAAAATTGAAAATATTTTATCAGGCAGCGAAGAAAAGCCATCACTTATTCACGGAGATCTATGGGGTGGAAATTATCTTGTTGACGAAAGCGGGCTTCCCTGCCTTATCGATCCTGCTGTTTATTACGGACACCGTGAAGCGGAACTTGCTATGACTAAATTATTCGGCGGATTTGACAAAACATTCTACGAAGCATACAATGAAACCTACCCGTTAAAAGATGGATATGAATACAGGGAAAATATTTACAAACTTTATCATGTATTAAATCATTTAAATTTATTTGGAAGGGGATATTATTCGCAGGCTATTTCTTTGCTGAATTATTACCGGTAATAAAAAAGCGGGATATTATCCCGCCTATCTAAATTCCATCCTCTGGCATAGCCACCACTTTGTGGAATCCCCCATCTCCCATATTCCATCTCCCATCTTCCATATTCCATCTTCCATCCTCTGGCGTAGCCACCACTTTGTGGCATTCTCCATCTTCCCTACTTCCCGCCTAATTTTTGAACTTTTAAAATTTCAATATCAAAAATAAGAGTTGCATTAGCTGGAATTTTTCCTGTACCACGCGCTCCGTAAGCAAGATAAGGAGGAATAATCAATTGGGCTTTTCCTCCCTGTTTCAAAAAACTGATTCCTTCATTAAATCCTTTTATAATAGGCTGAACCTTGTACTGTAATTCCAGGGGTTCATCTCTTTCCACAGAACTGTCGAACTTACTACCGTCAAGCAGGTAACCGGAATAGTGCAGGCTTACAACATCACCCGAATCAATAGCGGCGCCTTCACCCGGTTCAATGACAGCATATTTAAGACTATCCTTTGTGGTTTTGAACTTTGACGGATCAACATCCCATTTTTTTGTAACAACAGGTTCTTTAACATCCAGTAACTGAACCTGTAATTTTAAACTTGAATTTGGCGGTATCGGCCCCATTCCTTTTTCTCCATAGCAAAGATTGGAAGGAATAATAATCGTTCTGTACCCGCCTATTTTCATACCTTCAATTCCTTCATCGCTGCCGGGTATAAACTGTCCCGCTCCCAAAACTAATTTAAGTGGCATGTCAACAATCCGTGAACCGCCGATGTTGCTTGATTGCCTCGTAGAATCTATTTTCCAGTCGGTGAATAAATTAGTTGAATCTTTTATAATCCGCGCATCAAAATGGAATGATATAAGATTTCCTGCTTTTGCTACAGTACCGGTGCCAAGCGTATCATCTGCAAACATTAACCCTGATTCTTTTTTAACAACATCTTGTTTCGAAGAACAACCAAGTATAAGCAGGTGATCAATAATGCGGAGAATAATTTCATTTTTGTTTCCTTGTGTTTTTTAGAAGAGTAAATATATTTATTTTGTAAACAATTTCATAAGTCTAATAGTTGATAGTTTGTTAATGATTATAATCAAAAGGTTTCTGCTTAGAAGTTCCTGCACAAAGTTTTTTACTCAAAGTTTTTTTTTACTCAAAGTTAAAATACTTCTTGACTATTCAAATTTTTATCGTGAAGTTACAAATAAAAACGGGGACTATGGCGGAATCAGAGCTCCTAAACAGAGTAAGCACAGAACTCAGGACAAAGCACTA
>Ga0210044_10002831_pt1 | contig 25285 bp, 20 predicted proteins | sample CryGey13umfilter_2_FD_183959 | JGI IMG/M metagenome (GOLD analysis project Ga0210044, IMG submission 183959) | Groundwater microbial communities from aquifer in Utah, USA - Crystal Geyser 4/9/14 3 um filter (SPAdes) (version 2) | ecosystem: Environmental > Aquatic > Deep subsurface >... | reverse complement strand
TGAGGGAAAAAAGTAAAAGTTTACTTTTAACTTTTTTGACCGAACGCAGCAATTATGCGGCGAAGCCACAATAATTGCAAGCGAGGGAAAAAAGTAAAAGTTTACTTTTAACTTTTTTGACCGAGCGAAGCAATTATGCGGCGAAGCCACAATAAATAAATACAGATTTATGACGAATTCACACTGGTCCACAAATTCGTGAATTCGTGTCTATTCGTTTCTTATTCGCGTAAATTCGTTTAATTTATCATGGAACAACAAACAAAACAAAATCTACGGATTATTCCTCTGGGCGGTTGCGAAGAAGTCGGCAGGAATATGACCGTTTTTGAATATAAGAAAGATATTCTGATTTTAGATATGGGACTGCAATTTCCTGAAGAAGATATGCCGGGCATAGATTATGTAATTCCAAACATTGAATACTTAAAAGGCAAAGAGCGGAACATTCAAGGAGTTATTTTTTCCCACGGCCATTTAGATCATATTGGAGCCGCTCCTATATTGTTAAAAAAACTCGGCAATCCGTTTATTATAGGAAGACCTCTTACAATAGAAATGATTAAGCATCGGCAAGAGGACTTTAGTAAAGGAAGCTCAAAGACGCTTAGAACTACATATATAAATAATATTCAAAAAAAAATGCATCTCGGATCTTTTACTGCATCTTTTTTCAGAATAGACCATAGTATTATGGATGCCGTTGGCACAATAATAGAAACGCCCGTTGCAACAGTCATCCATCCTGGCGATTGGATGATTGAACACAAACCCACAGGGAGAGATGAAATAGAGTATACATATTTGGCAAAACTGAAAAGACCTACTATTTTAATGCTTGAAAGCCTGGGCTCTACTAATTCCAAAAAATCTGTAACGGAAGAGCAAATGCTTAATAATCTTTACAATTTAATCACTTCTGCTCCCGGCAGAATCATTATAACTACTTTTTCTAGCCAGATTCTAAGAATAAAAGAAATTTTGGACTATGCTTCCAGAATAGGAAAAAAAGTTGCGCTGGACGGTTTTTCTATGAAATTAAACATGGAAATTGCCAAAAAACTAGGATACATTAAGGTAGAAAAAGACACCATCATTCCAATAGGAAAGATAATGAATTTCCCGAACAATAAAATTATCGTCATCTGTACCGGCGCCCAGGGGGAAGAAATGTCTGCCCTGTCCAGAATTGTCAGCGGAGACCATCGATTTATTAAAATCAGGAAAAGCGATACTATTGTTTTTTCTTCGTCGGTCATTCCCGGGAACGAAAGAACTATCCAACGTCTAAAAGACAATATCTATCGACTTTCAGACCATGTTCTCCACAGCGACATTATGGATGTCCACGCTTCGGGCCATAGCAACATTGAAGATATCAAAAATATAATAAGTCAAATTAAACCGGATTATTTCATCCCTGTTTATGCTAATCACTTTATGTTAAAAGAAGCCGCTAAAATAGCTTATAATATGGGATTTCCAGAAGATAAAGTGTTCGTTCCTGATAATGGTTCAATTATCCAGTTTAATAAAAAAGGCGCGGAAATACTTAAAGAGAAAGTTCCAACTAATTATATTTTCGTGGACGGCTTGGGTGTGGGAGACGTGGGCGAAATAGTTCTGAGGGACCGCCAAATGCTGGCCAAAGACGGAATGTTCGTGATTGTGGCGGTGGTTGACAAGCAAACTGGAAAAGTCAAGGGTTCTCCTGATATAATATCAAGAGGGTTTGTTTATTTAAGAGAGTCCAAGGAATTATTACAACAAACCAGAAAAAAAGTCATTGAAACAATAGAAAAATCAACTACTTCAGGCGGAATTATCAATTGGATTTATACTAAAAATAAAGTTAGAAATACCTTAGGAGATTTTCTTTTCCAAAAAACCCAAAGAAGACCAATGGTCTTACCGGTAATAATTGAAGTATAGCAAGTCATTTTAACATCTAAACATTCAAACATCTAAACATTTAAACAAATACTTCGATACTTAAATGCTTAAAGCTTATATGCTTAAATGCTTAAATGCTTACATGCTTAAATACTTAAATGAGAATTTTTAGTGGCATCAGGCCAAGCGGTGAACTACATATCGGAAACTATCTGGGAGCAATTTCGCAATGGTTGATACTTCAAGAAAAAAATGAGTGTGTATTTTGTATTGTTGACCTTCATGGCATCACTACTCCCTATAATCCACAAAACCTACAGAATAGTATTTTTGAGATTGCTATCGCTTACTTAGCTGTTGGTCTTGACCCAGAAAAATCAATTATTTTTGTTCAATCGCAAATAAAAGAACATGCCGAATTGGCTTGGCTGCTTGGAACAATAACTCCTTTGGGTGAATTAAAAAGAATGACTCAATTTAAAGAAAAAATAAAAAGACATCCAGAATATGTTAACGCTGGACTTTTAAATTATCCTGTTTTAATGGCTGCTGATATTCTTCTTTATCAAACCGACCTTGTTCCAGTAGGTAAAGACCAGCAGCAACATGTTGAACTCACCAGAACCATTGCTAGAAAATTTAACCAGAGATTTGGTAAAACATTCAAAGAACCCAATGTTCTGCTTGCTAGGGGAGCAAAAATTATGTCACTTCAGAATCCTAAAAAGAAAATGTCAAAAACTGATGAGCCTGAAGGATGCTTAGAATTGTTTGACAGTCCAGAAGTTATTAGAAGAAAAATTATGAAAGCAATAACCGATACCGGGAAAGCAATCAAATACAATCCTAAAAGAAAACCTGGTATTTCTAATCTTTTAACAATTCATTCTCTCTTTTCTGGCCAAACAATCAAAACATTAGAGAAAACCTTCCAAGGAAAAGGATATGCTCAATTTAAAAAATCTTTAGCAGCACTTTTAATAAACTCTCTTGGACCCTTCCGTCAAAAAAGAAAAGAACTTCTCTCTCGAGAAGTTTACGTTAAAGAAATCTTAAGCCAGGGGGCAAAAAGGGCTGAAGTCATCGCCCAATCAACTTTGGAAGAGGTTAAGAAAAAAATGGGTCTTGTTTAAAAAAGCGATTCAAGGTTTAAATTTATATTTGAATTCCAATCTATTTCTTCGTAACTGTGGAGTAATTTGTTGATGTAGTCTCTCAAATAACTATATTTATCCTCTGTTTTTGCTTCAAATTTGATTGTAAGATAAGGCGCGTTTTGAGAATAACGAATGACGAACATACTATCAGCCAAATCAACCCTTATTCCGTCTCCGGCCCGTTCGTCGTCAATAATTTGGGCACCCGGAAAATTTTTCTTTAGCAACGGGCTAATTTTTTTTATTAAGCCAACCTTCTTCTCATCTGCACAATATATTTTTATTTCTGGACTTGATATATATTCAGAGAGTAAATCAACGGCAGCGGATAATGATTGATTAGTTTTTGCCAAATAACTTAAAAGTCGTAAAGCTGAATAAAGTCCATCATCGTGATTATAAAAATCAGCAGAAAAGAAAAAGTGTCCTGATAATTCGCCAATAAAAGCTGCTTTTACCTCTTGATTTTTTTTCTTTAAAAATGAATGGCCCGTTCTCCACATAAAAGGTCTGCCGCCGTATTTTAAAATTGTTTCTTCAACAACTTTTGAACAGAGAGTATTGTACATAATTGTTGCCCCTGGATGCTCATTTAAAACATCTATTGCAAAAAGCGCTACCAGCACATCATTCCAAATAATATTTCCTTTTTCATCAACTATTCCTATCCGGTCACCATCAGTATCATAGGAAAAACCAATGTCAGCTTTTTCCTGTAGTACTCTATCTCTTAAACGTTTGGCGACAACAATACTAGTGGGGTCTGGTGTGCCCAAGGGAAAAGAGGAGTCTAGTTCGCAATTACTTTCAACAACTTCACACCCTGCTCTTTTCAATAAATCTGGAGCAATCGCGCCGGCTGTTGAACAGCTCGAGTCAATGATTACTTTAAACATTTTGCCAATCGGCAATCTTTTTAATAAATCGTTAAAATATGCTTCGCGGATATCTTGTTTTTTGATTTTACCGGGAATATCAGGTTTTCCACAATCGTCATTTTCGACCATTCGTCTTAATTCCTGAATGCTTTCGGCGACTAATGTTTCAGAAAAACCATTAGCCAGCTTAAAACCATTGTATTCAACTGGGTTGTGCGAACCGGTCACATAAACCCCACCTTCGCAATTTAAATAATATTGCGACCAATAAAAAGTCCCAATAAGGTTCAAACCAATATCAATTATATCAACGCCAGTCCAATTCAATCCCTTGATAATAGCTTGGCTATATTGAGGACTGGTAGCGCGAGAATCATAACCCACTACTGCTTTTTTAACATTATGCCGTTTCAAAAAAGTACCGAAGGCCTTTCCTAAATGCTCTACCAGCCCTGAATTCAAATCCTGATCAACTAAACCGCGAATGTCATAACCACGAAATATAAAAGGGTTGATTTTCATAATTCAAGAATATAATTACAAGAGAGGGAGACCGAGCACGTAAACCATTATGTGCTTCGGTTGACCGAGTGAAGTAATTATGCGGCGAAGCCGCAATATGTTATACATTAGCGAATCAAGCCCCGTAGTAGAAATTTTACAACCATTTCGCCAAAAGCGAAATGTTATAAAATAGTAAAATTTCACTACGGGATTTGTCCCGCACCGTGCTTTGCTCTGGCGCGGGAGTTCTGCGAGCGAAGCGAGCAGGTTCTTAATTCAAGAATATATGTTATACATTAGCGAATCAAGGTTCTGCGAGCGAAGCGAGCAGGTTCTTATATTTCATTGTAGCATACGAAGTTATGATATATCAACCTGAAAATAAACTTAAAGTTAGGGAAAAAATATGAACTGCCCACAGACTTCTAACGAGGTTGACCAATTAATTTTAGCTTGCTACAATATTCTTAATCTAATCACCCAAATAAAATGCATCATTACGAATTTAATTTTTTAATTTCACCTAATTTAGCAAACAAAGAATTAGATTCTCTGGTAGAAAAGATAAATTCCCTAATTCAGGAAGGGGGGAAGATTTTTGTCAATAAAAAAATTCAGAGAAGAAAATTAGCTTTTCTTATCAAAAAAGAGGGTGAAGCTTGGTTGTATAGTTTAAAATTTATTCCTAAAGAATCTTTACAGAAAAATTTTCTGAAAAGCTTAGAAAAAGAACTAAAACAAAAAGAAGAAATACTCCGTTACTTAATTCTAAAAAAAGAAAGAAAACTAACTAAAGAGAAAAAATATTTTAGACAAAAACCCAAAGAAAAAGTTGAATTAGAAGAAATTGAAAAAAAATTAGAAGAAATATTAGAAGAGTAATTTAATTATTTAAAAAGAATGAACTTAAATAAAGTAATTTTAGTGGGTAGGGTGGCCTCTGACCCCCAATTAAGAAGTACAAATTCTGGCCAGAGCGTTTGCTCTTTCAGAATGGCCACCAACAGAATTTGGACAAATGCTTCTGGCCAAAAGCAGGAAGATTCTCAATTCCACAATATTGTTTTGTGGAGAAAATTAGCCGAAATTTCTTCTCAGTTTTTAACTAAGGGTTCTTTAGTGTTGATTGAGGGAAGAATCCAAAATAGAACCTGGCAGGATAGTTCCGGAAACAAAAAATATATGACCGAAATTATTGGAGAGAGAATGCAGCTGGGACCAAAATCTATTGGAAAAATAATACCCAAAGAATCTAGCCTTAATAAAACTTCAAAGAACCAGGAGAAAAAAATAGAAGAAGATATTCCAGTGATTGAAGAAGATACTACCTTACCCAACACTCCAGAGGAACAAGAAGAAATTGATGTAAAAGATATCCCTTTTTAAAATAGCTTATTAGCTTCTTAGGAATTAGCTTTTTAGGAAATTAACTTAAGAAGCTACAAGCTAAGAAGCTACAAACTAAGAAGCTTTTATGTTTTGTTATTTCTGTAAAAACAACATCAACGAAATTGATTTTAAGGACACAGAATTGCTCAAACGGTTTTTATCTAAATCAGCAAAAATTAAAAGCCGTAAAAAAACTGGCCTCTGTGCTAAACATCAAAGAGCGGTAAGCAGAGCCATTAAAAAAGCAAGGGTTTTGGGATTGTTACCATATACTACAAAATAGAGTAGAAAATAACTAACAACTTACAATTTACAATTATTCTTCTTAATCCTTTAATAGAGTTTTTTCTATCTCTTTGGCGAGCTCTGGATTCTCTTTTAAAAATTGTTTAGTTTGTTCCATACCTTGTCCTATTTTTTTATTCTGATATTGAAAATAACTCCCTGCTTTTGTAATAATTCCTTCTCTGATGCCGGTATTGATTAAATCGGCAGTTTTTGAAATACCCTCGTTATAATAAATATCAAATTCTGTTATTTTAAAAGGAGGGGCAACTTTATTCTTAACTATTTTCGCTCTAATCCTATTGCCAACAATCTGATCTCCTTGTTTAATTTGGGCTATCCGCCTTAGCTCAATTCTTATTGAACTATAAAATTTTAAAGCTAATCCTCCTGGGGTTGTTTCGGGATTACCAAACATAATTCCAATTTTCATTCTGATTTGATTTAAAAATATAACCGAAGTTTTGGTTCTAGAAGTAATACCAGAAAGCTTTCGTAGGGCTTGGCTCATAATCCGGGCCTGGAGCCCTATTTGAAGCTCTCCCATCTCTCCGGCTATCTCTGCTTTTGGGGCTAGGGCTGCTACTGAATCAATAACAATTACATCAACTCCACCTGAACTAACCAGACTTTCTACAATTTGGAGAGCCTGTTCTGCAGAATCTGGTTGAGAAATTAATAAATCATCAATATTTACTCCAATTCTCTCTGCATAATCAGGGTCTAGGGCGTGTTCGGCATCAATAAAAGCTCCAACTCCTCCTTGTTTTTGGGCTTCAGCCAAAATATGCAAAGCCAATGTAGTTTTACCAGTACTCTCACCGCCATAAATCTCAGTTACTCTTCCTCGAGGAATACCTTTTACTCCTAAAGCTAAATCAAGAGAAATAGAACCTGTAGGTATCACTGTTACCTTAACTTTTTTAGCTTCTTTTAACTTCATTATTGCTCCTTCCCCGAATTTTTGTTTTAATTCGGCAATGATTTCCTCTAAATCAGTTTTTTCAGTCTTAGATGATTTTTGTTTTTTCATAATTTAGTTTTTAGCCTTACGCTTTACTTTACGCTTTACACTTTACACTTTTATTATATTTCATTTTCTTCTTGAATGTAAACCTCTCTTGGCTTGGCTCCATCTGCTGGACCTACTACCCCTCTTTCTTCTAAGATATCCAGTAATCTTGCTGCTCTGGCATAACCTATCCCAAGTCTTCGCTGAAGCAATGAGGCAGAGGCTTTTTTTGAGGCAATTACTATTTTTTTTGCTTCCTCATATAAAAGATCCTCTTTAGTATAAAAACTTTCAATTTGAGTATCTGGTGAATCTTTAGCTTCCTGGAGTTCTTTAAAAAGAGCTTCTGTAACTTGGCTTTCCCCCGCTAACTCTTTATGATGGAACGCAACCCAATTGATTACTTTCTTTACTTCTTTCTCAGAAACAAAAGCTCCCTGGGCTCTTTTAGGTTTAATAATTTCAGCTGAAACAAATAAAAGATCTCCCCTGCCCAAAAGTTTCTCAGCCCCGGCCATATCTAAAATTGTTCTGGAGTCAATTTGGGAAGCAACCTGAAAAGCAATTCTGCTGGTAATGTTTGCCTTAATTAATCCAGTAATTACCTCCACTGATGGTCTTTGAGTGGCTAAAATCAGATGGATTCCCACCGCCCTTGACATTTGGGCTAATCTCACGATAAGAGCTTCTATTTCTTTTCCCCGGGAAGCCATTAAGTCAGCTAATTCATCAATGATTAAAATAATATAAGGTAACTTTAGTTCTCCTTCTTTTCTATTTTTGGTATTATAGTTTTCAATATTTCTACTTTTAGCCTCAGCAAGAAGCTTAAATCTTCTTTCCATTTCCCCTACTAACCACTTTAGAACCACTACGGTTTTTTGAGCATTACAAATTACCGGACAGAGAAGATGGCTTAGCGCATTATAAACTGGAAATTCTACTCTTTTTGGATCGATCAAAATAAGTCTTACATTTTCGAAACTATTTCTAAAAAGCAGACTTAAAATTATACAATTTAAACAAATTGTCTTTCCTGAACCGGTAGAGCCAGCCACCAAAAGATGAGGCATCTGAGCAAGGTCAGCAAAAATGGGTGTTCCTTTCACATCTTTCCCTAGACTAAATAAAAGAGAAGACGAAGATTTTTGAAATTCTTCATTTCCAATTAGTTCCCTTAGTCCTACCTTAACCCTCTTTTTATTTGGAACTTCAATTCCCATCAAAGATCTCCCGGGAATGGGAGCTTCAATTCTAATAGGATGGCTAGCTAAAGCCAAAGCAAGATCGCTGGACAGGGTAGTAATTTTGGATAGTTTTACTCCTTCGGCTGGTTTTAAGGTATATTGAGTTACCGTAGGCCCTACATTCACTTCTGACATCTCTACGGGAATTCCAAAATTCAAAAGTGTTCTTTTAATGATAGCTGAATTAAGACCTATATCTCCGGCCTGAGGTCGGGTTTTTTCCTCTTCTAATAAATCTAAAGGCGGCTTAATGTATAGAGAAGGTTCTTTTTCTTCTTCTATTCTTTTTACTTCAAAATTCTCTTTTTCAAACCCAAAACTTGAAGGGTTAAAAGGTTGAATGATTTCTTTTGTTTTTTCTTCTTTTTTAGCAAAACTAATTTTTTTAATTTTGAAAAAAGGAAAAAATTTTTTCTGGCTTACTATAGGAACTTTCTCTATTTCCTTATCGCTCAATAACTTTTCTTTGAAAGAAAGTTTTTTAGGAAATTTTTGCCAAAAGGGTTCCAGAATTATTAAAAGTGATACTCCAATTATTATTAAAAAAATAGAAAGGGCTCCCCAAAAACCGAAACCTTTCAAAAGAGGCCAAGAGAAAACATAACCTAACCACCCCCCTAATCCTGAATAATTCCAAACAAATTTCTTGAAAATTAAATCTTGGGAATTTAATTCTTGAAGTTCCAGTATCCCGGCTCCTGCGAAAATCAAAAGGAAAATAGCAAAAATTCCAGAATTTTTTATTTCCTTAAAGGAGTTGGGGCTTTTGAAAAAAATAAGCCCAATTAGGATTAAAAATAGAGGGGTGATATAAATAACATTGCCGATTAGATATTCGAAAACTCCCTTCAAGCCACGCCCTATAATTCCTGCTTTATTAAAAAAAGAAAGTAAAAAAATTACGGCCAGTAAAAACATCAAGCCGGAGTAAAGGAATCTTTTAGTCTTTTCAGATAAAAAAGCAAAGGATAAGGTCTTGCTTGTTTTAGGATTTTTGACTTTCTGTTTCCTCCTCTTTGGCATTTAATGTTTAATTTAACTTAATAAGTTTTGAATCCTGTCCCTACTGGTATTAATTTACCAATAATTACATTCTCTTTCAATCCTCTTAATTTATCTTCTTCGCCCCGCAGAGCTGCTCCAATCAATACTTTAGAGGTTTGTTGAAAAGAAGCTGCTGAGAGAAAACTATCGGTAGTTAACGCAACCTTAGAAATTCCTAAAAGAAGCTCTTGGGCTTTAATCCTTTTTAGTTTTTGTTTTTTTAATCTTTGGTTTTCTTCTATAAACTGAGAGGAAGAAATAATTTCTTCTGGGCCGAATAAACTATTCCCCGGATCTCTTATTTTAACTCGGGAAAACATTTGTCTTACTATTAATTCAATATGTTTGTCATGAATAGAAACTCCTTGAGAAGCATAAACCCTCTGAATTTCTTTTGTCATATATCTTTGGGTTTCAGTTTTTCCTACCAATCTAAATAATTTTTTAAGATCCAAAGAACCTACATAAAGAGGATTACCCGCTTCTATCAGCTGACCGGGTTTTACCAAAATTTCTACCTTGGCAGGAATATAATATTCCATTAGAGCTTCTTTCTCTTTTTTGCCAGATACTAAAGAGGCAATCTTAATTACCCTTTTTTCTTCATCAACGCTTACTACCGTACCTGCCTTGGCACACATCTCGGCTTCCCCTTTAGGGGGTCTTCTTTCAAAAATTTCATCAACCCTAGGCAAGCCACGAGTAATATCTATTTCGCCAACTACTCCCCCAGTATGGAATGTTCTCAAGGTTAATTGGGTCCCCGGTTCTCCTATCGCCTGGGCAGCAATAACTCCTACAGCCTCTCCCAGTTTTATTAAGCCTCCCCAGCCCAAATCCATACCATAGCATTTTCGGCAAATTCCTCGAGGAGATTTACAGGAAAGAGGAGAACGAACTCTAACTTTTTCAATTTTTGTTTGGACAATCTCTTTGGCTGCTTTCCAATCTATAATCTCTCCCTTTTTTACTATCGAAGCATGAGTTTTAGGATTTTTGATTCTCTCCAACGATACTCTACCTAAAATCTTAAAAGTAAAATCCTGGCTAACATCGTCAGCGTCTTTTCTATACATTAAAATTCCTTCTTTGTCGTGACAATCTTCTTCCATTACTATTGCCTCATGAGCCACATCTACCAGTCTACGAGTTAAATAACCGGCAGTAGCAGTTCTTAGAGCGGTATCAACTGTGCCCTTTCTTGCTCCATGAGTAGAAATAAAATACTCCAGAACATCAAACCCTTCCTTAAAAGAACTTTTCACAGGTAATTCAATAATTCTTCCTGCAGGGTTTGCAACTAAACCCTTCATTCCCGTCATTTGAACTAGCTGCGACCAAGATCCTCTGGCGCCGGAATCAATAATAAAAAATACCGGGCCCAATAGTGGAAGGGTTTTAGGAATTAATTTTTCAATTTCTGTTTTAACTCCTTTCCAAACCTCAATAACCTGTAATATTTTTTCTGCTTGTGAAAGAAGGCCTTTTTGATAATAACTTTGAATCGTTTCAGTTTTCTCTTCCGCGGCTTTGATTAGTTTTTCTTTTTCCTTGGGCACTACTAAATCATCCATTCCCAGGGTTATTCCTGATTCGGTTGAATATTCAAATCCCAAATCTTTTATTTTATCCAAAATTCGATAGGAATCTTTGCTATATTTCTCAATAATCTCCTTAACCAGCTTTTTTAAATTTTTGGAGTCCATTAAATAATTCTGGAAACCAAAACCCTGGGGCAGGACTTGGTTAAAAATAATTCTACCAACACTGGTCTCTATAAATTCCTTTCCAAACAGCGCTTTAATCTTAGAATTTAGAGTAACTATTTTCGCTTCGTAAGCCAGTATCGCTTCCTCGAATGAGCTAAAAACCTTCCCCTCGCCCTTCTGCCCCTGAATAATTTTTGTTAAGTAGTAACATCCTAAAACTATATCTTTGGTAGGCGCTACAACTGGCTCCCCTGTAACTGGTTTTAAAAGATTAGAACAAGAAAATATCCGCCCCTTTGCTTCTGTCTGGGCTTCTTGGGAAAGAGGCAAATGAATGGCCATTTGGTCTCCGTCAAAATCTGCATTAAAAGCTGCGCAAGCCAAAGGATGAAGCCTGATTGCTTCTCCTTCAATTAAAATTGGATAAAAAGCTTGAACTCCTAACCGGTGCAAGGTTGGGGCTCGATTTAACAAAACTAACCTTTCTTTAACTACTTCTTCCAAGGATTCCCAAACCTCGTCTGTTTCTTCTTCAAGTAATTTTTTACCTCCTCCCATATTATAAGCTAATTTTTTTTCTATAAGTTTTTGGATAACAAAGGGTTTAAATAATTCTAATGCCATTTTTTTTGGCACCCCGCATTGAGAAAATTCTAATTCGGGTCCTACCACAATCACGCTTCTTCCTGAATAATCTACTCTTTTTCCTAAAAGATTTTGACGAAATCTGCCTTGTTTTCCCTGCAGCATATCAGCTAGGCTTTTAAGCAACCTCCTACCACCAGTGGTAGCCAAGGTGGTAGTGCCTCTTCTCATCTTATTATCAATTAAAGCATCGACTGCTTCTTGAAGCATCCTTTTCTCGTTACGAATAATTACTTCAGGAGCATTTATTTCCAATAAATATTTTAACCTATTATTTCTGTTAATTACTCTCCTGTAGAGATCATTAAGGTCAGATGAGGCGTATCTGCCACCATCCAATTGGACCATTGGCCTTAAATCCGGAGGTAAGACTGGCAATACCTCTAAAAACATCCACTCTGGCCGAACTCCTGCTTTCTTTAATTCTCGGAAGAGATTGATTCGCTTTAAAGTCTTTTTTTGTTCCTCCAAAGAGCTTTTTTTTATTAACAAACCTTCTAACTTCTTTATTTCTTTATCTAAATTAATTTTTTCAGCAATTTGTTTTAGAACTTCAGCTCCTGTTTCTGCCTCAAAAATTTCACCATACTTTAAAGAAAGTCTATGGTATTCAATCTCGGTTAATACTTTTTTGGGTTCTATGGATAAAACTTCCTCTTTAGCTCTATCCCTGGCTTGTTTTAACTCTTCTAATATCTTCTTTAATTCTTTTTGGACTTTTACCTGTCTGCCTGCCGGCAGGCAGGGCCTGTCCACCGAAACCCGAAGGGCGAAGGTGGAACTTTTAACTTTGGTTTGATATTCTTTTTCAATCTCTTCTAAAACTTTCTTTTTAGCTTGTTCATCCACACTGATAACGATATTGGAAATGAAATAAATCACCTCTTCAACCTTATGGAAGGGTAAATCCAAAATTAACCCTATTCGGGAGGGAACTCCTTTTAAAAACCAAACATGAGAAACGCAAGCTGCTAATTTTATATGCCCCATCCTTTCCCGTCTTACCGAAGATTTAGTAACTTCAACACCGCATCTATCGCAAACTATACCCTTATAACGTATTCTTTTGTATTTACCGCAATAACATTCGTAATCTTTGGTTGGCCCGAATATTTTTTCGCAAAAAAGCCCATCTTTCTCTGGCCTTTGAGTTCTATAATTTATAGTCTCAGGTTTGGTCACCTCGCCATGAGACCAATTCAAAATTTCCTCTGAAGAGGCCAATTTAATTTTAATTGACTCTAAGTCGGAAACAAACATAAATCTTGGAACTTGGAACTTACCTGCCTGCCGGCAGGCAGGGAACTTGGAACTTTTTATATGTTTTAAGTTTTAGGTTTTAGGTACTCTCGGGTTTTTCTTTTATTTCAACATTTAAGGCAAGAGATTTTAATTCTGAAATCAAAAGATTAAAAGATGCGGGAATGTTAGGAGTTTTTATCTTCTCTCCTTTTAAAATTGCCTCATAAGTTGCTGCTCTCCCAACAATATCATCTGATTTTATAGTTAACATTTCCTGAAGTGTATGGGCCGCTCCATAACCCTCAAGCGCCCATACTTCCATTTCTCCAAATCGCTGCCCTCCAAATTGAGCTTTCCCTCCCAACGGTTGCTGGGTGATTAGAGAATAAGGGCCTATTGAACGCATATGGATTTTATCTTCTACCATATGAACTAATTTCATTATATAAGTATAGCCAACAGTAATCCTTTGGCAAAAGTGTTCACCTGTAACAGGATCAATCAAGGTCATTTTTCCATCTGTGGGCAGCCCGGCTCTTTTTAATTCTTCTTTAATATCTACCTCCTTTGCTCCAGAAAGAGAGGGAGTAATTGCCAAATAACCTAATTCTTTTGCTGCCAGACCCAAGTGAGTTTCCAAAATCTGACCCAAATTCATTCTAGAGACCACCGAAAGAGGACTTAAAATAATGTCAACTGGTCGGCCATCTTCTAAAAATGGCATTTGTTCGACTGGTAAAATTTTAGCAATCACTCCCTTGTTTCCATGACGTCCAGCAAGTTTATCACCTACCTGAATCTTACGAATTTCAGCAACCTTAACCTGGATTCTCTTTAAAACTCCGGGTGTTAAATTGTGACTTTGTTCTCGAGAGAAAACCTTAATATCAATTATCCTGCCTCGTTTTCCATGCTCCATACGTAATGAAGTATCTTTTACTTCTTTTGCTTTCTCTCCGAAAATTGCTCGCAGTAATCTCTCCTCGGCAGTAAGGTCAGCTTCTCCTTTGGGAGAGATTTTCCCTACCAAGATATCGTCTGGGTCAACTTCAGCTCCTATTCTGATAATCCCTTCTTCGTCTAAATCTTTAAGTTTTTCCTCTCCAACATTAGGAATGTCAGAAGTGGTGAGTTCAGGTCCTAATTTTGTTTCTCTAACGTCGCAAGAGAAATTCTCAATATTAATAGAAGTAAAAATATCTTCTTTTACCAGCCTTTCAGAAATAACAATAGCATCTTCAAAAGTACTGCCTCGCCAAGGTAGAAAAGCTACCAAAAGATTCTTACCTAGGCTCAATCTACCCTGGCTTATTCCTCCTCCTTCGGCTAAAATATCTCCCTTTTTAACAACATCTCCTTTTTTTACAGTTGGCCTTTGATGAAGACAGGTGTATTGATTGGTTCTATCAAAAATCCTCAGTTGATAAGTTTTAATTTTTCCTCTTTGGTCTTTGACTTTAATGTGTCTTGCATCCATTTCTATCACCTTTCCTGGTTCTTGGGCTACTATTAGTTGGCCTGAATCCCTGGCAACAAGAGCTTCTACTCCAGTCCCCACCAGTGGTGGTTCAGAATTAACCAATGGCACTGCTTGCCGCTGCATATTTGAACCCATCTGAGCTCGATTAGCGTCATCGTTTTGTAAAAATGGAATCAAAGAAGCAGCGCAGGACAGACATTGCTGGCAAGAAACGTCAATAAAATCAATTTTTTCTTTTTCTATTTCTAAGGGCTCTCCTTTTATTCTGGCTTCTATCTTCCTTCCTATAATTTCATTTTTTTTATTCAAAGGGGCGCTAGCCGAAGCTATGTTATATTTTTCTTCTTCAAAAGCCGCAAGATATTGAATTTTATCTAGAATTTTATCATTTTCCACTTTAAAATAAGGGGTTTCCAAGAAACCATAAGGATTCAAATGGCTATAAAGAGCAAGATGGCCAACTAACCCCACGTTAGGGCCTTCAGGAGTTTGGATGGGACAAATTCTTCCATAATGGGAAGGTTGCACATCTCTAACCTCAAAACCAGCTCTCTCCCTAGTTAATCCACCAGGACCGGTAGCCGTTAATCTTCTTTTATGCTCTAACTCGGCTAGAGGATTGACGTTATCCATAAACTGAGAAAATTGACTAGAAGTAAAAAATTGACCAACTTGAGCCATAAAGGGTCGAGGATTTATAAACTGAATGGAAGTAAGCCCTGTAGTATCAAGTATAGACATTCTATCTCTAATAATTCTAGCCATTCTTACGAGGCCTACTCTTAATTTATTTAAAAGAAGTTCAGAGATAGTCCTTATCCGTCTGTTCCCTAAATGATCAATCTGATCGGGCTGAGACAGAGGATTATTATTTAGCTTGATGATTTCTCTAATAGTAGCTACCAAATCTTCGGGTTTTAGGACTCTATCTGCTTTTTTAATTACTCTTTGGTTTTTAGGCTTTAACTCTGGCAAACGTGACCATGTTTTCCATCTGCCAACTTTAGAGAGGTCGTATCTTTCAAAATTAAAGAACATATTAAAAATTAATTCTTTAGCTGCATCGGGGGTAGCCATCTCACCCGACCTTAATCTCTGATAGATTTCTATTAAAGCATCTTTTTGGTCTTTGGTTGAATCTCTTTTAAGAGTTTCTTCAATATACTTGAGTTCTCCTTTGTCCACCCCTGAAAAAATTTCTCTTAAATCGGAATCATTATATCCTCCTAAAGCTTTGAGAAGCGCAGTTGAAGCCACTCTTCTTTTTCTATCAATTTTTACTCCTATAAAACCAGAAGGATCTGTCTCAAATTCTATCCAAGTTCCGCGGTTTGGAATAATTTTGGCCCCAAAACATCTTTTGCCTCGAATTGTGTCTTGCGGGAAAAAAACACCGGGTGAACGAATAAGTTGAGAAATGGCTACCCTTTCTATTCCATTAACAACAAAAGTTCCCTGCTCGGTTAGCAGGGGAAAACTGCCAAAAAAAACTTCCTGTTGTTTTGTTTCTTTTGTCTTTAGATTAACTAATTTAACCTTTACTCTTAGCGGAGCTTCAAAAGTATCGTTATTTTCTTTAGCTTCAAAGCTAGAATTGTAATTTGGTTCTCCTAATTTATAATCTAAAAAATATAACTCTAATTCTTTAGCGCTATAATCTGAAATAGGAGAAATTTCTGAAAATAATTCCTTTAAATCCTCCTCCCAAAACTGACGCCAGCTTTCTTTTTGTAAAAAAATCAAATTAGGCAAAGGGAAAGAAATTTTACTTTTGGAGAAATCTTTAATTCTCATAAATAAACAAAGGTTTATCCTTTAAGAATCTGAAATACCCTAATGAGGCTCTAAAGTAAAAAATTACCCTCGATAATAAATTTTTAGGGTAAAATAAAAATATTTATTTTAATAACGAAAAAAAAAGATAATTCAAAATATAGAAAATTTTTTATCTTTTAGTAAAAATTTAAGCTCAAAGAAAAATAATATCAAAAAAATAGAAATCTGTCAAGTTTCAAACCATTCTTAGCTATATTGTTATTGTTATTATCATTTAGACGCTTTTATGTTTTGCAAAATTCCTAAGCCTAAAAAAGTAAAAATAAGGTTACTGCCACCGTAACTTACCAAGGGTAAAGAAATGCCAATTACGGGTAATAGACCAAGGTTCATTCCGATATTAATAAATATTTGAGAAAAAATCAAGATAGCAAAACCGCCGACAAAAAGGCGAGGGAAATTTGATTCAGATTTTAGGGCTATTTTTAAAATTCGCCAAAAAAATAAAACAAATAAGAACAATAAAATCCCTACTGCGCAAAGACCAAATTCTTCTGCGATGGCTGCAAAAATAAAATCAGTTTGAGGTTCAGGTAAAAATCCATACTGAGTTTGAGAGCCTCCGGCTATCCCCTGCCCCAAAATACCTCCCGAACCAATGGCTATTTTAGCCTGAGTTTGACTCCAGGCTTGTCCCAGGGGATCTATTTGAGGAAAAAGAAAAGCTGAAACTCTTTCTTTTTGATAATCTATTAAAAAATAAGTCCAGGTTAAGCTAAAAAGTAAAAGAAAAACCAGACTTAAAATTAAAAAATGACGAATTTTAATTCCAGAAATTAACAATATCCCTATCCAAATGAAAAGAAGCAGTATTACTGACCCAAAATCAGGATGCAGAAAAATTAAAATTATTGGAGCCAGAATATAAAGACCCGAAAGAAGAATATGTCGGATTTTATACATTTCAACATGTCTTTTTGAAAAATATTTTGCCAAGAGTAAAATTAAAACAATTTTTGTTGGTTCTATCGGGTCAAAAGAGAATCGACCTAATTTATACCAGGATTTTACTCCCCTAATCTCCGGAGCAAAAAAGAAAAGTCCAATAAGAAGAGCTAAACACAGAAAATATAAAACTAAAATTAAAGATGAATTTTCTGAAAAAATTCTCCAGTCAAAAAAACTTATCAGGAGCATTAAGAAAAAACCGACTAAAAAGAAAAAAATTTGTTTCTTAAAATTAGAAAAATCTTCCCTCCCTAAAGAAGAACTGCAAAGAGAAAGAAGTCCAATACTGACCAGGAGTAAAGCCGAGACAATTAATATCCAATCTAATCGCTTTAGATGTAAAAGCAAAGAACTCATAAATTTAGAATCTTGAATATTGAATCTTGAATTTAGAATCTTTTTCTTTTAATTTTAAATGTTAAATGATAAATTTTAAATGAATTTTAAATGTTTAAAAATTGAAAATTGATTGAAAATTTAAAATTTAAAATTGAACATTTATTTAGTCATTATTCTACATTCTACATTACGCTTTTCGCTTTTAGTTTTTCGCTTATTTTATCATTTCTAAAAACTCTTTCTCGCCCATTATCTTTATTTTTAGTTTTTCAGCTTTCTCTAATTTAGTAGAACCGGGGTTCTTCCCGACTACGGCATAATTTATGTTTCCGGAGACAGATTCTAAAACTTTAGCTCCAGAAGACCTGATTTTTTCTTTAGCTTGAGCTCTCGTCATTGACTGTAGCTGGCCGGTTAAAACGAAAATTAAACCTTTTAACTTTTGAGTTTTGACTTTCGCCTGCCTGCCGAAGCCCGAAGGACGAAGGCGAGACTTTTGACTTATTATCTTTACTCCTACTTTTTCTAGTTTCTCTAAAAATTCCAGATTCCTCTTCTGATGGAACCAGTTATAAATTGATTCCGCAACTTTGGGACCAATATCCATCAGTTTTTCAAGACTTTCTGTGTTTGCTTTTTTTAAATTCTCTAAACTGCCAAAATCCTCTGCTAAGTCAATACTCTTTTCCTCCCCAACATTTCTTATTCCCAAAGCGAAAATCAATCGGGGTAGGGTTATCTCTCTCTTAGATTGAATTGCTTCTATGATGTTCTCTGATTTTTTTTGGGCAAATCTCTCCAAAGGAACTAAATCCCCTTCTTCTAATTCAAATAAATCAGCTGGGTCAGAAATCAATCCTTTGCTAATTAATTGATCTATAATTTTAGGGCCCAAGCTCACCATATCAAAACTTCCCTTGGAGATAAAATGATAAAAATATTTTCTCTGCCGGGCAAAACAATCTGGATTTGGACAGCGCCAGACAACCTCGTTTTCTGGTTTTATTAATTTCGTTCCACAGGAAGGACATTTTTGAGGCATCTTAAATCCTTTTTCCTTTCCGGTTCTTAATTCCTGTAATACCTTCACGATATCGGGTATCACATCCCCTGCCCTACCTACAATAACTGTATCACCAATTTTTACTCCTAATCTTTTTATCTCATCTTCATTGTGCAGGGTTGCTCTGCTAATCGTTACCCCTCCCACTTTAACTGGTTTTAAAACTGCTACTGGAGTTATAGCTCCTGTTCTCCCGATTTGAATTTTAATATCTTTAATAATGGTAGTCGCTTGTTTTAAAGGGAATTTAAAAGCAATAGCTCCTCGGGGCGCCTTTCCAACTACCCCTAATTTCTCAAAAATTTCATTAGAATTAATGGTTGCTACTATGCCATCTATTTCATAGGGTAGAGTCTGACGATTTTTTCTCCAATAATTATGAAAATTAAAAACTTCATCTAATCTCTTGCAATATTTACTATATTTATTATTGGTTTTGAATCCTAAAATCTTAAAAATTTTATGCTCCTGGCTATGGGTTTTTTGTCCCAGCTCGGTTATCAAATCATAGACATTGGCGTCTAAATGTCTGAAAGCGGCAACTTTAGGGTCCAATTGTCTAATTGAGCCAGCAGCTAAATTTCTTGGATTGGCATAGAGATTTTGACCTAATTTCTTTTGTTTTTGATTTACCCTCTCAAAAATTTTTTTACTAATAATTATCTCTCCCCTAACTATAATTTCCTTTAAGCCTTCTTTTTTAAAAATTTTAGCAATATCTTTCAATCCTTCTTTCTCTAAATCTTCAATAACTTCTTCAGTTTCTCGTAATTTTAAGGGAATAGCTTCAATGGTTTTTAAATTTTGAGTAACATCCTCACCAATAACACCGTTTCCGCGAGTTGCGCCTGTTTTTAAAATTCCATCTTTATAGATTAATTCCATTGCCAAACCATCAAGTTTCGGTTCACAATAAAAGTCAATTTTTGCTACTTCGTCTGGAGTTAAAAGTTTGGAAATCCTTTCTATCCAGTCCTTTATGTCGTCTTTTGAGAATGCATCATTAAAAGAAAGCATCGGGACAGGATGTCTTATCTTGTTAAACCTTTCTAAGGGCTTTCCTTCCACTCTCTGGGTTGGAGAATCAGGAGTGATAAACTCAGGAAATTTCTGTTCCAGGTCAAAAAGCTCTTTTTTTAAAGAATCAAGAGCCGCGTCTGAGATTTCCTGTTTATCCAAAACATGATAGAGGTATCGGTGGTAGTTAATTACCTTTTTAAGTTTTTCTATTCTTTGCTTTACTTCTTGAAACTTGGAACTCATAACTTGGAGCTTGGAACTTATAACTTTGGCTAATAAGTTACTTCTATTTTTCTTTTTGCTCCATAATAGCTGCCTGTTGATTTTATGTTCATTCCTGTCTCTCCGCAATTGTTAGCATTGGTTATATTCACACTGTAATTATAATCTGATTCACCAAAATTGCCGCTAAAGTTAGCACAATCGGGAGAACCGCCACGGATTCTATATAAAGCTTGTTCAACTCCTGTGTCAGCTGCATGAAACGCTCTCACTGAATCTCCTAATCCTTTAGTAATTTTTGCCCCGCCTACAATAATACTGGTTACTCCCAAAATCATAGCCATAAGTAAGGATAGTAAAATCATAGTCAGATATAGAGAAATACCCTTCTCCCTGTTGTCCGAGAGCTGAAATTTAAAACATGTTTTTTTAATAAAATTAGCCATTGTCATTTAGTCATTGATTGTTAGTTGTTAGTTGTAAGCTGTTAGTTATTCTTGGGTGTCTAAGTGTCTTTGAGAAATAGTGGTTTGAACCTTAATTTTTGGCACTGGATCAACTTTTTTAGTATTAGCCTCAGCGTCTATTAAAATAGTTACTTTGGGTTGAAGATTATCTGTATTGCTTCCACCTACAACATTAAAGGTTAAATTATTAATTTTAACCGTAGAAGAAGTTACCTCTATGGCAGAGCCTAAATTTCCAGATGTATGGTCAGTTGATTTTTTTTCTTTTATCCGCTCGCTCTCTAATAAAAACTGATGGCATTTGTTATTATAATCCAAAAAGGTTATTGTATTACCGGTTCCACTGACAGGATTATAATTAGCATAAGCTGTCCCAGTACAACTTCCTGAACTATTATCCTTTTTTGCCATTCTTAAAATCCTTCCCATATACTCCAGGGCATAACTGGATTGGCTCATCAGCTCTTGAGTATAAAGAGTGTGGCTCTGGCTTTGAGTAGCAGAGATAAAAATTCCTGTTAAAGCAACAGTCATAATAGCAAAAATCCCTATAGCCACTAACATTTCAATTAAGGTAAACCCCATTTTCATTTTAACATTTAAGCATTTAAGCATTTGTTAAATTGTTAAATTGTTTAATTGTTAAATTGTTAAATTGTTTATATGTTTAAATGATTTCTATCTCCAATTATAAATATTCTCTTTAGCGGTCATTGTATTTCCTTTGAAGAAAACCTCAATTTTAATATCCAATTCATCACTGTCAACTTCTGTAATAGTAATTTTTCTTTGGTAAGGAGTTTTTTCGCTGGAAGTAGTATATTGATAAAAATAATTAGTAGAATGAATGTAAAAATATTTCCCAGTATAAGAGGATAAGCTATCATCGTAATCTGCCTCACAGCCCGAAGCACAACTGGTTAAACCGTCTTTCCAGCTAGCAGCTCCCTCAACCCAATTGGTATCCCTTATATTTTTAACGATTTCTATACCCTCTTTGGCAAGATAACTGGCTGTAAAATATTCTCGGGCTTGCTTAGTATGCTCAATAGCATAAGTCAGGCCATTATGAATACCAAGTACACCAATAGTAATGATGGCAATAGAAAAAATCATCTCCAACAACGTAAACCCAAGGCCCTCTTTATGATTGATATATTTGTTACTCATTAGTTGTTAGTTGTTAGTTGTAAGTTGTTACTACCTTATTCTACTTTTATTCTTCCGGCATTATTAACTTTAATCTTTTTATAATTCGTAGCGCAGCTATCTTCTATACAAAGAGTAATAATTGCCTCATATCCAGAGCTACTTGAGGCGATATAAATAGTAGGGTCTGGTGGTATTGAAACAACACTCAAGGTAGTGGGATAAGTACTGCCGTTGGATAAATCATCCTTCTCAATATCTGAAATTTTAATTCCTTTTTCAATGTCAACACTCCAGCCTTCTTTTACATCGTCTGGACCATCTCCATCATAATCATAATTTGGTTCTGTATCATTACACTCAGCAAAAATAATATATTTTTTTTCATTACCAGATGACTCATCAAAATGAATCCCGAAACCTTTAAGATTCCCCGGCGTACCATTACATATATCGCTTGGCTGGTAAGCGGACATTGCCATCTCTTGTGTTTTTCTTATATCCTGACTTAATCTCTGGGCTGCCCTTTCTAAGGCCATTTTCTTTCCTCCTTTGGAATAATCACTAAAGACCAAAGTGCTTAAAATAACAATAACAGCAACAACTACTAAAAGTTCAATTAAAGAAAAGCCTTTTTCCATTTTAACATTTAAGCATTTTAAGCATTTTAACATTTTAACATTTTAACATTGTTGTAGGTCGTAAGTCGTTAGTCGTAAGTTACAAGTTATAAGTTACAAGTTATAAGTTATAAGATTAAGGTACCAGTTGATTATCTGATTTCCCCAGAATAGGGCAATAAGCGTCCCGGTTATTAAAAATGGGCCAAAGGGTATTTCTGATTTTAATCCTTTCTTTTTAAAAATAATCAATCCTAAACCTATCATAGCACCGATTAAAAAAGCTAAAAAGAGAGCAACCAGAATATCAGGGAATCCCAAGAATAAACCCATAAAAAAAGCGAGTTTAACATCTCCAAAACCAAGCCACTTACCCCGGGAAATTAAAAATATTGCCAGAAAAAAAATACTAGTTCCTAAGGCGCTTAAAATTGAAAATTTGAAAATTGAAAATTGAAAATTGAAAATTAACGCTATAATAATAGCAGGATAAACTATTTTATCGGGAATAACATACCACTTTAAATCATAGACAAAAATGACGATCAAAAAACAGGCAATCAATAAATAATAAAGGAAGTTTGAAAATTGAAAAATTGAAAATTGTTTGAAAATTGAAAATTGAAAATTGAAAATTAGGAGAAATAGCGAGCCTGTCGCTATTTCAACTAAAGGATATTGCCAAGAAATTGGCTTTTTACAATATCGGCATTTTCCTTTTAAGAGGATAAAACTTAAAACTGGAATTAAATCATACCATTTTAACTGATGGAGACAATGAGGGCAAGAAGAATGTCCTTTCAAAAAATTCTGGCCTGTTTTCAGGCGATAAATCACGCAATTTAAAAAACTTCCCACTGTCAAACCTAAAATAAAAACAACAACGCTTAACATAAAAAGTTAAATAATTCTATATTTAATTATTGTCCATAATCCCCTTAGCCCATCTTTGTACCAACGAATTTTTTTACCTTCCTTAAAACTGCGAGGGTGATAATGGATGGGAACCTCTCTTATTTTATATCCCAATTGTTTGACTTTGCAGGTTATCTCCTCGCAGAAAGCAAAATCGTTTTCTTTTAAGTTTATTTTTTCTAAAACTTCTTTAGCAAAAACCTTATAACCGGTATTGATATCGGTCAATTTCTCAAAAAAAAGCAGATTAAAAGCAAAGGTTAAAAATTGTCCTCCCAAAAAATAGCTTTTTGAAGAACGAGGATTTTCAAAAAGATTACGAGAACCATAAACCACCTTTACTTCTTTTTTAATAAGTGGTTCTAAAAGGATTGGATAATCTTTAGGGTCGTATTCTAAATCAGCATCCTGAATTAAAATAAAATCCCCCCTTGCTTTCAAAAGACCGGTCCTAATAGCTGCTCCCTTACCTTGATTTTTTTGATGCTCCAATGAAACAAAATTAAACTTTCTTTTTAGTCTTTCTAATACATCTTTAGTCTCGTCATAAGAACCATCGTTGACGACAATAATTTCTTTCTCAATTCCTATTGAAACGTTTTCAATTCTTTTTATAATTTCTTCAATGCTCTCTTCTTCATTAAATACTGGAACGATTATTGAGAGTTTCATTATTTGTGCTCTAAGGTTGCTAATTGATTAAAACCAATTTGAAATTTTTTATATTTTTTGACAACGAAACCTGCCTTTTCTGCCAAATCATATATCTCTTTCTTGCTCCAGTAATGTTTGTGCTCTGCAATATTATCTTTATCCACAATTCCAACGAATGCCATAAATTCTAAAACTGGCTTAGCCATTTTTGTAGGGGTTGTCATAAATATTCTTCCTCTTTTGTTTAAAATTACTTTAAACTTTTGAAAAATTTTGTAGACAGCATCAACCTCTATATGTTCTATAACGGCTAAGGCTACAATAGTGTCAAAACGAGTATTATCCATCATAGAATGATTGTAGTTAATAACAAGATATTTGCCTTTTACAAATTTCTTTAATTCTCCTTTATTCCCTCCGAAATCCAAAACATCGCCTATTAGATAAGGTTTAACTACACCGAATCTATAGTTCTGTAAAAATTTTTCTATCAATCTTGAGCTGTTAATCATAAAACTTAGATTGAAACTTCTATTATTCTTCCTTGCAATATGTCTTTTTCTGAAATATTAATTTCTATTTGTTTTTCCCCTGTTTTTAATTTATAGGGCGAGGCAAAAACCCAGTATTCTGTTTGTCCGGGCAGGTACTCTTTTTCTGTAGAATAAGGAACAATAAATTCAAAGAATCCATCTTTTGTTTCAAGTTCTTTTTGATAAACGAATTTTCTTTTTTGATTAGTCTCAATTTCTGAAGATAATAAAACATTAGTCCCAGGCTCTGTTTTCCCTTTAATTTTTGCTCCTTTTACATATTCAAAAATTTTAACTAATTTGGTTTCATCTTCGGGATCTTCTCTGCTAAAAGTTATAGTTGTATCTGATTCCCAAACCAAACGAAAATGGCTAAGGGCTGGGATATTAACTCCTTGAGCTTCATCTTTATAACCTTTCCCGTCTAAGGTATGCAACCTTACAATTATTGAATTATCATATTTTGATGGCTTTTCTTCTAAAGTTTTGATAGAAGAAGATTCATCTTCCCCAAACTCATAATATTCTTCTAAGTTCCCTTCTATTTCCTTAACTAAATTTTTAAAAGAGGCATCAGGGTCAGCTGAATAAAAATCAGTAATAGCATATCTTGTTTTAAGCTGGTCCAAATATCCTGTAGCTTTATTCTCATCGGTTTCCAGAAAAAAGGTTGCCTCTCCCGGCTCGACATAATCTCCCTGAATTTTTCCAATCCCCTGTTGAAAAGGATTAGAAACGGGCAAACGATGAGCATAATAAGTGAGCATATGGCCCATATCCCACTTAGCCAAGATTCCATAAGCAGTTTCAGGATAAGAAAAAGGAACAGATTCCGGATATAAAGCATAATAATCTAAGCCAGGGTCGGGGGTATTATTTTTTAGCCACTCCATAGCCCTATACCAATCTTGATGTTTTTTATGGGGTCCGTTTTTGGCTTGAAAAAAAGCTGTCTTAAAAATATCCGGCATATTATCGGGCGATTTATTAAAAAAATTCAAAGGAAAGGGAAAACACAAAAAGAAAATGACATT
>Ga0210044_10002830_pt1 | contig 25298 bp, 25 predicted proteins | sample CryGey13umfilter_2_FD_183959 | JGI IMG/M metagenome (GOLD analysis project Ga0210044, IMG submission 183959) | Groundwater microbial communities from aquifer in Utah, USA - Crystal Geyser 4/9/14 3 um filter (SPAdes) (version 2) | ecosystem: Environmental > Aquatic > Deep subsurface >... | reverse complement strand
TTCTGTAAAGAGGTGAAGGTGCGAAAGATAAAATGCTCGTCGCCAGCAATAACCTTGCGACAGCCCATAAGCCTTGCCCGACTGGATCAAGAACTTGGTCACGTGGATTATGCTGCCCTTCCATTGGTATCATAGATCGCTCATTGATACTCACAATTACAGAGATGCACCCAATTAACAATCCAATCCGATAAGGGCAAACCCGGCGAAAGCCGGGGACGCAAAGCCATGGATCTAAAGCTGATCTTCAGCTATGACCGCCAGGCTGCCGAAGAAAAAGCTCATTTCCACGTTTTCCTTTCAGCAGCCTGGCAAAAAGCCAGGCTGCGGTTTTTCCGCAGGGGGGCTGGCTCGAAAGGAAAACGAAATGTCAAAGACACTTTTCCGCCTCGCTACAATCACAGCCATCCTCTTGACGGTAATGGGCAGCCATACCACTGCGCAAGCTGCCTCCTCGCCAGTCTTGGGCACGAGCAAGATCATCAATCTGGCTTACTTCTACAAACCTCCCGAAGACAGTGATGCGCCCACACTGGCTCACAACTTCAGCACATTCATCCTGACCCGAGCAGATGAACCCTTCCGCGATCAATTGATCGCCAATGGCGTTCAAGCTCCGGTCCTGCAATACGTCCGTATCGAAGCGATCATGGATCCGGGGTCTTGCAGCGCTCAACCCTACCGCGACAACGTGGCTTACAAGATCGGGGATTTCTGCACCATCAGCCAGGATCACCCGGATTGGTTCCTGTTGAACGCCGACGGCAGCCGCATCAAAGTGGATGGCAAGTACTTCCTGATGGATCCCGGCAACCAGGAATGGCGCGAGTTCTGGCTGAGCCGCACCCAGGAGAGCCAGGAACAGCTTGGCTGGTACGGCGTTTTCCTGGATAACGTCGAGGGCAGTCTCAGCAAGGTTTACAGCCTGGGCGGCAACCCGGTCAATTATCCGAACGACGCCAGCTATCAAGCCGCCATCCGGGGTTTCCTGCAATATATCTACACCAGCTACTTCCAGCCGCAAGGCCGCCCGCTTCTGGCAAACATCATCTCCCTGCCCGATGCAGCCACTTGGTTCGATTACCTCCAGTACCTGGACGGCGCAATGGACGAGGCCTGGGCGGTGGACTGGCACACCGGCTACAGGAGTGTCTCCGAGTGGAATGCCGATTTAGCCCTTGCCGAACAGACCCAGAACAATGGCAAGTACGCCATCCTGATCTCGCAGGGCGATCAATCGAACACCAATCGCCAGAGCTTCGCCTTCGCCTCCTACCTGCTGATCAGCAGCGGAAGAGCGGCTTTCCGCTACACCAATTACGATAACTACGGAAAAACCTGGCTGTATCCCAACTACGACATTGACCTCGGCAGCCCGCTTGGCCCACGTTATCCCGAGGGCAACCTCTGGAAGCGTGACTTCACCAATGGTTCGGTCACCGTAGACCCGGTCAATCACACCGCGCAAATTTCAACCACGCCCGCTCCGACCGCAACGCCCACACAGCCCCCCGCCACGCAGTCGCCCGAACCTACAGCCACACCGACAGAGCCTCCTGCCACGCAGACTCCTGAACCTACCGCCTCACCCACACAACATCCTGCCACGCAGACGCCCGAACCTACAGCCACACCGACAGAGCCTCCTGCCACGCAGACTCCTGAACCTACCGCCTCACCCACGCAACCTCCTGCCACGCAGACACCTGAACCCACCGCTTCACCCACCCAGCCCCCCGCCACGCAGACACCTGAACCTACCGCATCACCCACACAGCCCCCCGCCACGCAGACACCTGAACCTACCGCATCACCCACACAGCCCCCCGCCACGCAGCCCCCTGCCACGCAGACACCCGAACCTACAGCATCACCAACGGCTGCGCCTACTACACAACCCGTCGCACCGCTGCCAACAGAAACTCCTGCGCCAGCCACGACAACTATAACTTACGATAACACTGACCCAGCCTTCGTTTACTCAACGAGTTGGAGCACCGTCAAGAACAAGTCAGCTTACAACAAGAGCTTTATGCGCACTACAAGCAAAGGTTCCTCCGTCACCTTCACGTTCACCGGCCAATCTTTTAGCATCCTATACACTGCTAACCCGAAGTATGGAAATGTAAACGTCTACGTAGACGGCGTCTTGGTAGGCTCATTCAGCCAACAGGCCCTGAGGACTCTGTATCAACAGCGTTGGGATTACCCCGGCCAACTGACCTCAGGAACACACGAACTCAAACTGGTCTTCAACGGCCCCAAGAAGGCACAAGCTTCATTGGATGGGGTGATCGTGACCCAAACAGGAAAATAGCCAAACGCGTTTTCAAAATCATAACCTCCCGTGACAACGAATAATCGTTGTCACGGGAGGTTGTTGATTCAGTTCAGTCACATCCCACTGCCACACTCAGCCCTATTGCCTGCTTCCGAAATATCTGCTAGGATATTCCCAACCTCATCCCAGGAGACTTGCGTTAATATCCATCCCGTTAGAAACATAAAAGACCTGAATGCCAGGGCGGGTGCAAAGCTGCTGCCCAGGTCTGTTATGGCTCGCTGACAGCGGAAGAGCCTTTCCTTAGATGATACGATCGAGATACACATGCCAACCTTCAGCAAACCGATCACAGAGATCATCCCGCAGCGCTTCTCGTGCCGGACGTACCTCGAAACGCCAATTGACGAGGGCACGCGGCAGCGCTTGCTGGATTTCATGGACACGCGCCAGAGCGGACCCTTCGGCTCGCGTCCGCGCTTCAGCCTGGCTGCGGCCACGGAGCAGGAGCGCGGCGCGCTGCGAGGTCTCGGTACGTATGGATTTATTCGAGGGGCGCGCGGCTTCATCCTCGGCGCGCTGCATCCGGCGGAGAAAGACCTGGAAGATTACGGCTATTCGCTGGAACGCATCATCCTGTTTGCAACCGATCTCGGCCTGGGCACCTGCTGGCTGGGCGGCACCTTCACCCAGAGCAGCTTCGCCAGGAAGATCGCGTTGACAGGGGATGAGGTCATGCCCGCGGTTGCCGCCATCGGTTACATCGCCGATCCAGAGAAGGCAAGGAATGGATTGATCCGCCAATTCGCGGACGCCCAACACCGGCTTCCGTGGGCCAGGCTGTTCTTCGAGCGGCAGTTCGGCCTCCCCCTCAGGCGTGAAGATTCCGGCGAGTATGCCGCCCCGCTGGAAATGGTGCGGCTGGCGCCTTCGGCCTCCAACAAGCAGCCGTGGCGCATCGTCAGGGATAGCAGCGCCTGGCACTTCTACCTGGGACGGACGCCCGGCTATCGCGAGGGTTTCTTCCAGGTGCTTTTGAACCTGGTTGACCTGCAGCGCATTGACCTGGGCATCGCCATGTGCCATTTCGAGCTGACGGCACGCGAGGCAGGCTTGCAGGGTGAATGGGCTATAGAGGAGCCGGAAATCGAAAAGCCGGATGGGATGACGGAATATACGGTGAGTTGGGTGAGCGATTAGGCTCCGAATAATGCTATAATCATCCCATAGACCGACATGATGAAACTGGAATTCGTCCGTACCGAGATCGAGCGTTTCTTGACCGAGCGATAACAAGCCTTGCGGACTTTTCCCCGCCAGGCTTTCTTCATCACTCGCAGCGAAAAGATGCGCCCGCGCTCAAAGCGAGCAATCCCAACAAAAAAAACCGAAGTCGCGAGACTTCGGTTTTTTCACCTTTTTACTTTACGCTTTGTCTCGCCAGAGTTTGCACTTTATTCAACTCAATTACCAGCCGCAAAGCGTCATTGACCGCCTTCTCGTTCGGGAAGGCTTTGGCAATCTCTGGCTCGAGCAAGACAAGATTTGTCCCTTGGCGATATCTCTTCGCATACTTCCCACGCACACCACCTTTCAACAGGGATTTCAAGTCATATTCGGGTCGAAGTTCATCATTCATTTCAGTTGTTTTCTTCTTCATAGACTTTTCGCTCTCTTGGAGTCAGTTCACGGGCGCTAATGATTCGGATTTTGTCGCCGCGGTCGGTGTGAGAAACTATCAGCAGTCTACCGCGATTTGACCATCCAATCGTGATGTAACGGTCTTCTTCATCGGAATGGTCAGGGTCAGGGACAGTGATGGCAAGATCACCGCCAAGCACCGTTCCCGCTTCAGTGAATGAGACTCCATGCTTCCATAAATTGACTTCTGCCTTGCGTGGATCCCATTCGAAGTTCATGCGGTCATTTCCTAGGGTAAATATACAACAGTTTAGAATTTCAGGCAAGCAGATATTTGCCCCTCCCTAAAGCGGACACCGCCCCACAAGGCTTTTTCATTCTCTCTTGAGATAAAATACACCCATGTCTCGCCTGCTTTACACTGATCACTGTTCACTGAAAACTGTCCGCGTCGGCTGCCCGGCGCACAACTGCGGCGGACGCTGCCTGCTCGTCGCGCATGTCGAAAACGGACGCATCACCCGCTTGGATGCCGACGACCGTCCGGAGTGCGCTGTCTCTGACAGCGCTGCCAGAAGCAACGTCGGAGACGTTGCACTCCGCATTGCCGCGCCGCAACTGCGCGCCTGCCCGCGCGGACGCGCCTATCTGCGCCGCCAATACCACCCCGACCGGCTACTGCACCCGCTCAAACGAGTCGGCGGGCGCGGCGAAGGCAAATTCGTCCAGATTTCGTGGGAGGAAGCGCTCGCTACAGTTGCCGCGCAAATGCAGCGCGTCAAGGAAGAATACGGCAACTCCGCCCTGTTCGTCCCTTACGGCACGGGCAGCTACAACCAGCTCAACGGTTCGCACGTCGCCCGGCGTCTGATGAACCTGTTCGGCGGCTGCCTCGGCATCTACAACTCCTACTCGTGGGCGGCCATCAACGCCGCCACGCCCACCGTCTACGGTACGCTCGTCACCGGCAACCAGCGCCAGGACTGGCTCAACAGCCGTTACATCCTCATGTGGGGCTGGAACCCGGCCGAGATGCGGGATGGCACCAACAGCGATTACTTCGTCAAGCTGGCGCGCCAGAGCGGGGCGCGCGTGGTGTGCATTGACCCGCGTCACTCGCTCTCCGCGGCGGCGCTGGCCGACGAGTGGATCCCCATCCGCCCCGGTACAGACGCGGCCATGATGAGCGCCATGGCTTACGTGAGCATCGCCGAGCGGCTCTACGACGCCGGGTTCGTGCGCACCCATTGCGTGGGGTTCGACGCGGGGCAGATGCCGGCCGGAGCCGAGGGCGAGGAGAGTTACAGCGATTACATCCTGGGTGTGCGGGATGGCATCCCTAAGACCCCCGAATGGGCGGAAGCCATTACTGCCGTCCCCGCCGAGACAATTACCCGCATCGCCCGCGAATATGCCACGCTCGAGCCCGCCGTTCTCTACCAGGGCTACGGGATGCAGCGCCGCGCCTACGGCGAACAGGTGGTGCGCGCCGGATGCGTACTGGCAGCCATCACCGGCAACGTCGGCATCCCGGGCGGCTGGGCGAGTGGATTGGGACTGCAAGCCCCGGACGGCGGCCCGCAGTGGACCGTCTTCCCGGCTGGAGAGAATCCCGTCAAAGCGGCCATCCCGGTCTTTCTCTGGACCGAAGCCTGCCTCCGTGGAAAAAGCATGACCCCGGCTGACGGCGTCACCGGCGCCCCCCGCCTCGACAACGACATCAAGCTCATCTACGCCGTGGCCACCAATTGTCTCATCAATCAGCACGCGGATGTCAACCGCACGGCGGACATTCTACGAGATGAAACGAAGGTGGAGTTCATCGCCGTGCAGGATAATTTCCTGACCCCCACCGCCCGCTTTGCGGACATCGTCCTGCCAGCCTGCACGCAATTCGAGACGTGGGGCGTGGAGGACGGCTGGAAGTACGGCGACGAGGTCATCTTGCAGCCCAAGCTGGTCGAGCCGCCGGGCGAGTGCAAGAGCGATTACCGCATCTGCGCTGAGATCGCCGAACGGTTGGGCATCGGTGAAGCCTTTACCGAGGGCCGCGACGAGCGCGCCTGGGTGGAGTGGTGCCTGGACCGCTTCCGTGAAACCCGTTTCCCGGACCTGCCCACGCTGGAGGAGTTCATCGAACAGAACCTGGGGGTGTACGTCAACCCGGTGACGAAGCCGGCGATTGCTTTTGCCGATTTCCGCGCCGATCCAGAGAAGCATCCATTGAACACCCCCAGCGGCAAGATCGAGATTTTCTCGAAACAGCTCTACGATCTCAACAACCCTGATGAGATTCCAGCAATTCCCAAATACATTCAAGAATGGGAGAGTCCGTTTGAAAACCAGTACACGGATTACGCGGATTTACCCTTCGGGTACGATGTCACGGATTCTCACGGAAAAGAACAAAAAGAAAAAATCCGTGCTAATCCGTGCCCGTCCGCGAAATCCGTGTCTAAGAAGGTTTTTCCTCTTCAGGCCATCGGACACCACAGCCTGGCTCGTGTCCACTCCACGCACGCCAACAACGATTGGCTGGAGGAAGCTTTTCCTCAACGAGTCTTTATCAACCCGATTGATGCGGCTGCGCGCGGCATAAAAGATGGCGAGCAGGTCAAGGTTTTCAACGCGCGCGGCGCGCTGGTGCTGCCCTGCCGCGTCACGCCGCGCATCATGCCCGGTGTGGTGGACATCCCGCAAGGAGCGTGGTGGTCGCCGGACGAAAACGGCGTGGATCACGGTGGGAACGTCAACGTGCTCACCTCCCACCGCTGGACGCCATTCGCGTTTGGCACGGCGCAGCACACGATCATGGTTGAAGTTGAAGGTTCAAAGTCAAAAGTCGAAGAGCCTGCCCTGAGCCTGTCGAAGGGTCAAACGTCAAATGCGCGACCTTCGACTTTCGACCTTCGACGGAGGTCGTCATGACCTACGCCTTTTACTTCGATAGCCAATTCTGCACCGGCTGCAAGGCCTGCCAGATCGCCTGCAAGGACAAGAACCACCTGCCGCTCGGCGTGCTGTGGCGGCGCGTGTACGAGATCAGCGGCGGAGGATGGAAACGACAGGGCGAAGCGTGGACAATGGACGTATTCGCCTACAACCTGACCCTCGCCTGCAATCACTGCGAGCATCCCATCTGCGCCGGGGTTTGCCCCACGCAGGCCTACTCCAAGCGGGAAGACGGCCTGGTGCTGCTCGACGCGTCCAAATGCCTCGGCTGCCAGTACTGCGCCTGGGCATGTCCTTACGGCGCGCCGCAATACAACCCAGAGGCAGGCTACATGACCAAGTGCAACTTCTGCGAGGATAACCTCGAGGCCGGACTGCCCCCGGCTTGCGTGGCCGCCTGTCCCATGCGCACGCTCGACTACGGCCAGCGCGCCGACCTGGAAGCGCGGCCGGGGGTGCTGCCAGCGGTCTACCCGATGACCCAAACAGCAGCGCGGGACCCAAATATCCTGATCAAGCCGCACCGGGCGGCGGAACGGGCAGCGCAAGAAAGCGCAGAAATAGCAAACTGGGAAGAAGTCGCGCCGCGCAAAGCGCAAAGGCCGGGAGAGGCTCCGCTCATCGCCTTCACGCTGATGGCGCAAATGGCAATTGGCGCGTTCTGGGCTGTGGCGGTGATCCTGTTCGGCCTGCCAGACCATTACTTGGGAGAACGGATCACCTTCGGTCCAATGCTGGCAGCCGGCAGCCTCATCGCCATGGCGCTGACGGCATCGCTCTTTCACCTGGGCGCACCAAAGAATGCCTGGCGGGTGCTGGCGCACCTGCGCAAGTCGTGGTTGAGCCGCGAGATTTTATTCACGCTGGCGTTTGCGGGATTATGGCTGCTGACGCTGTCCTCGCGGATGCACAGCAGCTCGAACACGCTGTTCCTGCGCAACGCGCTGACGATTGTCACCGCGCTGACCGGCGCGGCGGGCATCTACAGCATGGGACGCGTCTACCGCTTGAAGACCGTCCCGGCCTGGTGCAATTGGCGGATAATGGCCGGCTTTTTCGTCACGGCCTTCCTGCTGGGGCAATTGTTGGCGGCTTCTTTCCTGGCAGCAGACGTGTTGCGGGGATCGCCTGTCGCTTCCCATGCGGCGATTCTCGCGCAAACGGGGGTTAGCCTGGTATTGCTTCTCGGCATCCAATTCTGGCTGGTAATTTCCGGCGGGCAATCGGCTGACGTTACAGTACACAGGCTGAGGCTTGGCCTGATCGGGGCGGGGATGCTGGGGGCAGCCGCCCTGTCCATCGCAGGGGATAAGGCCGGGGCGTGGCTCACGTTCCCAATTTTCCTGATAATAATGGCCGAAGAAACCCTGGGGCGCTGGCTGTTCTACCGGTTGCGCCAGTGAAACTTATACGGTCAAGTTTGTGATATACTGCGAGAAATTCCTTGAGCGCTCGCGCGCCGTGAATACTAGATCATGAACTGGCAATTCTCCTTTTATTCAGTCATCTTATTCATTTCTGCTGTAACCTCAGCCTTCACAGCATACCTTGCCAGACGCCAGCGTGCTGCAGCCGGGGGAACAGCTTTGGCCTGGCTGATTGTCGCAATCATCGAATGGTCATTTGCCGCCGCGTTAGGAACCGCGTCGGTGGGCGTTCCAGTGAAAGTGTTTTTTTCCAAAGTAGAATACCTCGGCGAGGTCAGCGCGCCAGTTCTATATTTGCTTTTCGTACTGGAATATACCCGACTGGATAACCGGCTGACACCTCGAAAAATACTCTTGCTATGGCTGATTCCGGCTGTCACGTTCATCCTGGCCGCGACGAATGACTGGCACGGATTGGTTTGGAACAGCTTTACCCCAAGCGCCAACAATCTGCTGATTTACGGACATGGAGCCTGGTTCTGGATCTTCGCCGCGTACGAATACCTAATGATCGCAGTTGGAGTAATCATCCTGGTATGGGCCTTTATTCGCTCTCCAAGACAATTCCGCCGTCAGATTGGCACTTTAATCGCCGGATCGAGTATGCCGATTTTGGGAAACGTAATCTACATCACGGGCTTGAGTCCGGTTCCTGGCCTGGACCTGACGCCGGTCATGTTCACATTGACCGGTTTGACTCTCACAGTGGGCATTTTCAAATTCCGATTGTTTAGCCTCATCCCCGTTGCGCGCGATGCCCTGGTCGAGAGCATGAGCGACGGCGTGCTGGTCCTGGATGAGCAAAACCGCATTGTGGATATCAACCCGGCCGCGCGGCAGTTGATCGGCTCCGCAGCGGGATCTGCTATCGGCCAGCCCGTCGAGGTCATTCTGGCGCCCTGACCCAATTTGATATCCAAATATAGAAATACGCTGAAAGCCCAGACCGAGATCTGCCTCAGCCGGGAACCACCCAATCATGCTGAACTACGCATCTCCCCAATTTACAACCGGCGGGGAGGTTTCACCGGCAAGTTGATCACCATTCGAGATATAACCAAAAGCAAACTTGCCCAGCAGGCGCTGGCGCGCAACGCTCGAGAAATGGCAGCGTTATATGAAACCTCGCTAGAGATCAACACCCAGCCAGACCTATCTTCTCTTCTATACGCTCTCGTCCAGCGCGCGACCAGACTGCTCGATACGACCATGGGCGGCCTATATTTGGTGCGGACAGACGGCAAATCATTGGAACTAAAGATCAGTTACAACCTGGGCAAGGATTACACAGGAACGATCCTACAGTTTGGTGAAGGCTTGTCCGGGCGCGTCGCCCAGAAAAACGAAGTAATCGTGGTGGAAGATTACAACAACTGGGAAAACCGGGCCGCAGCCTACAGCGATATTGCGTTCAAGCGCATACTGGGCGTACCGCTTAGATACAAAGGGAATGTTATCGGCGTTCTCAACATCACCGACGATCAAAAAACCGGCTCTTTCACACAGGAGGAAATCCGGCTCGTCAGCCTGTTTGCCGATCAAGCCGCCATCGCCATCGAGAACGCCCGCCTGTTGGAAGAGAAGAACCGGCACGTTGAGCAATTGGGGATCATCAACCGCATCAGCCTGGCGATCACCGCTGGCCTGGATATGGATCACGTGCTAAAGACCCTGCACGAACAATGCCAGCAGGTTGCGCCGAGCGACGTTTTTTACGTGGCATTGTATGACGAGGCCAGTTCGCTGATCAACATCCCCCTCTACTACGAAGATGGACAATACCAGATCGGACCGTCGCGCGACATCCAAGACCAGCCTGGCACCCTCGGCAACGTCATCCAGGCGCGCCGGACCCTTTACCTGCACAAACAGTTCGACCCAGACACCCACCCACCCCGAACCACAACCGGACTGAGAAGACCATGCCGGTCCTACGTCGGCATCCCACTCACCCTGCGGGATCGGGTGATTGGCGTCATGGCCGTCCAGAGCTACAAGCCGAATGCCTACACGGAAGAGGATATACGCACGTTAGAGACCATCGCATTGCAGGCTGCCATCGCGATCGAAAATGCCCGCCTTTATTCTGAAGAGCAACGCCTGGCGATCATTGACGAGCTGACCGGCATGTACAATTATCGCGGCTTACTGGCTTTGGGTGGTCGTGAAATTATCCGGGCGCGGCGTTTCAGCCGTAATCTCTCCGCCGTGTTCTTCGATATTGATGGCTTCAGGACCTTCAATAATCAATACAGCCACGCCACCGGCAACCTGGTGCTAAAGGCGGTGGCAGGACAGAGCCTGTCCAGTATGCGCTCTGTTGACCTGGTCAGCCGCTTCGGGGGCGATGAGTTCGTCATCCTGCTCCCAGAGACCACAATCGAAACCGCCAGGAAGGCCGCTGAAAGACTGCAAATGGAGATCGCATCCAGGCGGGTGAAAACGAAACATGGGGAATTATCCGTCACCATTTCCATCGGCGTGGCCCAACTGACCGACGATATCCCCGACCTGGGCACGCTTATTGATCGTGCGAATCAGGCCGAGCATAAGGCCAAGGAAAAAGGCGACGGCAAGCTTGTCGTTTTTGGGGAGAGGTGAAGGAACCCGTTTTCTCGGAGAAAACGGGTTCCTGGTAAGGGGCTAATTACCGAAGAAGAGTTCCCACCAGATCTGCCAGTTTTCGAGCCGAGGGGGTGGCTGCGTCGGAAAAGGGATAGGTGTCGGCGTGGGGGTTCCGGCCGGGACGAGCTGCACGGGGATTTCCTCAGTCCTCACCATGCCGTTATCACGCGCATATTCTTCAGCGGCCTTGTCCGAGGTCGCGTAAGCGATTTTCGTGACCAACGCGGTCTGGGTTTGTATGACCGCCGTCCCTTCGACGCGGACGGTTGCCACTTGAGTGGATAGACGATTCAACCCCTCCAGACGCTGGTTAAAATCCATCACCAGCACAACCAGGAGAAACAAGCCGATGAGGATGCCGATGTGTTTCGGTTTGACAGGCCAGCGGTTCATAGGCATATTTTACCCCTTCTCGACCGGATTTGCAGGCAGTCCGCAGTCCCTGCGAAGCAGGTCGGCAGGCGTCTCGCGCGACTGGACCAGGTAAGCGTGACCGTTATCCAGCCACAAAACAGCCGGGCGTCGCGCGCCATTGTAGTTGCTGGACATGCTGAGGTGATACGCGCCACTAACGGGGATGGCAATCAATTCACCCACCGCAACCTTCGGGAATGGCAACCCTGCGATGAGAACGTCGCCACTCTCGCAGTAGGGCCCGGCCATCCAGACCGTTTCTTCGGCGGATCTTTCCGGACCTTGGGCCGGCAGCGCCGAATAACGCGCCCCGTACAACGCTGGCCGGGGGTTGTCCGCCAGGCCGCCATCCAGCAGCAGCCAGGTACGCTGCGCCGTCCGCTTGAGCGCGCCGAGGCGATAGAGCGCCACTCCCGCCCGCGCCACCAGGCTGCGGCCAGGTTCGAGTTGCAGGCGCGGCAAAGGAAGTCCGCGCTCCCGGCAGCCAGTCTTCACCCCTTCCGCTATAACGCAGACGTAGTCCGTCACATCTGGCTGCGGCAGGTCATCCTCGTTATAGGCCACGCCCCAGCCGCCGCCGGGCGAGAGAACCCAACCCTCGCCGAGATCAAGCGCCTGGGCGAGATCGAGCGTCTTTTCGATAGCAATTCCCAGCGGCGATGGATCGCGGAATTGCGAGCCTTGATGAAAATGCAATCCTTTCAAGGGCAATTCGTGTTGGCGGCATATCCGAGCCGCTTCGATAATTTCATCCCTGCCCATGCCAAACTTGCTGTCTGCCTGACCGGTCTGGGTGTAGGCGTGGGTCTCGACTGCCAGCCCGGGCTGGAAGCGCAGCCACAGGTTGGGGAGAGAATGACTGGTCGCCAGGGCAACCAGCCGTTCCAGTTCAGTCAGGTTATCTATCACGATGATCCCGGCATGGCGAATGGCGGCCTCCAGATCAGCCGGGGATTTATTCACCCCATGCACCACGATATGTTCACGCGGCACTCCCGCCGCGACGGCGATGGCGATCTCGCCCAGGCCGGAGCAGTCCAGCCATAGATCCTGCTGCCGGCTCCACTGGGCGATGGCCAGACACAGAAAGGCTTTGCCGGCATAGGTGAGTCCGCTCTCGGCAGGATAATGGTAGCCATGTTTCGGGCTGCCATAATGCGCATTTAACGCGCGCCGGTACACGGTCACGGATGCATCGAGCGTGGCGCGGTCGTAGAGGTACAGCGGCGTGCCGTATTCGTCAGCAAGAGCAAAGAGGTCGCAGCCGGCGATGGTCAAGGCGTCGTTTTCGATGGTGGTTGTATCGGGGAAAAGTTCGAGGCGGTTCATGCGCTTGTTTTACCACAGAGTTCACACGTGTGCCTGCGGCTCAGTGCAGGCAGAGAACACAGAGAAATTCTCTGTGCCTCAAGAAAAAGACTCTGTGCTCTCTATGGTGAAAATAAAACCCGCGTTTCCGCGGGTTGCTGTGCCGAAGGAGGGACTTGAACCCTCACGGCCTTGCGGCCACTAAGCCCTGAACCTAGCGCGTCTGCCAGTTCCGCCACTTCGGCTTGCGGTTTGTATTTTATCCGAAAAGGCCGTTTTGTCAACCTCTCGCTTTTCTACTACCCTTGCATGCGCCACACTCTCGATTTCCCTACCGACCGGTCGGTTGTTTTTTGGAAATTTACGATATAATAGGAAAAATACCCCTCTCGGAGAATAACCATGGACTTTGCCCTGACCGAAGAACATCTCATGCTCGAGCGCATGGTGCGCGATTTCGCCCAGAAGGAAGTCGCGCCGGTTATCAAGGAGTACGACCGCAAGCAGGAACCGATTCCCTGGGTGCTCGAACGCATGGGTAAATTGGGCATCCTGGGCATCTGCTTCCCCGTCCGGTACGGCGGACAAGGCATGGATTACATCTCGCTTGGGCTGGCTTGCGAGGAACTGGAAGCGGTGGATACCACCCTGCGCGTGGTCATGTCGGTGCACGTTGGGTTGTGCGCAGGGACGCTGTTCCAGTGGGGTACCGAAGAACAGAAACAGAAATTCCTCGTCCCACTGGCGAAAGGCGAAAAGGTGGGCTGCGGAGCGTTTACGGAACCCGGCATGGGGTCGGACGTGGCTGCCATGCGCACCCATGCGGAGCGGGATGGCGATCACTACATCCTGAACGGCGAGAAGATGTGGATCTCGCTTGCCAGCCTGGCTGACTATGCCTTGGTCACGGTGCGCACGGGATCGAAAGCTGCCAAACCCTCGGCAGGACTCTCAACCTTTATTGTTGACCTCCACTCGTCCGGCGTCAAGACCGGCGACATCCACGGCAAGCTGGGCGTGCGCGCCGGCTCCACCGGCTGGATCAACTTCCAGGATGTGCGCGTGCCGGTCGCCAATCGCATCGGCGAGGAAGGCGAGGGCTTCAAGATCACCATGTCCGCCTTCGACCGCGGACGTTACACCGTCGGCTCGGGCGCGACGGGTATCATCCGCGCCGCGCTGGAGGCCAGCGTGAAATATGCCAAAGAGCGGACAACCTTCGGCAAGCCGATTGCCGAGTACCAACTCATCCAGGAAAAGATCGCCCGCATGTCGCAGGGTTACGAGATTGCCCGCCTGCTGTACCTGCGGGCTGGCTGGCTGCAAAACCGGGGGGAGCGCTGTACGCGTGAGATTTCGATGTGCAAGAAATTCGCCGCCGAGGCCTCGTTCAACGCGGCCAATGACGCCATCCAAATCCACGGGGCGTACGGTTTCAGCGACGAATATGATGTAGAACGCTACCTGCGTAACGCGCGCGGGGCGATCATTTACGAGGGCAGCTCGGAAATCCAGACGCTCATCCAGGCCGGGTATGCCCTCGGTCAGCGCGAGGATAGGCCACTGCGCTGTGAGTGGCCGTCGTATAATGTAGAGGATTGGCAGTCATGAGTTACAAGTTACAGGTTGAAGGTCAAGTGTTGAAAGTCCCTGCGTTATAAGTTGCCGGCATGATGTGGAGGATTGTCAAAGTTAATGGTTGGAAAGGTAAGAGGACGTTATGATCACTAATACACTCGAACAGCATATTGAGATCATGCCAGGCGTGGCAGGCGGACGCCCGCACATTGCCGGGCACCGCATAACCGTGCAGGATATCGTCATCTGGCACGAGTGGCTGGGACGCGCCGCAGACGAAATCGCCACCGAATACGACCTGAGCATCTCGGATATATACGCCGCTCTTGCCTACTATTACGACCATCGTGATGAAAGCGACACGTCCATTCGGGAAAGCGAAACGTTCATAGAAATGCTGCGACAGAAAACCCCTTCCAAGGTCGGCAAGAAGATCCATGGCGATTAAGTTTTACACCGATGAGCACGTCTCACCAGCAGTCGTCAATGGGCTGCGACGCCGAGGAATCGAGGTGCTCACGGCCAAAGAAGCCGGAATGCTCACAGCCCCGGACAAAAAGCATCTGGAATTCGCCGCGGCGCAAGGCATGGTCATTTTCACCCAAGACGACGACTTTTTGCGCCTGCACGCCTCAGGTATCTCACACAGCGGAATCGTTTACGCACATCAGAGAACGCCCATTGGCCAAATCATCCAGGGGCTGACTCTGATTTACCAAGTTTTAACTCCCGAAGAGTTGCATAATCATGTCGAATTCTTGTAGATCCCTGCGCTGCGAGATGCCGGCGTATAATGCGGAGGAGTGGCAGTCATGAGTTACAGGTCGTATGTTGCAGGTTAAAAGTCGAAAGTCGAACAGTGCAACCCTCACCAAAACCATTCGACCTTCGACCTTAGACCTTCAACCTTAAACCGTAAAAAAGGAGGTTCCCTTGAAAATCGTCGTGTGTGTCAAACAAGTGCCCGACTCGGCGGCTAAAGTCGTCGTCGAGAACGGCAAGGTCTCATGGGGAGATGCACCCCTGGTCATCAACCCGTGGGACGAGTATGCGGTGGAAGCCGCGCTTCGACAAAAAGAAGCGCTGGGCGGCAGTGTCACTGCCATCACCATCGGCGGCGAGGGCAGCAAAGACGCCCTCAAGCACGCCCTGGCCATGGGCGCCGACGACGCAATCCTGATCTCCGACCCAGCCCTGGTCAACATGGATACCCAGGCCACCGCCCAGGTATTGGCGGCCGCCATCCAGAAAATCGGCGGCGTGGACATGGCCTTCTTTGGCCGCCAGGCCATTGACGGCGACGCCGGCCTGGTCCCGGCGCAGACCGCCCGTCTGCTGGGTTGGCCAGCGCTGACCCTTTCCTCAGTCATCAAAGTGGATGGCGGATCAGTCAAAGTCGAACGCGGCATCGAGGAAGGGCGGCAGATCGTCACGGCCAAACTGCCGGCCGTCTTCAGCCTGACAAAAGACTTCGGCGAGCCGCGCTACCCCTCGTTCATGGGCATCCGCAAGGCCTCCCGCGCCGCGATCCCAACCTGGTCGCTGGCTGAACTCGGCATCCCCGCGCCGGTCTCGGTCATCGCCTGGCCGGAGATCATGAATCCGCCCAGCCGGGAAGTCACCTGCGAGGTCATCAGCGGCGGCAGTCCGCAAGAGATCGCCGAAGCGCTGGCCGATAAAATTCTGGCGGAGAAAGTCCTATGAACACCTGGGTTTACGTTGACCACTTCAAAGGCACGGCTCTCCCCGCTTCGTGGGAGGCCATCGGCGTTGGCAAGACGCTCGGAACGGTCAAAGCGCTGGTTTTTGGTTCCGGCGTGGAAGCGCTGGCGAAAACCGCGTTCGAGTATGGCGCGGACGAAGTGCTGCTGGCGGACGATCCCGCCCTGGCCGACTACCGCGCTGAGGCCTTCGCCGCCACCCTGGGCAAACTCGCCGCGGACGGAGCTCCAGACCTGCTCCTGTTCCCGACGACGACGCGCGGCCGTGAGCTGGCCGGCATGACCGCCATTGACTTGAAAACCGGCGTGATGGTGGACGTGATAGCCTTAGAGGCCGCGGACGGCAAGATTACCGTCACGAGGCCAATCTACGCCGGGAAACTGCTGACCAAGGAAACCTGCTCGTCCAAGCCGCAGATCATCACCCTGCGCGGGCGCGCCTTCCCCAAACCGGCGCAGCAGGCTGGGAAATCCGGCACGCTGACGAAGGTCTCGGCAGCAGCAGGCGACTTCCTCACCAAAGTGGAAGGTTACACCACCGCCGAAGGCGGCGTCAGCCTGACGGATGCAGGCGTGATCGTCTCTGGCGGACGCGGCGTGAGCAACAACCCTGCCCTCACTCCTCCGGCCGGCCTGGACGAGAAACAGGCCGAAGTCTGGCGTGCCCAGCAGGGCTTCGCGCTGGTCAAAGACCTGGCCGCGGTGCTGGGTGCAGCCGTCGGCGCAAGCCGCGCCGCGGTGGATGCAGGCTACATTCCCTACCCCAACCAGGTCGGGCAGACCGGCAAGGTCGTCTCGCCGGATGTGTACATCGCCTGCGGCATTTCAGGGGCGATCCAGCACCTGGCCGGGATGCGCACCAGCAAGGTGATCGTTGCCATCAACAAGGATGCTGAGGCGCCCATCTTCAAACTGGCTCGCTACGGCGTGGTGGGAGACCTGTTCCAGATTTTGCCTGCGCTGAGCGCGGCATTCAAGAAAAAGTTGGGAAAATAGGTACCAACAGGTGACAGTCACTTTGGAGAGTGACTGTCACCTGTTTTCCAACTTATCCCCGCCGCGAAATGGACACGGATGGGACCTCGCCAAGTTTTGGTTAAAACCAGTTAAAGTAGCCCGCGCCGGCAGGTTCCGCGAAGTCGAGTTGCTCGCAATGGAACGAATTATTGATGACAATCTGGAATTTCTAGTGAGCGCCTGGGAACAGGAGAAAAGCAAGCATGTTAACGGTTAAAGCCAAGATCCACTCACAAACGGATTACGAACCCATCCTTCCGCTGGCTATCCCTGATTTGAAGGAAGTCCGCGCCTTTGCCAACCATCTTCACTTGCTTGGCAAAACCTGGCAGGGTGAAATCTTCGGCTGGTCAGCAGAATATACGCCTGAGAGCGATCAAAAACCCTTTGATACAAAAATGACCTTTACACCTGCCGAGTTCATGATCGGCGAGAGCGGTATCTGGTTCTTCTCGCTGATGTGGGAGGTTGGCAAAGATAATGAACCCGTCGAGTTCTTGGACGACAGGGGGTTGGTGAAGTAAGAAGTAAATGGAAAACCCAACCACCTCCGCAGCCATCCCCAAACGCTGGGCGGCCCGCTTCTTCACCACCTGGAGCGGACAGGCCTTCTCGTTGGTCGGCGCGGGCGCAACGGCGATGATGCCCCTCAGCCTGCTGATCGCCGGCCTGGTATCCGACTCGCTGGGGGTGCGCGTCTGGTACATCTTCGGCGGAGCGGTTTGTATCCTGGCGACCATTGCGGCGCTGCCGGAGGTCCCGGCCATCGTAAATATCGAGCAGAACCGCCTCCCCTCCGCCGAGAAGGCTGACGCCTGATCTGCGGGGTGTATCTGCTTTCCTATCGAATCAAATGAGCCGCCCTCAGCCAGGCGGCTCATTATTCAGAGTTATCTCTGCATAAAAAGCCGGGGGCCATCAGGAACCCGGCTCCGGTCAAGCGATGCGGACTATTCCACAGGTACGACGTTAGCAGCCTGCAATCCTTTCGGCCCTTGCTCGATGGAGAACTCCACCTTCTGATTCTCCTCCAGACGCTTGTAGCCATCCATTTGAACGACAGAGAAGTGGACGAATACATCCTCGCCATCTTCACGGCCAATGAAGCCATAACCTTTGGTGGTGTTGAACCACTTGACGGTGCCGACAAAACGATCTTCCATCTTTCTTTCTCCTACACAAGATTTGACGCCTGGCTTAGAGCCAATACTTTTTAGTTAGTGGGTCGGGCTCCCATGCCCGGCGGCGTGGGAGCCGCCTCTGCGGCCTTATCTAAACAGTATTGGGCTTAGAGCCTGGCTTAACGGGCACAAGATTATCACGGTTGCATGGGCGTGTCAAGCGACTGTTCCAAAGTGAAACCTGCTACGAAGCGCCCAAGTACTTCTCAAACCAGCGCGCAAGTGGAACTCATCGGGAAATCTCACGAATTCCGTATCCACGCCCAACCGTTTGAGCGCCACGAAGACCTGCTCGCTCTGGTGGAGACAACCCAAAGATTGCTGTATCACTTTGGATAATAATAAATCGTACCGTCGGCGTATTGGCCGCCGAGAACCAAACCAGTAAAGATCGTATTCAATCTTATCAATCCTTTTTCACCGAAAGTCCCCTCAATTTGGCTCAAGAACTGTTCTCTGAAGATGACCAACACGGCCCCCTGTTCACGGAAAGCCACTTGCGAGTTGTCGGACATATCGGAACCATAGGGTGTGGTTTGATTGATAAAGGCGGGATTCATATCCTCCATCAATTCGTAAGCAGGGCGATCCGCCCATAAAAGAATCGCTGCAGCATTGTTCGAGACCACCGGTACACCGGCCGGCAAGTCTCTCACGGCTTGTATTGTCTCCGAATTTCTCCAGGAATATGTGGTGTATCCTCGACCGTGGTGATAAGACTTGACGAACCAAAGCGAACCCGGATAATACCAATAAACACACACCGCTGCTATCAACCAAGGGATTATCTTCAGCCAATACTTGCCATTTCGGAACCAGGCGTTCTGCCAACACGCAAAAGCACCAAGCAAGCTCATCACAATCCCTGGATAGAGCGGTAGCAAGATACGGTCATCAATATCTGGTGCTGGCTTGGTAAACACGTAAGTTAGCGCAAGAACAACGACATAGGCCAGTGATGATAGCCCGAAAACACCAAAAATGTGGAAATCACTATTAATCCCCGCTTGAGACATGTTCTTGCGGACTCGGCGATCAGCCAACCATGCCACGCTGCTTACAATAATAATCGTCAGCATAATAAGGATGAAGCGGAGCCTGGAAGTCAAGCCGAGATTGCTTGTTACAAACGGGATCCATTTCCATATCGTTTCCAGAATAATGCCGCGGAAATCTCTAAACATCCCGGATAACATACCCAAATCAAATTGCATGCCTCTACCAGCAAGTGTTTGATCCACGCTGAAATAAACCCAAATAATCCACAGCATGATGGGTATGACTGAGATTACGCCAAATAGCGCCGATTTCTTCAACCGGTCCTTCCATGCCCCTGGCACGAACAAAAATGCGCTAACCACTGCTGCCAAGAAGATGGCAATCCCAATGTAACGTGTTAGCGGCAACAGGCCGGTGAGTATCGCGGAAAGAACAAGCCACAGGAGATTGTCATGTTTTAAGTATCCAACCAGGCAGAAACCGCTCCATAGGAGCAAGAAAATGAACAAAGGCTCTGACATGGAGGAGCTGAACATGGTTACCATGACTGGAAATATCCCCATCAATACACTGGCAGGGATCGCTAGAGTTGGCGACGAGCCTAAACGGACGAAGATCAATCCCGCGCCAAAAATGGTTGCGGCGAAGAAAACGACACTCAACCAACGCGCTGCATCTACGAGGTCAACGCGAAAGATGCCAATCCCGGCCAGCACGAGCGGATAGAATGGCGGATAATGAGTCAGAACATAGAATCTACCCGAAGGATAGTAATATCCCAACCCGATCCCCTTCAATAAATTTCGTGCAGCAACAATATACGCCACTGGATCGCTATACCCCCAGGGGCCATTTGCAGTACTATAGGTAACCGCCGCTCCTCCAAGGATGCTTAGTAAGCCAATTATAATAAGTGAAATACGGTCAAAGGAAATCTTGTCAATACTTTTTCTCATAAGTTGGTAGATCTCCGACCTCCTGTCAGCTAGAGCCGTGCAGGCTTATGACAATCACTTACGTTGTGGCGTCAGCTCCCCGACGTACTCCTCACCGCCCATCTGCACGTACATTCTTTTGACTGTCTCCTCCAGCAGATCCTTCAGGCGATGCCGTTCTACACCGTGAGCGTTCAAGGGATTGTAAGCGATGGGCTTCCCCACCATGACTTTATCGGATTCGTGCACGGCCACCGGATAGAACAATAAACGCTGTCCTGTGGACTCGAAATACATCTCTCCCAGCCTGAACACGGTCTTTTGGAAGGGATGCATCCGGACCTTCGTGTCCGATCCAACGAGTGAGTATTCAGGAAACACAAGCAGGCATTTCCCCTCCAGGAGCAGGGATAGGCTCGCCTTCAACGTATCATACAGCCGTTCCTGTCCGCCCTGAAAGGCGGGAATGCACCCCAAGGATTTCAGCATAGGCACCGTGATCTTCGAAAGGGCTTTCGAAAGGATCCGGCTGAATGGGGGTTTGAACTTCAAGTCCGGCTCGACGAAGTCGAGCCTCAGGTACTCTGGGGCCAACTCTTTATCCATCATATCCCCTACAGCCCAAGGATGCAATTGGAGCGGGATCGAACATACGACGGCGATTGGGCCGGTCGGTCCGAGGTGATTGGCGATGAACACCGCCGGGCCTTCCTTCGGCAGATTTTCCTCGCCGATGAGTTCGCCGCTCCACAAAAAGAGATCGAGCGCGCCGGTCAGGAATTGATAAAGGATGTATTTCATGAGGCTACCCTCCGCACAAACCCCATTTTACATCATAATATTCATGCGTGGCCGGTACTGCAGCGCCTCTGCCAGATGCACAGACTGAATGTTTTCACTCCCTGCCAAATCCGCGATCGTGCGCGCCAGCTTGAGCACGCGGTGATAACCACGCGCCGATAACTGTAATTGGCTCATGGCGGCCTTGATCAAACTCTCCCCTGTTTCGTCCAGTTTACAGATTTTGCGGATCTCCCCCACGCGCATGTCCGCGTTACAGACGATGTCCGAACCGCTGAAGCGTTCACGCTGGCGCTGGCGAGCCGCTTCCACCCGCTTGCGGATATCGCCGGACGATTCGCCCAGCCGCTCGCTGCTCAGTTTCTCGTACTCGACGCGTGGCACTTCGATGTGGATGTCAATCCGATCCAGCAGCGGGCCGGAGATGCGTTTCTGGTATTTCGTCACCACCATCGAAGAACAGGTGCAAGGCTTGACCGGATCGCCGTAATAACCGCACGGACAGGGGTTCATCGCCGCCACCAGTTGAAAATTGGCCGGGAAGGTCAACGATCCCTGGGCGCGGCTGATGGTCACAACCTTGTCTTCGATTGGCTGGCGCAGCACTTCCAACACGCGCATGCCAAATTCGGGTAATTCATCCAGAAATAGAACCCCGCGATGGGCTAAAGAGATTTCGCCTGGATGCGGCCAGTTCCCGCCGCCAACCAGCCCGGCGTGGCTGATGGTATGATGCGGAGCACGGAATGGCCGGTGGCGGATCATGGGCATATCCGACGGCAATTGGTCGGCCACCGAGTAGATGCGGGTCACATCCAGCGCCTCGTCAATCGTCATCTTCGGCAAGATGCCCGGCATCGCCCGCGCCAGCAGGGTCTTCCCCGCTCCGGGCGGCCCGATCATCAAGACGTTGTGTCCGCCGGCCGCGGCGACTTCGAAGGCGCGCTTGACGTGCTCCTGGCCTTTCACGTCACGAAAATCGGTGGGCACCATGATCGGCGCGTCTTCCGCTTCGACCGGCGGCTGCGGCGCGATGGGTTTGCGGCCGTTCAAGTGGTGGTATAGGGCAGCCAACGAGGTCACCGGGATGACTTCCAGATCGGGAATGAGCGCCGCTTCGGCGGCGTCTACTTCCGGCACAGCGATCCGCTTGAAGCCGGCCTGGCGAGCCGTGGCAGCCATCGGCAGCACACCGCGCGCGTGGCGCACAGCCCCATCCAACGAGAGTTCGCCGACCACCATCATGCCGTCCGCCGCTTCAGGTGGCAAAAAGCCGCTGTAGATGAGTACACCCAGGGCGATGGGCAGATCATAGGCTGGCCCCTCTTTTCGGACAGCAGCCGGCGCCAGGTTCACCACGATGCGCTTGCGCGGGTACGGAATGCCGGCGTTCTTGACCGCCGCCTGCACCCGCTCGCGGCTCTCCTGCACGGCCGCGTCCGGCAAGCCGACGATGGTCATGCCGGGCAGACCCTGTCCGGTATCCACCTCGACTTCGACGACCACGCCATCGAGACCGACCACTGCGCAAGAAAAAACACGGGCGAGCATATTGTAAGTTTAGACGAGGCTGAGGTAAAAGTCAACGCCCACAATGCGAAAGGATGAAGGATGAAGGCGGAAGGATGAAGCACACCTCGCCCCATTTTACCATCCTTCATCTCTACGACAGGCTCATGGCCAGCCTTCTGCCTTCCGCCTTCTAGAGTCCCGCCGAGCAGGATTGTTTGATTCTTACGAGACTAAATATGTCCTCTACGTCGTCGAATCTCCCCCGCGGGTCTTAATCCCGCCGAGCGGGATTGTTTGATTCTTACATAGGCTGCCAAGCTGACTGCTGCTAATCCCAGGATTAGCGACAATTAATTCTTAGGCGTACTTTGCTTGATCGTTCGGCGGCTGCTTGGTGTACTCATAGCGCCTAAGTTCTTTCTTGTCATTCATACCTCTTCTGTCCATTGAGCAGTGAGCTAATGGTCATTAAAGATAAAAAGGACAACAACTAAAGCAATTAGAAAGATTGGAGCCATAAGGCACCACATAGCGGTGTTCGCAGGAACAGGAGAGGGCACCGTCATGTACCCAACATATGTAAAGGAACAAAGTACTATTAAAAAAATAGAACCAAGAAGTCGGAATATATCCCAGAAACGGCGTTCTTGTTTAATGCGTTCCCATTGATCCATTCTGAGCCTCCTTAAGTGGACTAGGTTTATTATTATACTCTTCCATCCAAATATCGCAACAAGGTGTCTTAATCCCGCCGAGCGGGATTGTTTGTTTCTTACTTGTATGCGTGAGTCCACTGCAAAAAGCCATTTTCACCACCAAGACACAAAGGTTCTTAGTCATGCAGCTTCGTGACTTTGTGACTTCGTGGTAAAGCCCTTTTTGCAGTACAGTCATACATGAAATTCGAGGAGATGTCATTCGGGAATTACCAGCCAAAACAAGGTTTGACAAAACTCCGTTTATTCGCTATGCTTAAGGCAACGAAAGGTAACTGATGAAACGGGACGATGTGCTTCGCATTCTCCAAGAACAGCGCAAAGAACTGGCAGAACGCTACAAGGTAGCGTCTCTCTCACTGTTTGGTTCGGTCGCACGCGACGAAACCCATGCCGATAGTGATGTGGATCTGCTGGTTGAATTCAACCAGCCAGTAGGTCTATTCCTGTTCATCGAACTCCAGCAGCGGTTGGAGGCCCTGCTGGGATGCAAGGTAGACCTGGGCACGCCGCGCTCGCTCAGACCGCACCTTAGAGAGCAAGTATTGCAGGAGGCTATCCGTGTCGCCTAGAACCTGGCAGGAGCGCATCCAAGATATCCTGACTTGCGCTCGAAATGTGCAGGATTTTACTGCGGGTATGACCTTCGAGTCTTTCCTGGATGATCCCCGGACGATACGTGCTGTGGCCTTTGAATTCACCACCATCGGCGAAGCTGCACACGCCATTCCAGTAGAAGTGCAGGAACGCTATCAGGAAGTGCCCTGGGGAAAAATGCAGGGAATAAGAAACGTTCTGGTGCATGAGTATTTCCGTCTTGACGAGGAAATCCTCTGGAAAGCCAGCCAGGAAGACATTCCACTGTTGATTGCAGCGCTGGAAAAGATCATGGCTTCAGGCTAAAGTGTAGCAGCCGGTTATTGCCCGCATCGCTGACCCACAGCCCGCCGGCAGCATCCACGGCCACGCCGACCGGCAGGCTAAAACCGTTGATATCAGAACTGCATGTCCCCCAGGCGCGGACGATTTGCCCGCTCACTGTGAATTCCAGCACGCGGCAGGCCTGCGGGTCGGTGACGTAGACGTGCTGCTGCGCGTCCACCGCGATGAAAGGCTTGTTTTGCACCGAGCCGCCATACCAACCGCTGACCGTCCACTCGCTGACCGGCGTGTAGATCAAACCGGATTCGTCCGGGGCGAAAACCTGGACGCGCTGGTTCCAGGTATCGGCAACATACACATTGCCATTTTCATCCAAAGCGATGCCGACCGGCTCATCGAACTGGCCCGGCCCCAGCCCCGCGCCGCCGAACTGGGTCAGGTAGCTGCCATCCGCGTCGAACACGACCACGCGCTTGTCCCCCGTGTCCACGACCAATACCCGCCCGTGCGCATCCACGGCAATGCCGCGCGGACCGTAGAATACATCCGTTTTATCCGGGCCGAAGGTCTGCCACATGGCTAGGAATTGCCCATCCGCAGTGAACTTCTGGACGCGGTAGTTCCAAGTGTCCGCCACGTAGACCGTCCCATCCGGCGCGACGGCTACCCCCCACGGCTCGTTGAACGTGCCGCCGGGGGCATCTCCCTGCGTAGCGTCGCCGTATTGACCCCAGACTTGCAGCACCTCCCCACTTGGACTGAGGTGCTGGATGCGATTGTTGCCCGAATCGGCCACGTACAGGCTGCCATCCGGCGCGACCGCAATCGCGCGCGGCGATTGGAACTGGCCCGCGCCAGGGCCGGCCGCGCCGATGCCCTGATCCGGTGTAAGCTGGACGGTCGCGCTGGCGTAAGGGTCTGTGACCACGGCCTCTTGCGCTGCCAGGCCATGCGTCCACATCTGCGCGGCGATATCCTTGCGGATGTAGACACGCATCCGCTCGACGGTGTTCCAGTTGGTCAGGGTGAAGGCATTGCTCTGCTTCAAGGCGGCATATTGGGTGTAATCGCGATTGAACCAGATCTGCCAGATGGCGCTGCGCACGGCCGGGTCGGTGAAGAATGGGCGGATGTGGCCCCAGGTGCGCGCCAGGTACTCACCGGGCTTCATCGGCGGCGCGTCCACTCCCAGCTCCATGCGCCGTTCATTGTCTATCGAGTCCCACTTCAAACTCCAATAATCCATGTTCGGCCACCACAGGCGGTTGTAATCGAAGGCCACGTAGTTGTCGCGGACTATCGGGGCAA
>Ga0210044_10002820_pt1 | contig 25349 bp, 14 predicted proteins | sample CryGey13umfilter_2_FD_183959 | JGI IMG/M metagenome (GOLD analysis project Ga0210044, IMG submission 183959) | Groundwater microbial communities from aquifer in Utah, USA - Crystal Geyser 4/9/14 3 um filter (SPAdes) (version 2) | ecosystem: Environmental > Aquatic > Deep subsurface >... | reverse complement strand
TTGGGCGCCTGGTAGGAGGCCAGCGCCCGCAGCGTCGCCATCAGGAACGTCGCCTTGCCGCCGAGCCGCTTGCTGGAGCGGTTGGCGATGCGGTCGATGTGGCCGCCCAATCCGGCGGAGGCCAAGTTGAGGAAGTAGCGCTGGTCGGGCTCGCCGTTGCCCGTGGTGAAGCGCACGCGCCCCAAGTCGATGCGCTCGACGCGCGGGTGGGAGAACAGGTCGAGGGTCTCCTCGAGGGTGTTGCCCTGCCGCAAGAGCCGCCGAAAGTCGCCGCCGGTGCCGGCATGAATCACGCCGAAGGCCACCTGTCCGGGTTCGGGGTGGGCCGCCATGATGCCGTTGACGACCTCGCTGTGGGTGCCGTCGCCGCCGATGGAGAGCAAGGTGTCGGCGCCTTGTTCGACGGCCAACCGCGCCCGGCGCAGCCCATCTCCTGGACCTTGGGTGCGCACGAGCTCAATGGGACCAAGCCGCTCGCGCAGCGTCCGCTCCATGCTGAGCTCGTGCCGGCCGACCTGTCCGCCACCCGCCGCGCGATTCAGGATCACGACGACTCTAGAGAACGAAGTGCACGGGGCCTTCGTTCGGGGGTGGGTTGGTTTGGTCTGGGGCACTGGACTCCTGCTACGAAAATCGCTGGGATCTGGCGGTATATTGCTGATATTGCTTCGATCTTTCACCACGAAGGACACGAAGGACACGAAGAGGAGGAAGGGAAAAAACAGCTCTCCGTGCTCTTCGTGCTCTTCGTGGTGAACATCACGTCAGACTCATCGCTGAATCTCTGATGTTTTCTCATCACTTGGGTGATGCACAGCATCTCAGGTGACGCGTTCGACGTCGGCCTCCATAGCGGAGAAACCGAGGGATCGCAACTGCGCCGTGCGTCTGCGGACGGCTAGTTGGCGCCAAACCAAACCCCCACGACTCGGTTGTCGACGTCCCACCCCGATTCGGCGTATGTTCCCGCTGCCCAATCGTTCTGTTGAGCGTCAGCATCCTCACGGCCGGCATGAAAATCTCACGATCCCCGCACAGACCCCGCTCACACCGCCATTCTCGGGCAGTCTTCTCACTCGTCCTCGCCTCCCTCCTCGCCCTCGCCGTCCTCCTGGCCTGCGACCAGAAAAGCGGACGCGGCGGCAAACAGGGCGGCGGAGGCGGCAACGGCGAGGGAGACTCCGACGTCGTCGAGGAGAAGGTTCCTGTCGAGGTCTCCGACGTCAAGAGCGGCGACGTCACCGAGGCCGTGCAGGCCAACTCCACCTTGCAGAGCCATCGAACCTTGGTTCTCGTCGCAAAAACCCCGGGACAGCTCGTCGAGCTGCCGATCGTCGAGGGGCAATGGGTCGAAGCCAACGCCACCCTCGCGCGCTCGAGCAACCCAGAGCTGGCCCTCGCCGTCGAGCGCGCCAACGCCCAACTCAAGCGAGTCCAAGCCGAAGCCGACCGTCTCTCTCCCCTGCTCAAGAAGGGTTACATCGCCCGCGCCGAGTACGACCGCGCCATGGCCGAGGTCGAGATCGCGGCCGGCGAGTTGCGCCGAGTGCGCAGCGCCGCCTCCGACGTTACCCTCAAGGCCCCCTTCGCGGGCGTCATCACCCATGTGCATGTCGAGCTCGGTGCCGAGCTCGCCCCGAACACCCCCATCGCGACCCTCGTCGACCCCGACGACCTCGAAGCCATCGTGCAGATCCCCGAACGAGACCTGGGGCGTCTGGTCGTCGGCCAGAAGGCTGAGCTCACCAGCGAAGCCTACGCGGGCCAGGTCTACCCGGCCACCGTGAGCGCCATCGCCCCCGTCGTCGACCCCACGACGGCGACCGTCAAGGTCACCGTGACCCTGGACACGAGCGCAAAAGCCACCTCAGTGCCAGGAAGTGAGCCCATTCCGATTGCCGACGCCGACGAGCGCCGCACGCTGCGGCCCGGCATGTTCGTCTCGGTGCGCATCGTCACCGCCACGCGAAACGGCGTGAAGCTGGTTCCCAAGCGGGCCTTGCTCTTCGAAGAGACCCGCGCCTATGTGTTCCGCGTCGTGGACGGCGTCGCGGAGCGCGTGTGGGTGGAGACTGGCCTGGCGCAAGGGGATTCGATGGAGGTGGTGTCTGGCCTCGAGCTCGGAAACCCGGTGGTCACCCTGGGTCAGAACGTGTTGAAGGGCGGCACTCCGGTGAAGATCGTGCGCAAGGACGGCGAGCCCGTGGTCGAGGATGTGTCCGAGCAAATTCACGCAACGACCGAGGGTAACTGACGTTTCTCAGCGGCCGGCCACGCTGATTTCCTTGTCTAGCGGTCAACGGCCAGCAAAAAAAATCGAAGCGCCTTAGCACGAGTCGACGATGTCAGAGCCCGACAAGAACCAGGCAAATGGCCTCTACGCCTTCACCATCGATCGCCCCATCGCGACCACGATGGTGGTGCTCGCCGTCTGCGTTTTCGGGACTCTGAGCTACAGCCGGCTGCGCGTCGACCTGATGCCGGAGATGAATTATCCGACCCTGACCGTGCGCACCGAATATCCGGGCGCCGCGCCGGAGGAGGTCGAGCGCGAGCTCGCCAAGCCCATCGAGGACGCGCTGCGCACCGTCGAGGACCTGTCCAGCATCAGCTCCGTCAGCCGCGCCGGGACCTGCGACGTGATCATGGAGTTCAACTGGGGCGCGGGCATGGACTTCGCGTCGCAGAAGGTGAGGGAACGCCTGGACCTGATCACCCTGCCCGACGAAGCGGGTCGGCCTCTGCTGCTGCGCTACGATCCGACGCTGGACCCGATCATGCGGCTGGGTGTCTACAGCAGCGGCGAGGGCGAAGAGGATCTCGAGGTCCTGCGCCGCTATGCCGAGGACGAGGTCGAACGCGCCATCGAGAAGCTCCCGGGCATCGCCATGGTGCGCGTCAGCGGCGGCGAAGAGACCTTGATCCGCATCGAGCTCAAGCAGTCGTTGATGGCATTCTACGGGCTAAGCTCGGCGCAAGTCATCGACCGCTTGCGGCAAGAAAACATCAACCTCGCCGGCGGCCAGCTCGACGATGGCAGCCTCGAATACCTGGTCCGGACCATGAGTGAATTCGGCACCTTGGACGAGCTCCGCGAGCTCATCGTTGCCCGGGCCGGCAGCACCGTCGTGCGTTTGTCCGACGTCGCCGACGTGCGGCGCGATGTGGCGGACCGCGAGGTCATCACCCGCATCGGCGAGGCCGAGAGCGTCGAGATCGAGATCTTCAAGGAGGCCGACGCCAACATCGTCGAGGTCGCCGAGCGGGTCCGCAACAGGGTCTACGGCGACCCCAATGAAGCCAAGGCCAAGGAGGAGGCCGGCAAAGGCGATGCGCGGCCGCGCGACAAGGGTAAAGGCGGGCCTCCGGGCAAAAAGCGTGTGCCAACCCTCGTCGAAACGGCCCCCAAGGGCATCTCCATCAAGCTCTTGACCGACCGCTCCGTGTTCATCCGCGCCGCCATCGACGAGGTCGTCGACACCGCCTTCATCGGCGGTGTGCTCGCCGTCATCATCCTCTTTCTCTTTCTGCGCTCGTTCTTCAGCACCACCATCATCGCCCTCTCCATTCCACTGAGCATCGTCGTCACCTTCGGCGGGCTCTATCTGGGCGATGTCTCCCTCAACATCATGAGCTTGGGGGGGCTCGCCTTGGGCATCGGAATGCTCGTGGACAACGCGGTCGTCGTCCTCGAGAGCATCCACCGCTGCCGAGAGGAGGGCGACGAGGTGCGCGCCGCCTCGCTCCGAGGTGTGCGCGAGGTCGGCGGCGCGGTCATCGCCTCGACGCTGACGACCGTCGCGGTCTTTCTCCCCATCGTCTTCGTGGAGGGCGTCGCCGGACAAATCTTTACTGACCTGGCCCTGTCGGTCGTCTTCAGCTTATCGGCGTCTCTGCTGGTCGCCGTGTTCTTCATTCCGGTCATGGCCGCGCGCTCGCCCGAGCTCTTGATGGGCCAGATGCAGGCCGCTGCGGCCAAGGAGGCCGAGGAGAGGGGAGCGGACGCCGAGTCAGCCGTCGTGAACGAGCCGACCGTGCCGAGCCGCGCGCGAAGTTCGAATGCCGGCACCTTTCGCGCGATCTTCGAGCCCTGGCGGCGACTGGCTCGCCGTTGGCGAGAGAGCAGCTGGGTGAGGCGGCTCCTGAGTTTGCCCTTCCAGCTCTTGCTATTGCCCTATTGGGTCGTGCGGACGCTGGTCCACCTGCTGTTGTGGTTTGTCCTACTTGTTCTGAAAGTCGTGCTCGGCGGGCTCCTGATGGTCGGGCGCTTGCTGGGGCGCGCCCTCTCACGGGTCATCGGCCTCGTGCTGAGCCCCGTCTTCTGGGCCTTCGAGCTGGGGTTCGGCGGCGTGCGCAAGGGCTACGAGCTCGCGCTGGCCGCCGCGCTGCGCAACCGCGCCCTCGTGCTCATCATCGCGGGGCTGTTGTTGTTTGGCTCCTACAAGTTCCTCGGCCGCATTGGCACAGAGCTCATCCCCGAGGTGCATCAAGGCGAGCTCATCGTCGACCTGACCTTCCCCGTGGAGACGACCTTGTCGGAGACCGCGAAGCGAGTCCGCGAAATCGAGCGCGAGACCCACGCCATCGCCGACGTGCAGGAGACGTCGAGCTTGATGGGCGTGCGCGACGCGGTCAGCGAGGGGTCCGGGAAAGGCGCGAACACCGGCGAGATGACGCTGATCCTGGCGCCGAATAGTGACGTGGTCCAGCAGGAGGCCGTAGTCATCGACGCCCTGCGCGAGGTCCTCAACCGCCAGCCCGGCCTGGCCTACGAAATCCGCCGCCCTACCCTCTTCAGCCTGCGCGTGCCGGTGGAGGTCGAGCTCAAAGGCGACATCCTCGACGACCTGAAGCGCGTCAGCCGCGAGGTGGAACAGGCGCTGCTCTCGGTCACGGAGCTGACCGATGTGAGCACGAGCCTTCGCCGCGGCTACCCCGAGATCTTGGTCCAGTTAGACCGGGACGCGCTGGCTGCGCGAGGGTTGAACGCCCGGCAGGTCTCCGACGCCGTGCGCCAGGGCATCCTCGGCGAGGACGCCACCGCATTTCGAAGCCTGGAGCGGCGCATCGACATCGCGGTGCGTCTGGACCGCGCCGACATCACGAACCGCGAGGGTTTGGAGTCGTTGGTGGTGAAGGGCCGCAAAGGCGACGAGCCGGCGGTGATGCTGGCGAGCGTCGCGACGATCTCGCCGCCGACAGAGGGGCCGAGCGAGATTCGGCACATCGAGGGGACGCGGGTGGTGCTGGTCGAGGCCACGCCGAACGGCGTCAACCTCGAGGACGCCGTCGCCAGCGTCTACCGAGCGACGCAATCCATCCGCCTGCCGCCAGGGGTGACGATGCAGGTGACGGGGCAGAGCATAGAGATGGAGACCGCGCAGCGCAGCCTATTCTGGGCGCTGTTGCTGGCTGTGTTCCTGGTCTACATCGTGATGGCGACACGCTTCGAGAGCGTGACGAGCCCGTTGGTGATCTTGCTGACGATCCCCTTGGCCGGTGTGGGCGTCATCGGCGCCTTGGTGCTGACGAACATCGCGCTGAGCGTGGTCGTGTTTATCGGCATCATTATGTTGGCGGGCATCGTGGTGAACAACGCCATTGTGCTCGTGGACTACATCATCCAACTGCAACAGCGAGGAATGACGCGGCGCGGGGCGATTCTGGACGCCTGCTCGGTGCGCTTGCGTCCGGTGCTCATCACGACGCTGACGACGATCTTCGGGTTGCTCCCGCTGGCTCTAGGGCTGGGAGCGGGCGCCGAGATTCGAGCGCCGATGGCCATCGCGGTGATGGCGGGGTTGGCGAGCTCGACGTTGCTGACACTCATCGTGGTGCCGGTGGTGTACGACCTGATGGGGGCTGTGGGCGGCGAGGCAACGTCCGATTAGGCCGTGGCGGCCTAGGCTTTATCGAGGTCCTGGCCGTGCAACGGTCGTTGACATGCCACCAGGCCCAGGGTAACGTTCGCGCCCGCTGGGCGCCGGAAACTCCGACTCTTCCTCGCCCCCAGCGCAATCTTTGCTGGCCGACGCGCGCAAACCCGCGTGGATGACCGCTTAGAAGAGCTTCTATTCGCGACGAACCTAGACGCGCCAAACCTGTTTTTGTGAAGGTTATCCATGTTCGAAACGATCTCGAAGGGATTTCGCAGCATCTCTCACCTCATGAAAGGCACTCGAGAGCTGACCGAGGACAACATCGACGAGGCGTTGAAGGACATTCGGGCGAGCCTTCTCGAAGCCGACGTCAACTACGGTGTCGTCAAGAGCTTCCTCAAATCGGTCAAAGAACGCGCGGTGGGCGAGACCGTTCAGCTCAAGGTCAAGGACAAGAGCGGCGAGCTGCGGCGCGCGACTCCCGGCCAACATTTCATCAAGATCTGTCAGGAGGAGCTGGAGTCCCTGATGGGGCCGGTCGACGAGCAGGTGCTGCGCATCGCTCGGAAGAAGCCGACGAAGATCATGATGGCCGGTCTGCAGGGCAGTGGTAAGACGACGACCGCTGGCAAGTTGGCTTACTGGCTCAAGGAGCGTTACGACGCGAAACCGATGCTGGTCGCCGCTGACGTCTATCGACCCGCCGCGATCAAGCAGCTGCAGGTCCTCGGTGAGCAGCTTGGTGTCCCGGTCTTCACCGCTGAAGGCGATCCCGTCGAAATCTGCGTCGAAGCGGTGGAAGAGGCGCGCCGGCAAGGCTGCGACTACGTGATCTTCGACACCGCTGGCCGTCTGGCGGTCGATGACCTGCTCATGGACGAGCTCGAAGAGATCGTCGAGGAGACCCAACCCGACAACATCTTCCTCGTCTGCGACGCCATGATCGGACGCGACGCCGTGAACACGGCGCTGCAGTTCAACGAGCGACTCGAGCTCGACGGCTTCATCATGACGAAGCTCGATGGCGACGCTCGAGGCGGTGCGGCGCTCTCCATCAAGCACGTCACGGGCAAGCCCATCAAGTTCATCGGCGAGGGCGAGCAGCTCGACAAGCTCAAAGAGTTCCGGCCGGACGGCTTGGCCAGTCGCATCCTCGGCTTCGGCGACATCGTCGACGTCATGATGGACTTCGAGCGCCTCGTCGATGAGGAGAAGGCCGAGAAAGACGCCGAGGACATACTCAGTGGGAACTTCAATTTCCACCACTTCCTCGACCAGATTTCGACCATCCAGCAGATGGGGTCACTGACCGACCTGTTCGAGCGGATGCCTTTCTTCTCCGGCTTGAGCGACAAGATCAAAGTCGACGACTACGAGTTGGTGCGCTTTCGCTCCATGATCGAGTCGATGACGGAGAAGGAGCGCCTCGATCCCAACCTGATGAACAACAAGAGCCGGCAGCGCCGAGTGGCCCTCGGGTCTGGCCGTCAGCCCAAAGAGGTCGCCGATCTGCAGCAGCGCTTCGGCGCGATGCGCGAGATGATGGCTCGGGTCGGGCAAAACCAGAGCTGGATGAGCAAAATCCCAGGCATGAAGACCGTCGACCAGTATCGACAGCTCAAGAACATGGACCTGAACGAGGTCTTCGGCTCCATCCTGCAGGACGCCACTGCGCCGCAACCGCAGCAACAGATGATGCTTCCCCCAGGCCTGCCGCCCGGCTACACCCCTCCAGGCTTCCGTGGCGGCGCAACGGGCCGAGGCAGCGCGGCCGAAAAAGCGAAATCCAAGGTGAAGCGCAAGCTCGCCCGCAAGTCGCGCAAGGCAGGGAAACGGTGAGTCCTGACCCATCAGGAAACAAGCCGTGGCCTCATCAGTGTGACAACCACCAAGAGCTCCCCGCCTGGGCCGCCTGCTCGAGCTGCGGGCGCTTTGTGTGCCGAGACTGCCGTTCTCTGGAGCCGACGCAAGAGTTCAGCCTCTGCCCGCAGTGCGTGCACACCCGAAAGCTCGCCTTGCTCAATGTGGGCCGGACCGCCGGAACGACCCCGGAGGTCGGCGAGGACTTGGCTGACGAGACCGTGCAGGACGGCACCAGCGAGCCCAAGTCGGTCTTGGACTACCTGCCCAGCATCAAGAGCATCTTGCTGAGTCCGACTCGCTTCTTCTCTGCCATGCACAGCACGGACAATCTCCGTCACGCGATCACTTTTGCCCTTGTTTTCGGAGTGATCGGAGCGCTCTTTACCTTGGCATGGGCGCCCCTGATGCCGCAGACTGACGCCAGCCTATTGGAAGCCCAAGAGCTCTCGGGCCTGAGCCGAACCATGGTCGTGCTCGCCTTGATGGTCCTATTGCCGATCGCCAGCGCGCTCGAGGTGTTGCTCTACACCGGCGGGATCCACTTGATGATGCGCTGGGTCACGCCCAACCGCGGGCGTTTCGTCACGACGTTGAAAGTCGTCTGCTACGCCATGGCCTCAAAGGTGCTGATGGCGGTGCCGATGGCCGGCCAAATCCTGACGCTGGTGTTCTTCGTGTCCGTCTTGATGATCGGCGTGCGGGTCGTCTACCGCTTGCCCTTCAACAAGTCGCTCATCGCAGTGGGTGTCCCGATCCTGGTGGTCGCCTCACTGGGGCTCGCGTCACTGGGCGGTTAGGCAATAGAATTCTTTTGCTGACCGTTGACCGCCAGACAAAGAAATCCACGTGACTGGCCGCATAGAGAACTCAGTTAACCCTTGATAGGGCTGACACTTGCGGAGGGGCTCTGAAGTGGGCAAGCGTAACAAGCTTCGTGGGCACTACTGCTGGGTGTGCGGGCGCCAACAATCCAGCGAGAGGTTCTCAGGCAAAGGCCACACCAGACACATCTGCCGGGCCTGCTCCAAACTTGGCGCTGTTGAGCTCGCCTATCTTCAGAACCTGCGGAATCTGGAGCGCTGCGTCACTTGGGAGGGGTTCATTCGGCGAAAACAGCGCGCACAGTTTGAGACCTTCCTGCAACACGACGATCCCCGAGTCCGCGCGGCGGCAGAAGACCTCAAACGTGCCGATTCCGAGAATCGCGAGCGGTCACGTGCGGAGTGGGAAGCCGACGAGCTTGCTGCAGACGAGGCTGGCCTCGACGGAGAGAACGATGACGGCTGTCCCTTCTGAATTCGCGGCTGGTGGCGAATCGCCGAGACCTCGGCGCTTCTGGAGACGGCAGACCAAACTCACCCCGAGCCCCTGAGGTCGGGGGGCGCTGCACAGAGCTTTGGTCGGCCACGCCCGGCTTCTCTCCTCGAAACCCACAGCGCCTGGCCGAATCGGCCAGGCGCTGTGGGTTTCGGGAGAAGAGCAACCTACTTGCATCCGTACCCTGGACCACCAGCGCGCTGCTGTTCTTTGGCCAGCGAATCGACCATCCACTCCATGACGAGCTGCGAGACGGACTCGACCAAGAGGTTGGGGTCGTAGGTTGGCTTGAATCCGCCCTTCTTGGGCTCAGCGGGTTGGGTCACCGCGTAGTCCTTGGGCGAGCGCTCACGCTTGTTGGACTTGTTCTCGTTGGCTGGCATGGCGGTGTCCTCGAGCGCGAGCTCGGGGTTTGCCATGGGACCAAACGCCTTCTTTACGCGCCGCTCGATCGCTTCGGCCTCTTGCTCTTTCTCTTCGACGGAGCCGGCGTTGCCAAAGTGCTTGGTGTGGACCAACTCGTGCGCGAGGAGACCGAGACCTTCGGCGCTGGTGAGGTCGAGCTGGGTTTCACCGAAGAACACGTGCTTGCCCAAGGTAAACGCTTGGGCGCCCATGGAGGCCGCGGCCATGCCGGCGACGGGTCCAGAGTAGATGCGCACGGCAGAGAGGTCGGAACCCAGGAGGGGCTGCAGTTTCTCCTGCACCGCCGTCGGAATCATCTGCGCTTCGCTCTTCAAGGTGCTGACGAGCGCTTCCGGATCCATCTGGCCGGTGACCATCTCGTCGCGCGGCTTGGCGCTGCCCATCTCGGTGAGGGTCTGGTTGCGGCTGGAGACCCACTCGGCAACGCCCGTCGCGAAGCGGCTGAACTCGTGGTCGGCCTCTTTCTGGTAGTCCTCGCCCTGGGTCGGGTCTTCGCCGTAAGCCGCCAGGTCCTCACCGCGACGTCCAGCCTTGCCGAAGTACTTCTCGACGACGCTGATGACGGCCAGGTTGGCGCCCGTGAGATCGACGCCTTCGCCCTTGGGGTCGGTCTTGAGGAGGGCCATGCCGCCAGCGAGGGGATCCCCGCCGCCAGCCCAGTTTTTCTTGCGCAGCGGCCCCTTCGCCAGGCCAGAGACCTCGTAGAGGGCGGGAAGATAGACGCGCCCAACCTCACCGCTGCGATCCAGTCGTTTGAACAAGGGGGCCGGGGTGTTCATCTGCTCAAAACGAGCAGGTGTGGCCATCCCGAGGTCGCGACGTCCGGAATCCGAGGCGGTCAAATGCCCAGCCGAGGCGGCGAAGCGTCGGGCGTTCGAGGCCGCAGCGCCCCTTCGGACGCCAACGCGAGCGGCGCCACTGACGCGGTTCGAGAGGCTCGCCGAGTCCCCTGAGCTGCGCACCGCCAGCTTGGCGTTGCGCGCCACACCCAGGCCAGCGCTCTCCGAGAAGAGGTCGACGGACTTCGCGGCGTGGAGCGACTGCAGTCCCTTCAGCTCGCGCAAGCTCGAATCGGCTTGGCCTTGGATGGACTTGTAGTCGATGGCTCCGACATAGACAGAACCCGACTGCACCGATGGCGACTCGAGTCGCGCCCTTTGGATGGGCTGCCGAGCTGCCTCTGAGGTCGCGCCCAGCTCCGTCTCCGTGGCGAGCACGCGCTCGCGGAAGGAGTCGGTCTCATAGGCGAACGCATCGAAGCGCCTGGCTCTTTGGTCTAGGGCGATGTGGTCGTCGAGCACGCTGGGGACTTGCGCGTCGGCAATCGGCTGTGGGCCGGCGACCGCGCCGAAGTCGAGCGCGTGCGAGGCGCGGACCGCATGGTCCGCGTGCTGCAAGAGGGCGCTCGCCAAAGGATCGAGCAGCGCGCTCGCTCCTGGGGACGCCGACTTCGCCGCGCGCACCACCGCTAGAATCTGGCTCTCGATCGAGCGCAAACCAGCGGCCGAGGGTGATTTCTCCAAACCGGAGATCTCCCCGATCAGGCTCTCGACCCCAAGGGCTCGAGCGAGGGTCTTGCTGCGCTCGTCGCCGCTCTGCTGCTGCGCGGTCGTGCGGTGGAGCTGCACGACTTGGCTGGCGATGTTGACGATCGACTGGACTTCGTTGCGGAAGGTCGCTTTGGCAGCGTTTTGGGTGTCTTGCACGAGGCGCTGCGTCGACTGCCATTGCTTCTTGGCGGCTTGTGAGGCGTCGAGGCGCTGGCGCGAGACCAATGCACGCTCCTCCAGGCGGGCGACGCGAACCGACTCCACTTCGAGCTCACGCCTCTCGGCGTCGACGAGCTCCTTCTTCTGGGCCAGGACGCTGCGCAGCGCTTCGAGGCGTTCCTTCGCCAACCCGAGGTCGGCGTGAGCGCTCATGGCGCGGGCAGCCAGCGCGACGGGATCCTCTTCGTCGACGTCTACGGGGGCGGTCTCTGGGGCAGTGGGCGTGGGCGCCTGCTTCGCTGCTGCAGCGACCAGGGAGTGGGTCCGCACGGCCTCGATGGAGCCGTCCAGGCCGACGTCGGCTTGGGCGAGCACCATCTCGCTCGACTCGAGCTTCATCCGCAGGGCGTCGCTGGCCGCGAAGTCTCTCTTGAGCAGGCGCGCCAAATCGGCCTGAAGGTCTCCGCTGCTGAGGATGCTGGACTGCAACGGCGAGGACGTCAGCGTCTTGGCCTTTTGCAGCGCAGCGACGTCGGACTTGGGGACCAGCCCGATGCGCAGGTCGGCACCGAGCTTTCGCTCGACGGTCGTCGACAGCCGTCGCTGCAGCGCGCTCGTCTCCTTGGGCTGCTGTGGTGCCATGCGCGCATAGCTCACGAGGGCCTCTTGGAGCGACTCGAGTTGGAGGTCGTCTTCGTTCTCCTCGGCCTGTGCCAAGGTGTGCTCGACCAACCGCCGTTGGTTCCTAGCCAGCAATTCACCCTCTCGGGAGGCGGGCAAAGTCTCCGCGATCAGTCCTGGCGCCACCTCCGCGGGCGGCGCGTCGGACAAGCGCTCCAGCGCTTGGGCGACATCGGACAACCTGCGGATCAGCTGGTGCTCGTCAACCTCGCCACCCTGAATCGCGATCGCGAGCCGATCCAGGTTGTGCATGACGGTCAGCAAAGCCGGCGAGGCGGCTTCTTGGATACGTTCGAGGACGGTCTCCCGAAGGGACTGCACTCGTGCGATAAGGGACGGTTCGATTCGGTCGGCCATCTGACTCGTCCTTCCTTGAGCTCAGGGAACGGGGGAGCGTCAAGCCTTCCAATAGCTGACCTCCCCGTCTGCGCAACTGCAATGAGGATAGCAAATTCACCGCCACTTCGCCTCATCTTGCGATCAGAGCGCTCCGGGGCTCGAGTCAGCGCTCTGAAAAGGGCGCGAAGGGAGCCACGTTGCTGCCAGCGCGCGGGGCCGTGCGCCTTCGCGCACACCACGACGTGGGCGCAGACTGATATGGAGTGGGACCCTGCGACGGTGCCTCCCGATGGCCAGGACGAGCCGATTCGACCTCGCTCCCTACTGCCCTACGCCGCAGCGTTGCTCCCAAGTCCCAAAAGAGGCAGTCCGTACCAGGGATATCGAGGCGCTGGCGCCGCGCTTCGCGTCATGCTGTCACACTTTTCGTTTGCGGCGACGGGTACAAGAGTCCACACGGCTCAGTGGTTCACTTTCTCTTTGTACAGGCTGCGTTTGGGGTCGAGGAGGTGGGCCTCGGTGAAGTGTCGCAGCGCGGCTCCCGGGCGGATGGGCTCCTCGAGGCAGCCCAGCAGGTAGTGGGCCTGCGCGGTGTGGGGATGCTGGTCGATGACGTCCTGAAGGGCTTCTCTGGCGAGCTCGACCTCGCCTTGGCGGCGCAGGGCCTCGGCCCGCACCAATCCGGTCGCGGGTCGGCTGATGGGAATCTTGGCCAGCGACCGGGCGATCTGCGCCAGGACGCGGTCATCTTCCGTCTGCTCGAGGAGCTGCACCAACGCCTGCAGAGGAGCAAGAAAAAGAGGATCCGCGCCAAGGGCGAACCCGAGCCGCTCGACCAAGCGGCGCTCGTCGACCTGCTCGCCAAGGGTGCGGCGCTGCAGCTCACAGGCGAGGGCCCAGTTGGTGTAGGCCACGAGCTTGCGGGTGCCGACGATCTCGGAGACCTGTCTCGCCATGGCGTCGGCGTCGACGGCCACAAAACGGCGCAGGAGGTGGGTGCCGATGTCGACCACGGCGTCGAGCAAAAGGTCGCGCGGTATTTGCACTTGCGTGCAGCCAAGCAGGAGATTGCGCTCGACATCGAGCACGTTTACGCCGAAGAGAAAGTCGTTGCCCTCGCCGAGCAGCCGTCCAGTGACGGCCAGTCGCGCGCCGAACGAGCGCGCCGTCTGCCGTACAATGCGAGTCTGCGGCAGGGAATGGAAGACGGCGAAGGCCGACCGGATGCGGGTGTGCTCGAGCGACTCGACGGACTCGCTGACGAGCAACAGCTGCGGCACGGTGATGAAGGCGCTATGGAGCCGAAAGATCTGGGCGAAGGTCTCGGCGAGCTGTCGACCGACCTGCGCGATTTGGGGCTCGCCGACGCCCGCGCCGAACGGAAAGCAGGCGACGACGATGTCCGCGTCGGCGTCCATGTACCAGCCGAAGTCGCCCTCGAGCTCGAGCGGTGGAGGGGGCTCGCCGCTCAGGGTGGGTTCGACGCTCGAGGGTTGTTCATCGCTGGACAAAGGACACTCACTGTCTGGGTTGAGAGACTCACCGCCTCGATGTCGAGGCTCCTGTCAGGGGGCACTGAGATGATAGCTGACCACCGAGCCTGTGGCCTGATGTTCGAAGCGCCAATCGCCCATGATGGTTTCGAGGCACTGACTGACCGCCAAAGGGAGAGCTTCGGGCAGGAACTGCACGCTCTGCACTTCGCCTGCGGCTGAGATGACGATGCGCCCATCGACCTCTCCTTGCATGGCTGGGAACCATTGGTCCATGGCGATGCAGCGATCCAGGCGGTGTCGGTCGAGGATGACCAATGCCAGGACCTCATCTTGCTCGATGGGCCCTTCGATCCGCATCTTCTGACTCTCTTCGAAGGTTCTGGAGTCGACGAGGGTGGCGACGACCTCGACGTCATTGAGGGGGACCATCGAGGTCTGCGAGTCCGCGAAACCGTCCTTACGGATCAGGATCGTCATTTCCTCGCGAGAGTTCTTCATTTCGAGATCGAGGGGGGTGGCCCCCAGTACGGTCTCATCCTGACCCTCGCGCAAGAGGGCGACCTCGGCCCCTGGAGGGTTCGAACGGATGGAGATGCTGACCATTCGCGGCAGCTCGAGGGGCTTTTTGCCAGAGAAGGGGTCGGTGGGACGTCGAGCTTCGAGGTTGAGGGCGGCGGCGCGGGCGATCAAGGCTGGTTTCGAGCTGCGTGACTCGGCGCTAGACACAGACGCGAACCCGTCGCTGAGGGCGACGTTGTCCAAGGCGGTTCCAGCGAAGTTGGTCTCGTCGGCGAGGAGCCACTCGTCTTTGCTGTCGAACAAGGCGAGCAGGATAGGACGCTGTTCCAACGCGGTCTCGACGCTGATGACTCCATCGCGGGCCCGGACGAGCAGATCGCTGGAGGGGTGGAGAGAGACCGAGGTCCGAGTGCTCTGCGCATCGCCGTCGCGGCCAGTGCGAATGCGTCGGCCATCCAGCGCATCCCAGATCGTTCCATCCAGTGGCCAAGCCATAATCGTGGCGCCATCGCCGGACCAGATGACCTCTTGGTAGGCGTCGGCGCCCTCGAGCTCGAAGCCGGGCACACCAGTGTGGGAATCGTAGCTCCGAGCACCCATGGTGAACGCCCCGCCAAACGGGCTGAACGCGACCGTCGGTGGCTCTTTCGAGACCGAGACGAGCTCGACCAAGGTGTGGGACTCAAGTTCGAACCAGTAGACCTTCTCGCGGGTCCGCAGGACGATGCCTCGGGCAAACGGGCTTGCCTCGATGGAGAGGACGGAGCCCTCGACCTCGTTGAGCCCGATCAACGGTGCGGAGTGCTCTTCGGCGGGCAGCTCGAGCGCCTCGAGTCCTCTTTGTCCCCAAATCAGAAGCAGATCGTCGCGATAGAGCTCGGTGACGAGCTCGTGCTCGAACGCCCCGAGGGGTTGCAGTTGTTGGTTGTCGACGGAGAAGAGCTGCGAAGCTTTGAACCTCGTTCGGACGAGCAAATAGGAGCCAGAGGTCGACCACTCCAAGGTCTCGACGCTGCCGTCGATCTCTTTGCGGTCGACCATGGCCATGGCGTCGCTGACGTTGACCAGTGAAACCCGGGTCTTGCCCTCGATTTTCGAAGCCAGCGCGAGGCTCAGGCCGTTCGGTGAGACAGCGATGGCGTCGACGGCTCCGTCGATGGTCAGGATTTCGATTTCGGCTTTGGCGAGGGACCACTTCACGAGCATCGACGCATACCGAGAGCGCTGGTGGACCGAGAAGATGGAGCTCCCATCTGCCCCGAAGGCGACGGTCGGGTGGTCGACCGTGAGGTTCGTGGGAACGGAGAGCGAACCCTCGGAAGCGGGGAGATAGTGCAGCGAGCCGTTGGCTAGGAGTGCGACCTTGTCGGTGTCCTCGTGGTAGGCAAGGACTCTGTCTCCACGGTCGGTGGAGAAGCCAGCGATGTTGCCCTTGTTCTCGACGACGGCAAAGACGGGTTTGGCGATCGCCAGCTCGGAGCCGAAGGCGATCGCGAGCGAGCCACTGGTGTCGCCGAAGGTGAGCTGGACCTCGCGACTGCCCTGACCCAAGCGCTTCCAGTCGAGGAGCGGTGCGGGCTCGCCGAGGCGATCGGCGGTGCGCCAGTGCTGGACGCCGAACTCGGTGACGACGGCGGCGACGCGAACCCCATCGGGTCCGATGGCGCAGCTCTGAACCTCTCCAGCGGCGGACAGCGTCCCGATGGGTCGGAGGGCATGGGGTTCGAGCAACGTGATGCTGTTATCGACGGCGAAAGCACTGGAATGCGGTCCTCCCCCTGTGCACTGCTTGGCGTCGTTCGGGATGCTCAGGGTGTGCTCACCCGTTCGCAGGCGCCGTTGCCCGTCGACGACCTCGTCGAACAAGAACCGCGTCGAGGCGATGGTTTTGAAGCTGAGGACGACCCCAGCCGCGGTGGACTTGATGGTCTTTCGGCTCGGTCTTGCTTCGAGCAGGTTGAAGACCTCGAGGGCGCCGCTGTGAGTCTTGATAAAGAGGCGTTCGCCACCGGGTTCGAAGGAGAGTCCGGTGCAGCCGTCGGAACCTGGCCAGAAGCGGGAGACGACTTCGCCGGTCTGGAGGTCGAGGACCGTCCCGCTCTGGTCGGTGCACGAGGCGAGCAGGTCGGCGTTGGGCTCGGTGGTGGCGTAATGTGCGGCGATGACTCCGGCGTGAATCACTAGGCGCTCTTCGCCGCTGGGCCGTGCGGCGACCTCGAGGGTGAGCTCGGCGGTGTGCACCGCGGTCCAAATCGTGACGCCGATGAGCAAAATGATGAAGAAGAGGCCCAGGAGGAGCAGGAAGAAGCCATCTCCCTCTTCGACTTCCTCTTCGTCCTTGCACATTCTGTCGGGCTTCAGGACGTGGCGGGTGACGATGACCTCGCCTGCGGGAATCCAGGCTTCGGGGCCTTTCGCCGCGGAGTCGTCGCCGTAGGTCACGGTGAGGGTGCTGGCCTCTGCGAGGCCGGCTTCTGGGTCGGGCTTGCCCCCCTCGGGCTCGCAGCTCTGCAGATCGCCGTCGGCGCCAGGAGGGGCGTCGTCGTCTCGTTTGGCTGGAGGGGGCGGGACGTGTGGTGCCTCGGGGGGGGCGGCGGCCTCGAGCTCGCTCTGCAGTGTCGAGAGGTCGTCGGCGTCTTCCTCCTCGTCTTCGTCGTCTTCGTCGTCTTTGCCGTCCTCGGCGTCCTCGACGTCCTCGGCGTCCTCGGCGTCGCTCGGTTCGAGATCTTCAGGGGGCTCGAGCTCGCCTGGGGCCTCGTCTTTGGGCTTGGAGGCACCGGCCTCCACCTCTGCCTTCGTTTTCGGCACGAAGTCTTCGGGGGTGTCCGGAGCGATGGAGGTGAGCTCCTCGGTGTCTCGTGGCTCGTCGGTGTCTTTGGAGTCGTGCTCTTCGCTCCCGAGGGCGTCCTCGAGCTCCGAGGCCTCTAGACTCCAGCCGCCATCAAGTTCTTGGTCAAGCGGGGCGACCGCCTCCAAGGGCTCGGTGACGGCGGGCTCCGCCGGCTCGGCCGAATTTCGCTCGCTGCTCGGCAGCGAGCCAGCAGCGTCGCTGTGCTCGATGGCTTCCAGCGGCTCGGTCGCGGCGGGCTTGGCCGCCTCTCCGATGGCTTCAGTGGGCCGCGTGTCCTTGGCGTCGTCAAGCTCCTCCCCTTCCACGACGCCGTCTGGATTGAGGAGGATACCGTGGAAGGCGCCGCTGTCTCGGTTCAAGGGCCCGAAGTCGTCGACTGCCTCGCCGGCTTTGAGGCGGTCCCATTCGGCGACGATGCGAGTGAGCTCCTGGACGACGGTGAGGGTCCTGACGGGTCTCTTGCGGGTACACCGGCGGGTGAGTTCGATGAGGTCCTGAGGCCACCAGTTGCCTTCGATGCTGCTCTCGGAGCTTTGGGTGACCGCGTGAATCCACAGGAGCACATGGCCAAAGGCGCGCACGTCGGAGGCAAAGTTGGGTGGGGTGCGGCGGCGAGGCGAGGGGCCAGCGCCGAGAACTTCTCTGGGTTCCAGGGGCTCGAAGAGCTTCCAGGCGCTGACGTCGAAGAGGCGGGTGAGGAGCACCTCGTCGAGCTTTTCGACGAGAATGGTGACGGGAGCGACGGCTCCGTGCACGCGCTTGGCGCGATGCAGAGCGTCGAGCCCTTGAGCGACGGGGATCAGCTGTCCGAGAAGGCGTTCTAGGGTCCACCCTTTCCCTTCGAAGAGCACGAACTCTGCGAGGGTCGAGGGTTGGTGGTTGGCTTCGTACACGAGAGCTGGGAGCCCGCTGTCGCAGAGGTGTGCGGTTGGCCAAAGCAGCCCTGGGTATTCGAGGAACTCCGCGCGGCCGACGTAATCCGTGATGGCGGCGCAGATCTGTTTCCCAACCTTCTTGTCCTCAGGGAGTGCGAGCCTAACGAGCTTCCAGGGCGCTTCCTCAGCCTCGGTGACCCAAGCGAGCAAGCCGGCCGGCGCACGAAAGAGCATCTTGACCCGGTGGAAGCGTTCCTTGAGGAGACCCTCGTAGGGGTGACTGTCGGCCATGGGTGCCCCGGTTGCGCCTACACGTGTGACCGTGGCGAGCCACGGTCAGCAAGGAATCATTACAGTGTCAGAGTCACGCTCTCATTGGTCACACAGCCTGATAGGATCGTCAAGGCGCCCACTCGACCCTAAACGCGGCTCAACCTGGGATGCAGCATCGGGAATTCTTGGCGGCAAGTGTCTTTCAGCTTTGCCTGCTCCTCGGTCTCCACTTTCGTCGGGTGATGCGTCGCACGCTGGCCAGCGTCGCCATGCTCTCATCTTCGACCCATTCGTCCACGGCTTCTTTCCAGGAGTTGGCCTGTGCTGGTGAGTCGAACGCCAGCTGCGCACCGACCCCCGGCTTGCCGTCCTTGTTGCCTCTCCAGAGGATGTCGGCCCAACCCCAAACGGATTCGCCGGTGCGCCGAGAGGGGAGGCCTACTCGAACTTTGCTGCCATTGCACAGGGAGGACTCACGGTCCGCGAGAAAGAGTCCATTGCCCGATAGATCGAGGACATTGAATTCGGCGCGTCCTGGGTGTCCTGGGTGGACCACCGCAGCGACGGCCGAGACGCGAGCGCGGTGGTCGCGACGAAATGGGTAGTCGGAGTCAACACTCGAAACACTTTGGATTCCTTCCATGACACCCTCCAGTTGGCTTCTCTGCGCTCCTGCTTGGAACGAGTGGGTCCCCATCGTTAGGATTTCGCTCGCTTCCCAGAACTGAGGTGGCTCGACGCGAGCCACCTCGCGTCCTTTTGGTCGCGGGCGGATTCGCACGCGACTCGGGCCGCGCGATCGGATGGAGCTGACGCCGGAGAATGCTCTCCGCTCGTCCCCCTGAGTGGACACGTTGACGGGCAACTGGGCAATTTTTTGAGGTGATTGACTTTCACTTGTCGGCATCATTAGGATGCCGCGGCTTCTGCCAATGCCGATGATAGACTTCGTCGCGGGGTTTGCGGCGCACAGCAACGAGGCGTTCCAATGAGCAAACAAGACATCGTCCTACTTTCCGCAAAGCGGACTCCGTTCGGGGCGCTCAATGGCGCACTCGATGACCAGAGCGCGACGGATCTTGGCGTCGTTGCCGGCCGTGCGGCGATCGCTGCGGCGGGAATCGAGCCGGCACAGATCGATCAAGTGATCTTTGGCAATGTGCTCCAGACCAGCACCGATGCCATCTACCTGGCGCGACACATCGGTTTGCGCTGCGAACTGCCGATTGACCGCCCTGCCCTCACGGTCAACCGACTGTGTGGCTCAGGCTTCCAGTCCATCGTCGGCGCCGCCGAGCAGATCCTCCTGGGCTATGCCAAGGTCGTCCTGGCCGGCGGCACCGAGTCCATGAGCCAGGCGCCGCACGCCCTCTACAAGACGCGCGCAGGCTTTCGGTTTGGGCTGGAGCCCAAGCTCATCGACACGCTCTGGGCCTCGCTGACCGACAGCTACACCCAGACGCCCATGGCGATGACGGCCGAGAACCTGGCCGTCAACTATGGCATCAGCCGCGAGGACGTCGACGCCTACGCGCTGCTGAGCCAGCAGCGCTGGGCTGCGGCCGACGGCGCTGGCGTCTTCGAAGCCGAGCTCGCCCCTATCGAGCTGAGCACGCGCAAGGGACCAATCAGCTTCGACAAAGATGAGCACCCCAGGCCGAGCACGACCCTGGAGAGCCTCGGAAAGTTGCGCCCGGTGTTCAAGAAAGACGGAGTAGTGACCGCGGGAAACGCCAGCGGCATCTGCGACGGCGGTGGCGCGCTGGTGGTCGCCAGCCGAGAAGCCGCTGAGGCGCTCCGGAAGAAGCCTTTGGCCCGAGTCGTGTCTTGGGGCATCGTCGGCGTCGAGCCAACCCTCATGGGCATCGGCCCAGTGGAAGCCGCGAAGCAGGCGCTCGCCCGTGCGGGACTCACCTTGGCGCAAATGGACTTGGTCGAAGTCAACGAGGCGTTCTCGGCACAGTATATCGCCGTCGAGAAGGCGCTCGGGTTGGACCGAGAGAAGACCAACGTCAATGGTGGAGCCATCGCGCTGGGTCACCCCCTGGCGGCGAGCGGCTCTCGCATCATGGCGCACCTCGTGCACGAGCTGCGGCGACGGGGGGCACGTTACGGGTTGGGTTCCGCATGTATCGGCGGCGGGCAAGGGATCGCGATGATCATCGAAGCGCTCTAGGACGAGTGAAACGAGACACGCAAGCAGCTCCCGCGCGGCCGACAGCCGGCGGGGCTGCTCGCTTGGCCACGTGAGCAGGTGTCTGGCGGAGGAAGAAGCTGTGGGAATGAACGAAAGGGAGATCATCTTCGATTGGAACTCGGTGGAGCGCGTCGCGTCGCTGACCAGCTCGAAGCTCGAGTTCTACGACGAGACCCTGCGGGATGGGATCCAGAGCCCGTCGATCACGGATCCGCCCATCGAAGCCAAGATCGAGCTGTTGCGGTTGATGAACGACCTGGGGATCCAGTGGGCGGACATCGGGCTGCCCGGAGCGGGTCCGCGAGCGGTGACCGACGTCACTCGGCTCGCCAAGGTCATCATCGACGAGGGCCTCGCCATTCGCCCGAGCTGCGCTGCCCGTACCCACGTCAACGACGTGCGTCCAGTGGTCGAGATCAGCCAGTCGGTGGGCCGTGCCATCGAGGTCATGGCCTTCATCGGCGCCAGCCCGATTCGGCACTATGCCGAGGGTTGGGATATGGACAAGATGCTGAAGTTCATCAGCTCTTCCATTGAGCTCTCGGCGAAGGCTGGACTTCCTACGACGTTTGTTACGGAAGACACAACGCGCTCGCGCCCTGACGTGCTCGCCACGCTTTTCAAGTGCGCAATCGATCACGGTGCTACAAGGTTGTGCCTCTGCGACACTGTCGGTCACGTCACGCCCGATGGCGTCAAAAATCTGATCTCTTTCACCAAGTCCTTCATTCGCAGCTTGAACGTAGACGTGAGCATCGACTGGCACGGCCACAACGATCGCGGACTCTCCCTGACCAACGCTCTGTGTGCCGCAGAGGATGGTGCAACCCGCATCCACGGCACGGCGCTCGGCGTTGGGGAGCGTGTGGGCAACACCCCCATGGACCAGCTCCTGCTCAACCTCAAGCTCTTGGGCGAGATCGACTACGACCTCTCTAAGCTCAAGGATTACGCGGAGGCGGCATCCCGATCATTGGGGGTGTCGATCCCACGGACCTACCCGGTCATTGGCGCGGACGCGTTCAGGACGGCAACTGGGGTGCACGCTGCCGCCATCATCAAGGCCAAGGCGAAGGGCGACGAGTGGCTCGCGGACCGGATCTACTCCGGTGTTCCGGCCGCCATGATTGGCAAACACCAGGTGATCGAGATCGGTCCCTTGAGCGGCGAAAGCAATGTCATCTATTGGCTCAGAAACCGAGACATCGAGCCCATCGAAGAGCTCGTCAAACACATCTTCAGTGCCGCGAAGTCCTCGACCAAGACGTTGGTCGACGATGAGATCCTGTCCCTGGTGAACGAATTCCGAGGCGAATGAGCCCGATGAAGGAAACAATGAGCATCGAAAGGGCCCATGTGGGCCTGGTACAACGGTTGAGTCCGAACCTGACGGGGCGTCAGCGCCGGCAGTTGAGAGGCCTCGCCCACGAGCTGCACGCCGTCGTGACGATCGGACATTCGGGCGTCACCACAGGCGTCATCGGCTCGCTGCACGACGCGCTCGCCGCTCATGAGCTCGTCAAGGTCAAGTTCTTGGACACCTGCGAAGAGGACCTCTCCGAAGCCGCAGCCCTGATTACCCAGCGAACGAGCAGCTCGCTGGTACAGAAGATCGGGCATGTGCTGGTGATCTATCGACCCGACCCCGACGAACCCAAGCTCCAACTGGTCTCGCCAAAGTAGGGTCGAGCCCGTCTCTTCTTCAGGAGTGAGAGTGAAAATCACCATCGACCCCGATCGCCCAAACCCTCGGGTGTTGCGGCAGGTCGTCGACGTCCTCAAAGCCGGTGGGGTCATCGCCTATCCTACGGACACAATCTATGGCCTCGGCTGTGACATCTTCCAAAAGCGAGCCGTGGAAAGGGTCTACCAGATCAAGGGCAAAGACCGCCGCAAGTCGCTCTCGTTCATCTGCTCTTCTCTAAAGGACATCTCCCGCTACGCCGAGGTCAGCGACCACTCCTATCGACTGATGAAGCGCATCTTTCCTGGTCCCTATACGGTGATCCTACAAGCTTCGAAGCTGGTCCCACGGGTCATGCTGAACAACAATGCGCGAACCGTCGGCATCCGCATCCCTGATCACTCGATCCCCATTCAGCTCGTCGAGATGTTGGGAAACCCGATCATCACCACCTCGATCCCGACCCTGCCCGATCTCCACTACAACGATCCAAACGAGATCGAGCGGAGGCTCGAAGGTCGCATCGAGGTGCTGATCGACAGCGGCCTGCTGCACCCAGAGCCCTCGACCATCCTCGACCTCACCGAGGATATCCCTCGCCTACTGCGCCGAGGCAAGGGAGAGATCGACCACCTCGGCGTGATCGAGATCGACGACGACATCAGCGAGTTCTAGCCAGGGGTTGCGTGCCAGCAGTGCGCAACCCTCTCGGGACTCAATCTCGGCCGGAGAATGACTGCAGCAGCTGAGTGTAGCGTTCGGGGTTGGGCTCGAGAGGTTCGACGAAGCGCGCTTGGCGTTCGCGCGCGTTGGGTTGCAGCGAGAAGTCGAGGCAAAACTCGTCGCCCTCTGGCTCGATGCGATAGGCTGGGCCTTTGGCCACATCTGGCTGCCACAGCTCGATGGGACGTGCGCCGACCACGACCAGCACTGGTGAGTTGAGCTCCTCGGCCGTGGCTGCCAAAACCGGCCGCAAGCGGCGCAACTCCTCGTAGGAGAGCTCCGGCCAGAAATTGACGAAGAGCACGTGCGCGTCGAGCGGACATCGGCTGAGCGCGTTGAGCAATCGGTAGGTCGAGACCTCGCTGGCCAACACGTGCTCGCTGAAGAGCGGGATGATCACCAGGGGTCCCGACTCGACTCGCACGATCTCATAGCGTCGGTTGGTCCCTAGGATGCTCTTGAGCCCGGCCGTAGACAGGAGGAGGCCCTGTCCGCGCACCGCCATGGCGAGCTCGGAGCCGGTATCGAGCGGCCCGATGGTTAGCGGCTCGACCGACACCAACAGGGTCCGTGGGTGGGGTGCGCTCCATGGCGTCGCCTCGGCGTCGTGGACGGGAGGCCAGGGCAGCGAGAGGTTGACCGAGTCCTCGAGAAACGTCCGCCGATCGCCGTTGCCGTCGTAGACCTCGAGGGTGTCCGAGAGGCACACGACCCACCGGGCACAACGGATGGCCGACGCCGCGGCGCTCACCAGCTTCGCCGGCGCGCCGTTGAGGACCAGCACATGCGCCCCACCCAGGGCGGCCTTGCGGTGAACGTTGGGATCGAAGGCCAGTGGACCGTCGAGGTACGCCACCCGGCCGCTCGACAGCACGTGGCTCAGCACCTCTCCATCCGGCTGAATGTCTGCCATTTGCGTGCGAATATGACCGGGACTCTCCTCGCTGGACGGCGAGACGTAAATGACCGTTCGTCGGCCCCCGGTGTGGGCGACGCCCACCAGGCCCGATGCCCCTTTAGGGGCCCGAATCAGAGAGTGTCGCAAGCGACTCAAATCGTTGATGACCATGGGCGCCGGCCCATGCAGGACACCATGCTCAGGCGGGCACCCGGTGAGCAACCGCAAGAGCAGTTCCTCGCCGCCATGCGCCTCGCTGCTCAGGGTCCGGGAAACCCTTAGCTTGATAGGCCCAGCCGGCGCAGCAATGGGCAAACGCGGACGAGGGTTGATCGACCACGTGCGCACGTTGCTCGTCACGGCGTCAAAGCGGGCGTCGCGACCCGTGGGCCGGCCCTCGCCGGCGTCGGCCCCGTCGGAGTCTTCCAGTTTCTCCACGAAGTGGCTCCTGCGACTGGGTTCGAGCTGCAGGAGGAGGTCGACTACGGCGGCGATGAGTCGCTCTTGGCCACGGGCCCGCAACAGCTCGGTCAAGGCCGCACGCCGGACGAACTCGACGCGATCGAAGCCCACGAAGAGCTCGCTCCCCACTCGAATCGTCGGGATGTCGAAGACCCCATTGACCAAGGCCGCTGACAGAGCGACGTCGAGGATCTGGAACGCGTCTGGCTCGTTGGCTTTCTCGATGATGTTATCTGAGGAGATGCCGACCGCCTCTAGACACTCCCGAAGAGACTGTTCTGACAAGGTCCCGTTGCGGCTCCAGATCGTCTCGAAGATGGCCAGCGCCAGAGGAAGCGAGAGCTGCGGAGATTGCTCGCTCACCCGTGCCAACACTCTCAACGCCAAGCCACTGAGGAGTGAGCCCTCTGGCCAACGAATGGGCACCCCAAGTTGCCTTGCGAAGCGTTCGATGTCCTTTTGGCGATAGGCCTTACCCAACGCCTCGCGTTTGACCCCTGGTTCCCCGGCTCGGGCGGTCAGCGTCGTGGTATCCACTGGGACCAACGTCACTTGAACGGGAACCTCCTCGGTGAGCCGACGCAGGCCGACCGCCGCCAGGTACGAGCTGGCGTCGGAGAAATCGAGGTAGAAGAAGATTTCGACGGTCTTCATGCAGGCCAGCCGAATCGAGTGCTGAAGGTGGGTGGCGAGGGTCTGGGCACTATAGGCTTTCGTTGGGTCAAGGCAAAGGCCGTGAGGCACCGCTCGCCGTGTGCTCGAGACCAAGCGCCAAGGCGCGGCTCACGGAGTGCAGTTCTCAGAGAGCCCCAATGCGCAGGCGCGCTGACGAGCCAGGTCGGCTTCTCCTGGGCGCTCGAGCTCGACCAGCACCTCGACCAGGGCGACACAGGCGGTGGCGACATCCCCGGCGCAGGCCCGCTCGAGGAGGTCTGCAGCGATGATCTGGTCCTTGGCCGACGGGCTCCCGTCCATGAGCACGTATCCCGCAAAAGCACAGGCGTTGGGGTCACCGATGGAGCACGCTTTTTCGAAGTAGGTGACGGCCGAGCTGACGGAAGCCTTCAGCCCGATTCCTTTCTCGTACATCACACCGAGACTGGAGCACGCCTTGGCGTGGCCGCCGTCGCAGCTGTGTTCGAACAACATCGCGGCAC
>Ga0210044_10002819_pt1 | contig 25350 bp, 14 predicted proteins | sample CryGey13umfilter_2_FD_183959 | JGI IMG/M metagenome (GOLD analysis project Ga0210044, IMG submission 183959) | Groundwater microbial communities from aquifer in Utah, USA - Crystal Geyser 4/9/14 3 um filter (SPAdes) (version 2) | ecosystem: Environmental > Aquatic > Deep subsurface >... | reverse complement strand
CCGCCGCAATGCGACTCGTCGGTGAGCGTGTGCGCCTCGCAACCATCGGCGGGATCGCCATTGCAGTCCTGGAAGTTCGTTCCACACTCACAGGTCCCTTGGTTGCAGCTCTGATTGGGAATGCAGCGTGTCCCGTCGGCGCAGGTGGTCGCCCCACAAAAGTTGATGTCCTCCATCGGGTCGACGCACTGGCCACCACAGCTGAGCTGCCCCGCTGGGCAGTCGCCGACGCAGTGGCCGTCAGCGCAGACCTGCCCGAGCGCACAGGTGGCACCGCAGGCGCCACAGTTGGCTGGACTGCTGCCAAGGTCGACACAGTTCTCACCGCAATTCGACAAACCCTCTGGGCAACTCAACGCACAGGCTCCTGCCACACAGAAGTGATCGGTCTCGCAGAGATTGCCGCAGCCGCCGCAATTCGAGACCGACCCCATGAGGTCCACGCACATCTGGTCACAAATGGCCATCCCGTTCGGACAGCTCGTCGTGCATTGTGCCGCCCAACAAACCTCGCCCGACGGACACTCGCGCCCACACGCACCGCAGTTGAAGCGGTTCGTCAGCAAGTTCACACACCTTCCGCCACAGAGGTCGAGCTCGTTTTGACAGGAGACCACGCAGAAGCCGCTGGAACAGAGCTCGCCCGCTGGGCATTCGTTCCCGCAGGCTCCGCAATGACCTCGGTCACTCAACAGATCGACGCAGTCGCCCGCACAGTCGTCGAGGTTGACCTGACAGGTTGTCTGGCACGAGCCTCGCGAGCAGACCTGGCCCGCATCGCACAGGTGCCCGCACGCTCCGCAGTTCTCATGGTCGGCGAGGAAGTTCGTCTCGCAGCCGTTGGCTGGCTCCCCATCGCAGTCGGAGAACCCAGAATGGCAGACGCAACGTCCGCCGCCACAGACCTGCCCGAGCCCACAGACCACGCCACAGGCTCCGCAGTTTGCTTCGTCCCGCTCGAGGTCCGCACACTGCTCATCGCAGCACGCCTGACCGACACCACACGGAACCCCACCGCAGGAGCATATGGGGTTGGTCAGAAGCGCACACTGACCCGGCGAGCCGCAACACGCCGTCGCGCCGAGGCACACACCCTCGCCATGAACGCTGTCTTCGCCGCAATTGCAGCGGCCCCCGGAGCAGACTTCACCAACGCCACAGGTCACCCCACAGCCGCCACAGTTGAAGGGATCGCTGCTGGTGTTCAGACAGCCCATGCCAGGGCAACAGCTCTCTGCATCCGCGCACACCAACTGCTCGTTGTTACGTCCCGTGCAGAGACACGCCCCGCTCTGGCAGGTCTCTATGTCCTCACAGCGGTTAGAGCACGCTCCGCAGTGGTCCATGCTCACCGCGAGGTCGACGCAGGCCTCGCCGCAACACTCCTCACCGTCGCCGCACTCGACGCCGCCACACAGAGCGAGCGGTGGCACCGCGACATCTTCCTGCATATCGAGAGGGCTCGGGTCGAGCACGTCGGTGGTCGTCGATCCGTTCGGCTCTGAGCTGCACGCAGACAAACCGATGAGCAAGAACCCAACGGCTACGAGTGCGAATCTTCTAGTGTGCATCGACATCAGCTCGCTCCAACTTCGACTTTGAGTAACGCTCCAACCTATCAAACTGCTCTCGGGTGGGCGCAGCACGCTGCGCCCTACGTACTCGTTTGAAACCCCGCTCGGTTGGGCGCAGCACGCTGCGCCCTTGAAGTTTGTATACGCGTTCAGGGCACGACGAACGTCTCATCCCGTCCATTGGTCGTGGTGATCTGTAGGGAATCACCGCTGTCTGCGAGTATCCCGAGGCTAAAGCTGCCGTCCGAGCCCGCATCGACGCTCGACTGCTCCATTGTCGCAAGGTTCGTCGCGGTCACAGTGGTGTAGGAGGCGACACCACCAGCTCCAGCCATGACGTTGGGGGCGATAGGTGGCGCGACCGAGGCGGCGATTTCTGCGTCGGTCAGGCCGAGGTAGAACTCGATGGGCGGATGCTCGGCGATGGAGGCAATCCAGGCCGTGAGCTCGGCGACCGTCATGGCGTTGGTCTGGAACGCCCACACGTGCACGTTGACCGTCGCGCCGGCCGGAACCGTCAGCTGGGTGTAGTCGACGTACAGCTCGTCGTTGAACTTGTCGGGCTCGCCGCCAGGATAGAGGAACCCAAGCGAGGGATCGCCCGAATCCTGATGGTTCGTGAGCCAGAAGTCCGTCGGATCGGCGACGTTGTCGCCGTTCGTCGACGAGTACACGAGGGAGTTCCCCTCATCGGAACCGAAGTTGGTGTAGAGCGAAATGTCGGCGATGATGTCGACTCCAGTCGGGTTGTAGAGCGACTCTTGGAAGCGGGCGAAGGGCAGCTCTGGCGAGATGTAGATCTTGCGGATGACCTCGAGGCCCGACATCGACGCTGGCCCGAGCACGACTTCGTTTCCGTCTTCGAGTTGGGCAAACGCGGTGGCGGCGAGCTGGTCGGGAAAGCGGCTGCCGTCGATCTCCAAGAAAAGTCCTCCGTCGTAGGCATCGGTGTTGCCGTCGCCGATGCTGCCATTGGCTGTGATGTCCCAATACGCCCCGTTGGAGTCGTAGAGAGTGACGACAAACCCGTTGATGTCGGTGTGGACATCTGCAGGAGGGGGCGGCGACGCGATCTGAGTCGGCAAGACCGTGATCGTGCCTTCCGAAAGCTCGGCAATGGACCTGCCGATGTCCATCAGCAACTGCTCGAAGAGGGCGTCAGCGTCGGCCAGGTCGGTGCCGGCGGCGGCGATCGAGGCGCGTGCCTCCGCTTCGAGCTGTACGAGCTCGGCGGCGGTGTAGTCGTCGACAGAGCGACCACCTTGGGTCTCGACGATGAGGGTGACCAGCTCGGCCAACACCGTGGAGATGGGGTCGATGGCTTGGGCGTTCACATCGCCGACGAAGGCGGCGAAGTGCCGCCCGCCTTTCTGAACCTCGAGTGCCAAACGAGCCGACGCAGTGGAGATGTTGTTGACCTCCAAAGTGAAGGCCCCAGCACCGTCGGTGAAGGCAAAACCTGCCGCGCCGATCTTCTGACCGTCGTCGTCGAGCACGTGAAGGATGACGAGCGCGTCCGCGACAGGACCAACGGCGTCTGCGACGTGCCCAGAGTACGCGTTCACATTGGCGTCCTGCCCGTCCGCTCCGGGCTGGCCAGGAGTGCCGGGGTCACCGGGAGCTCCAGGTGTGCCGATGGGGCCCTCTGGTCCCACGTCGCCCAGGGCTCCGCGCGGGCCTTCGACTCCCCGCGGACCTGTGCCCCCAGTGGCTCCAGGTGTCCCATCCTCGCCAGCAGGTCCTGTCAACCCTGGTGTCCCCTGCGGGCCTTCAGCTCCCGTAGGCCCTTCGGAACCACAGGCGACAAGAAAGAGACTCAGCACGATCACCGAGGCGACGCTCAACGCTCGCGACAACTCGCAACCAGGGATGGCGGAGAGTCGTGCAAACCCGAAGGGTGGTGAGCAAGATGCGAGCAACAAGTTCATCGAAACCTCCTTGAGATTCTGCCAGCCAATGCCCCGATATCTTTTGCCAATCCGCCAACATCCGAAAAGCTCGTCCGGCCCGACCGCAAAGGTCGACCTCGCCCCAAGTACACGCCAGGGACAGAGATGACAACGATCGCTCGTCGTGCTGATCACAAACTCGATAGTCCACAACAATAAGAAGCTGCGTCCTGGACGCAAGACAGAACGCCCGATCTCTCCTGGTTCCTGCTCGTCGCCGCCCTCGCTCGCCTGTGCGAAACCGCAAGCCCTTGAAAATAATACGAAAATCTCTCGATTTCAGAAGACACTGCGGTTGCTAGTCCCCACGAGCTTTTGCCGCAATGAGGGCTCGAAACTCCTCGAAGGAAGTGCACGGAGAACAAGAACCCAACCAGGTGAAGTTGGTCAACGCTTTCGGCGTTCACTGCCATTTCACTTCAATTCATTTATTATCAAACACTTATTCATTAATAATTAAACCATAACATAAACTGCTTAGTGCAGACCAGGTAAGCCCTGCAGTCCCAGTAACGACCCCTGCAGCTCATGCTGAAGTGCCTCTGCTTCGTCATGGCGCCCACGACCATGCAGCACTGCAATCCTCTTGAGTCGCTCGGCGAGCGGTGTGCCCCGACTCAGCTGGTAGGGCCGCAAGACCCCACGCACCGCCACGAACTCGGCCTCGATGCCATCGATCCAGTCGTCCTGAGGAACCTCGTCGAGCCAGTCCTCTCCACACTCCACCGACTTTCGCATCAACCAGTCTGCGTCCGCTTGCTCGATCAGGTACTCTCCGAACGCTTGGGGCGTCAGCTTGAGCCTCGGATTCGGCTCTATAGCCCAGCTCATCACCACGTCCGAGCAAACCGCCAGAGGGCTCATCAGGCGTTCCGAGAGTGCAATGACCGCGAAAGCCACTTGCCTCAGCTCTTCCGGTGACAGCAACTTGACAGCCCAGACGAACGGGAGCCGCTCGCCCTGCACCAACCAACCCAACACCACGAACTCGCTCCCTAGTGTGTCAAGTGACGTCCCTTCCGGCAGCAGCACAACATCGACCTCGGCCCCCTCTGCAGAGTCATCCAGACACTCCCTGACGTGAACCTTGCCGCCGACTCGCCGCAGCACCAGCGGCTCTAGAGTCGCCTCCTCGAAGCGCTCGAAGAGCCTTCGCTCCGCCGTCGAAGCTCGCTCTCTCACCCAACTCTGGTAGCCCTCGATCGACGGCGTCAGAGGCACCCCTGAGAGCGTCACATACTCCTGGATCGCCGCAAGGTTGCGCGGCTCCCGAAGCTCCTTCGTCAGGTGCAGCGGCTCAACACTCTGCTGCGCAAATTCGGGAAACCGCTCGACGTACGCGGCATGCCACGCCGCAGCACTCGACCGGAGCTCACACAACAACATCCACATGGCCTCTTCGGCTCCGCTCCGCTCCATTCGAGAGGACCCTGACAACTCGTTGTTTTCCACTGCATTCTCCTGTGCTTGAGGGCATTTTCAATCGAAACCACTAGAAGTCTCGTGAGGGCACGCGATCCCGCGTTGGAACCTGAGATGGCTCGCTTCGAGCCGTCCCTTAGTTGTCGGCAAGTCGTCAGCAAATGTTTCGCGTTTTCTCGCCTCCAAGCGTTTTTTTCTCCTCGCCCCTGAGCTCACCTCCTCGAGGCTTGAAAGACACCCAAGAGATCGCTTCAATGGGAGATCTCAAGAGACCTTCTTGTCCCTGAAGAGATCAAATCAAATGATTCTAATGAGCTAATCAAACTGGAGTGGCCCCATGCACCGCCAAACAACCCTCCTCGCCCTCGTCGCCTTCTGCCTCTGCTCGTTTGGCTGCAGTGACGAACCCAAGCGCCAAGCCAACGAAGACCTCGGTGACACCTCCCAGGACCAAGGCGACTCCGACCTCGGCGACCTCGGCGAGGACACGACGAGCGACTCGTTGCCAGACCAAGAGACCGACGCCACCCCCGAGACCACCGACCTCGCCCAAGACGAGCAAGAAACCCTCGTGCCCCCCGCCCAGTGGTCCGCCTTGGGGGGCCCAACAAGCGCTCCCTTCGTCGGCGCCGACGCAGACCTCCTCTGGGCCGCCGGCGACACGCTCCAGCTCTTCTCGGGCTCCTGGAGCGTCCCTGCGCTCGGTGCCGACGTCGGGCTCCCAGTGAGCACTGCCTCGAACCGCGACAACCCCGCCCAGCGCCTCGTCCTCACCGACAAGCACCAACTCCTGACGAGCTCGAACGGCGGCGCGACCTGGACCGCCAACCAATTCAGAGCAGGCACCGTCGACCTCTTGGCCGCACCCTCGAGCCCAGCCGACGTCCTCTACGCACACCGACGCGGCAGCGGACTCTTCCGCAGTCAGGACGCCCTCCAGACCTGGCAGCTCTTGCTCGCCGCCGACGCCCCTTACGCCAACGCCCTCTCCGTCGCCGCCGACGACAGCGCCGTCTTCCTGGCCCGCGGCTCAGCGCTCCTGCGCTCCGAGGACCGGGGCCAGAGCTGGGTCGTCGTCCTCGACGTCGCGCCGTCCACCGTCACCCAGGTGCACGTCGACCCGCTCGATGCCACCAAGGTCTTCGCCGGCGTCGCGGGCGACCACGGCGCCATCTACTCCAGCGCCGACGCTGGAGACACCTGGGCTCCCATGGACACCATCGCCTTCACCTCCATTCACACCCTCATCACCTCCAGCAACGACGCCAACTACGGGCTCGCCGGCGTCTGGGGCGGCGGCGTCTACGAGACCGCAGACGCCGGCCAGAGCTGGACCGAGCTCGACGCGCCGACCCGCTCGGCCTCGGCGCTCATGCTCGACGGGAACGACCTGGTCCTGGCCGACCGCACCGCCCCAAAACTCTACAAGAGCAGCGGCCCCGTCGGCGCCCGCGTCTGGACCACCCTCTTCGATGCCGGCCCCGATTACTACCGGCCCATCGGCGCCACCAAGGCCCCAAACGCCGACATCTACTACGTCTCCCTCTTCCGCAAGGACGGCGGTCCCATGACCGGCGCGCTCTTCAAGGTCGACCACGGCGTCCCCACTGGCCCGCTGACCCTGCCGCGCATGCCCGTCGTCGTGGCCGTCGACCCCGTCGACGCCGACATCGTCTACACCGCGCTGCACGCCGCCGACGGCGGCGTCTACAAGAGCGTCGACGGCGGCGCCAACTGGACGCTCATCTCGGGCCTCGGCAGCGGCCTACCGCCCGCCCCCGCCGTCGGCTTCAACGGCCTCCTCATCGACCCCACGAACCCCGACCGCGTCTACCTCCTGGGCGGCAGCGACGCCATCTTCTTCGGCAACACCGTCGGCTTCACGGGCACCGATCCAGCCATCATGAACACCCTCTATCGCTCCGAAGACGCAGGCGCCACCTGGGTCAGCCTCAACGACGGCAGCTTCGGCGCCAACTCCGGCATGCTCAAGGGCCTGGCCCTGCACCCCAACGCTCCCACCGTCCTCTTCGCCGCCTCCCTCAATGGCGTCTTTCGCAGCCTCGACGACGGCGCCACCTGGACCGAAATCGGCGCCGCCCTGCCCTTCCAACAGACCGCCGGCGTGCAGCTCAACGCCGACGGCTCCGTCATCCTGATTCCCACTCTGGGCGGCGGACTCTACGTCGGCAACATCGACCCCGTGACCTACGACGTGACCTGGCAGCTCACTGACCGCCTCCAGACCGCGGTCGAACGGGTCGACATCCAAACCTACCTCGGCAAGCCCGACTCCCTCATCGCCACCGCCTATCCGGGCGGCGTCTACCTCTCCAGCGACCGCGGCGCGACCTGGGGCGAGCACAACTTCGGCCTCCCCACCTTCGAAGTCAGCGACACCAAAGCGCAGGGCCGCTACCAGCTCGTCGTCGCCCCCTCGGACCCGCAGCGACTCTACCTCGCCATCCCCACTCGCGGCCTCTATCGCTCCACCGACGCAGGCGCCACCTGGGTCTCCGCCTTCGGCTTCACGCAGACCCTCAGAGGCGCCGACGTGCGCGCCATCGGGGTCGACCCAATCCAAGCCAACCGAGTCTGGGTGGGCACCGAAGAGGGGCTCTACAGCACACTCGACGGGGGTTTGAACTGGGCTCTGGTCGACGCCGTCCAAGTCCGCGCGCTGCTCGGCGACGCCGCGGGACGGATTCTTGCCGGCACCGCAAGCGACGAGCTGCTCGCCCTCCCTGCCGCAAGCGCCCCCTGGGAGCAGCTCCCGAGGCTCGGCGGCAACGGGTTGGCCTGGCTCGGCGCAGGCTCCTCCCTGAGCTCTGGCGGCGACTTCCTGGCCGAGCCCGGAAAGCTCTTCGTCAACGTCTTCCCCGGCGGCCTCTTCGCCAGCGAAGACCAAGGCGAGAGCTGGGTCGAACGCAGCCTGGGCCTCGGCGACTGCGAGGTCCTCTGCCTCGCCCGCGTCCCCGGCACCGCAGCCCTCATCGCCGGCACGACCAGAGGTGTCGCGCACAGCGAAGACGAAGGCCAGCACTGGGTCCTCGACGAAGCGACGGCCTCCTGGGTCTTTGGCGACCTGGCCTTCGATCCCACGAATCCCACCCGGGCGTTCGCCACCGCGACCTCCCGCGCCGCCTGGCGGAGCACCCCTCGCAACCTGTATCAGAGCGAGGACGCAGGCCGGACCTGGGCCCCCGTCGACTTGGGGGGGGTCGACGACGTCGTCGGCTTCGCCCTCGACCCGACGGGCCGCGTCTTCGTTGCCACCGAGGCGCACGGCGTCTGGCTCGGCGCCGGCAGCACCTGGACCGAATGGAACCAGGGCCTGACCCAAACGCTCCCGGCGAAAACTCCCTATGGTGGGTCGAAGCCCATCGCCGTCAGTGAGGACCTCGGTGCGGTCGTGTTCGGCAGCGCTGGTGGAGGGGTCTTCTGGCGAAGCCTATGACGCGGGTTTCTTGCTCGTAGGGGGTCCGAAGCTGCGGCGTCTTGATGCCTCTTCGGACTGAGGTGTCTCGAAGCGAGGCACCTCGCGTCCTCGACACCAACCACTATGCCGTGCGATGCCCGCGCTTATCGCAGGCCAAACGCGGGAAGTGGTTCGGCAGAGTGTGGTGGAGCCTCGCAGGCCGACGCCGTGGCACTCACCCCACAGTGCACTGTGGTGCGCAGAACGCACTTGTGCCTGTTTTGACAGGTTCGGCGGAGTGGCGAGGCTTGAACTTGGGCCGGGAGATCGGCGAGGGTGAGGCGCTTGACGATGTCATGAGCCTCATGGGGGTCACGGGTTGCGCAGACTGAATGTCATCCTCGTCGTGGTTGCCTCCATCGCGACGCTCGTCCTCGTGATCGAAGCCATCGACTGGATGATCACCTCCGACGAGGAGGTCATCGCCGCGCAGTTCCACGACGCGGTGGAGCGCGAGCGCGCGGGCGACGAAGCAGGTGCCCTCAACGTCCTAGTCGATCTGAACCAACACGCTCTGGCCGTCAGTGGCCCAGCCAACCTCTCGTTCGAGGCGGGTGACGAGGACAAGCTGCTCGAAGGCATGGAGCAAGCGAGACAGTGGGTCGACCCTACGAGCATCCAGGTCGAGATCGATGAGGACGACGTGGTGGTGGAGGGCAACACGGCGAAGGCAAAGTTCATGATTCAGCTCACCGCCGAAGGACGCGCCTATCGCCAGCCGGTCCGCGTCGAGCTGGCCAAGACCGGTGAGCGCTGGACGCTCACATTCGTCGAGTTCTTGGTCGTGCCCACTTTGTGACCGACTCTCGCGCCGGCCGCCGGACGCGCGAGCCGCTGCGACGCAGACCACCTGACCCACCAGGTCACCGTGATCCTCCGTAGTGAAACTAGTGTAAACCGTCATGAATCTCCATGTTTATTTGGCTGCAAGGAGCGCCCCCAATGCCCACGAATTCTTCAAAAATACCGGCATGTTGTTGATTACAGAAAAGAAGAAAGTCATTGGGGGTCCGGGGGACAAAGTCCCCCGGCGGGCCAGGGCAGAGCCCTGCCTCCCTGAAAAGCCACGCCCATAAGCATGGTCACATGTGAAGCGTTACACTAGTTTCTCACCTGGCACACCGCTCTCGAGGTGCTTTCGCCGGCTCCCATTCGGGACTGGGTGAGCGACGCGCTGCGCGAGGGCCTCGCTGTCTACGAATGACCGGGCGTTGCCCGGCTTTTCTCGGAGCGGCTATCGGAGTTCGCGTCCCTTAGCGCGATCGGCACAGAATAATTCTGGCGTCGAACAGTCTGTTGACTCGTCCATTGGACCGACCGAGACTGCCGCACACTTTCTGCAAGACCGCCCTGCGCCGCCGCTGCGTGCGTACGGCGAGGTCCGACCCCCCTGCTGACACGGAGACCAAGATGTTCGCCAAGAATCCCGCACTGTCCTTCGGCCGCGCCCTTTGGGCAGCGGTCCTCGCCGCCTCCCTCCTCATCTCGACAAACGGTTTGGCGTCGCCCCCCAAAGGAGGCGGAGAGGGTGTCGCGGCTGGCGTCGGTCATCCAGACCAGACCGCCGAGGGACGTGACGATGACGATAACGAGGCCGACGACGGGGGCCGAGACAGAGACCACAGGGGTAAGAGGGACAAGAAGGCGAAAAAGGACAAGAAGGGAAAGCGGGGCAGCGACGAAGCGATCAGCGACGACGACTTCGACGAGATGGTGAAGTACCTCAAGGGCAAGGAGAAAGAGCGCAAGCGGCTGGGCGCACTGGAAAGCGAGGCCAAGAACGAGCGCTTCTCCACCACCCAAGCCGTCGAGCTCATCGACCTCTTCGAAGGGGACGGGCGGGTCGACGCCGCGATCATCCTCTACCCGGCGCTCACCGATCCCCAGCGGTTCCACCGTGTGCTGGGAGAATTCAAGCGAACCTCGGACCGCAAGAGCATCTGCAAAGAGCTGGACCTGACCCTCGACGAATGTGGCGACGACCAGCCCATCGCGACTGGGGTCGTCGAAGAGGTGCCGGTGCGCAAGACCAAGATCGAGGTCGTCAAGGTGGTCGAGACACCGACCCTCGTGGCCATGTCCGACGCGGACTTCAATGAGATGGTCTCGAGCTTCGACAACGCATCGTTCAGCGACGACAAGCTGCGGGTCATCAAGACTATTTCACCAGCGCTCAAGCGCTCAAGATCGTGAAGAAGTGCGATTTTGCCAACGAGCAAGAAGAGATCGCCGTGATGTTCTACCCACGGCTCATCGACCAGCAGAACTTCTACAAGGTCCTCGAGGGGATGACCTTCGAGAGCTCGAAAGACACGGTGATGCAGAAGCTCAACCTTTAGGTTCGCTGCGGCCACGCGAGTCTCTGTAAGCAGTCCCAAGCCGAATGAATAAGTCTGGAGTCTGGGGCCTGCCGGAGCGCCGCAGCCAGGGCGCTCTCTGGTTGAGGGTCCAGACTCATCCGATATCAAAGTCCGCGATCCACCGAGGGTCGGGACCTGACCGACCGCATCGGGTTCGGAGTCGGGAACCGATTCACGGTGCAGTCGCCGCTCACGCATTCGCTGCCAGGTGGGCTCACATCTGATATAGGTTTCCTGGTCTCTCCGAATTTTTGGAGACCACACCGACACTGTCGCCCGAGAGAGATGGCAGGGGAACCTCCACAAATCGAGAAGCTGGGCCGTTACGAGCTCATCACACGACTTGCAGCCGGCGGGATGGCCGAGATCTTCTTGGCGCGGGAACGTGGGCTTGCTGGGTTCGAACGGCTCGTCGTGATCAAGCGCATCCTGCCTCACCGCGAGGACGATCCCGCGTTCGTCGCGATGTTCCAGCGCGAAGCGCGCATCGTGGCGCGGCTCAACCACCCCAACGTCGTGCACATCCACGATCTGGGTGAGGTCGATGGCAACTACTTCATTGCCATGGAGTACATCCATGGCTGCACCCTGCGCGAGATGCAGGTGCTGGCGACGCGCGGTGAAGTGTCGGTGCCGCCCGCGGTGGCCATCGCCATCGTGGCCGAAGCCTGTCGCGGTGCCCACGCCGCCCACGAGCTGACCGACGACAACGGCAAATCCATAGGCTTGGTGCACCGAGACATCTCGCCCCACAACGTCATGTTGACGCCCAACGGCCACGTGAAGCTGATCGACTTCGGCATTGCCAAGGGGGCCATCATCGAGGGGTTCGAGACGACCAACGGCGAGTCCATACGCGGCAAGTATGGGTACATGTCTCCCGAGCAGTGCCATCGCAAGGAGCTGGATCGACGCTCAGACGTCTTCTCTCTCGGCATCATACTCTGGGAGCTGGTCGCAGGACGCCCACTGTTTAGGCGAGACTCCGAGCTCGAGATGATGAAGGCCATCACGGAGAGCCAGGCGCCGCCCGTGCAGTTCATCAATCCATCGACGCCAGAGAAGCTCGACGCGATCATCATGCGCGCCCTCGAGAAGGAGCGGGACGCTCGCTACTCGAGCGCCGAGGAGATGCGCCAGGCGTTGGTCGAGACCGCAGAGGAGCTCGGGCTCACGCTGTCCACCGACAAGATCGGGACCTTCGTGCGCAGGGTCGCGGGCGAACGACTGGCTCAGCGGGACGAGATCCTGGAAAAAGCGAAGGAACACAGCCTGAGCAAGCGCGAGCGGCGGTCCTTAGTGCACTCCACCGAAGACACAGGCAGCCACGAGTTCAGCGATTCGGCGTTCTCCATCGACGACCCCGAGGCTTCAGACTACTCCGGCGAGGCCGAGAAGCTCGAGTCTGCCTCGCCCATGTCCCCGCCATGGAGCGTTGGACGCACCATCCTGACGTTGGGAGGCATCATGGTCTTGTTGTTCGCGATGCTCGCCGCGGCGTTCTGGTTGTATGCGGGTGACCCGACCGACAAAGAGGACGGGTCGCACGCGACCGCGGGGGAGGCCGCGACCGCGACCACTGGCGCCGACGTGGTCTCTGACCGCAGCGAGTCCACCGAACCCATTCCGACCGTGCTCTCTGGCGAACCCCTCACCATCGGATGGGCGCCGACCGTGGACCCCGTGGTGCTCAAAGGCGAGCTCGAACCCTTGCGCCTGTTCCTACAACGCAAGACGGCCCGGCCCATCACCTTCGTCTGGGCGGCGAGCTACGCGGACATGGCCGAGCGCGTGCGCAGTGGCGAGTTCGCCTTCGGCGTCTTCCCGCCGCTGATCTACGTGCGGACGAGCGCCGACGCGCAACCAGGCGAGCTCGAGCTCATCGTCGTCAAGGAGTTCGAAGGCGCGGTGCAGAGTGATGGCTATCTCCTGGTTCCTCACGCCTCCACGGTTGAAACTCTCGCCGACCTCGAGGGCAAACGCTTCTGCTTCACCGACGAGAACTCGACCAGCGGCAACTTCCTGCCCCGGGCGTACATCCGCGCTCAAGGCTACGACCCCACAGAGTTCATCGGCGAGGTGCGCTGGAGCGGCGATCACCTGCAGGTCCTCAAGGACCTGATCGACGGCAAGTGCGATGCGGCGGCCACCTACTCGGGTTCCCTCCTGACCGCATCGAGTCTAGGGGTGCCTTCGGGCAAGCTGCGAGTCCTCGCGGTGACGGGTCATATCCCGCAAGACGTCTTGGTCGCTGGCAAGAGCGCGGCCCCGGAGGCAAGGCAGGAGCTTCGCGACGCGCTCCTCTCGTTCAAGCCAGCCACGGAGATTGCGCAGCCGTTCTTGGGCAGCTCACAGCGCATCACTGGGTTTGAGGTGCCGAGCGAGGATATGTTCTCGTCGCTGAGGTCCGTGGTGGCTGAAGAGAAGGCGAGCCACTGAGGCCGACATTCGATCGCGCGTAGGCACGTCAGCGTTCTCGCTTCGAGACTGCTCTGGAGTTTGTGCACTTGTGGGTTCGGGCGTTCGGACGGGATCTGGGAGCTGGGCCACACCTATGCAGTAGAGCACGCCCTCAGCCGCGCGTACTTCGCCAAACTGGGGTTAACGTCGCTCTACAACTCTAGGAACAACGCCCACACCGAAGTGTGGGCGTCGTTCAAGAGTGCGCCGAGGGTAGACTACTTGCGGGGACGCCGGCGCATCTTGACAGCGTCCTGAACGAACACCTTCGCGCCGTTGGGGCCAGGGATGCCGCCGCGGACCAAGATCAGGTTCCGCTCTTTGTCGACCATGACGACCTTCACGTTTTGCTGGGTCACGCGGGTGTTGCCGTCTTGACCGGCCATTCGCTTGCCCTTGGCGACGTGACTCGGGGTCGCGCTCATGCCGATGGAGCCGCCGTGTCGCTGGTACTCGTGGGTACCGTGGGTCTTCTTGTAGCCGTTCATGTTGTGGCGCTTCACGACGCCGGTGAAGCCATGTCCCTTCGAGGTCCCAGTAACGTCGACCATGTCGCCGGGGTTGAAGGTCTCGGCGCCGATGGTGGCGCCAACTTCATACTTGTCGACCTCACCTTCCCAGAGGCGAAGCTCGATAATATGGGTCTTGGGGGTGAGATCCAGCTTCTTGAAGACGCCAATCTCGGCCTTAGTGCCCTTGTAGACCGTCTCGCCCTCGAATTCACACGAGCGCATGTCACTGTAGCCGAGCACCACGGCGTCGTAGCCGTCTTTGCCGGCCACGGTCTTCTTCTTGACGACAGTGCAAGGTCCGGCCTGCAAGACGGTGACGGGGATCACGTTGCCCTGTCCGTCGAAGAGCTGCGTCATACCGAGCTTGGTTCCAATTACTCCTCTAGGCATCTCACTTCCTCCCGGGACCGTCACTGCCAAATGTCTGGCCAGCCGCCATCCCAATGTTTCATCGAAAACTGCGCTCAGAACGAGCGAAAGCCGCGGCACCTTAACGAGCGGCGACGCCCACGTCAAGTCAAGACTCTGCTCTCTTGTTGGCAACGAACGTCAAACCCAGCACCACTACCAGCCCAGCCACAAAGGCGAAAACCGCCAAGTAGACCGTGGAACCGTAGACCTCGAGGCTGGGGACAGAGTTGACGAGCACCTCCCCGCTGCGCTCCTTGAAGGGCCAAATCACCCGCAAGCAGCCCAGCATGATGCCGATCAAGGCCGACATCGTCGTCGTCGGGTACTTCCTGAGTAGGTAGGAGAGCACGCGAGAAAAGACGACCAGACCTAAACCCGCGCCGAGACAGAAGAGCAACACGTAGACGAACTGCGTCCCTGGGAAGTGAAGGTGTGTCGCCGCCTTCACGAACCCCTTCAGCGCGTTGAGCATGAAGTAGTAACTGCCGAGCACCAACAAAATAAAAGACCCTGAGATACCCGGGAGCACCATGGCGCAGATGGCCACAAAGCCCGCGATGAAAATGAACCAGGGAGTCGGCGCGGGCAGGCTGAGCTTCGTGCCCGCCGGGACCACGAGCTCGTTGTAAGGGTTGTCCGTCGCCTTGGGGTCCAGGCCGCGCTCGAGACTCATCGGCAACAAGGTGCGCAACGCTTCATTCTCACTGTCCCAATAGATGCCCTCGGGGGGCAGCGCGCTCGGCCCCAACTGCGCCAGCTCCTTCAGGGTCTGGCCGCCGTCTTTCGTGTCCGTCACCGTCACTTCGCGATAGTCGATGGGAGGGGTCACCGAGGCGCCGACCATGAGGTAGGTTCCAACCGCGAGAAGCAAGGCGATCCCAGCCTCCTTGAAGCCGAAGCGCTCGATCAGCTTGTAAGGCGCGCTCACCGAGGCCAAGACGAGGCCAAAGAAAAAAGCGTTCATCAGCTCCGGATGGCTCTCCATCAAGCTCGGAATGATCTTGCTACCAATGGCGAACGCAATGGCGATACCACTCACGAGCGTTAACAGCCAAGGAATGTCCATCTCCTTCATGACGCCGAAGAGGTCTTTGCGCGCCTCGGCTCTGAACGACCCCTTGGTTGCCTTGAGGAGCGGCTTCAACAGCCTAAAGTCGATCGACTTGATGGCGTCGATGAGCCGTGTGTAGATGCCAAGAATCAACGCCATCGTGCCTCCGCTGACGCCAGGCACCACGTCAGCGAAGCCCATGCAGGCTCCCTTGAGCATCAAGATCATCCGGTCCTTCATTTCCACTCCAAGTTGCAGACCCACCCGTTGCCGGACGGCCGGTTCGCGTCGCAAGTCTTTGAAATGCGGTGAAAATCGGTCGCATAGGCGAGAAAACCCCGAACGATGGGTGGAGAACTTAGCGGCGAGTCCTTCACAAGTAAACCGCCATCGTCGGGCAAGCAGCCGTCGTCCTCCCAGAAGAGAGCCGATACCCTCGCGGTTTGTGCCGAAGACATGCAACGCAGACACTGAGCGCCTTGCTCCGTCGCACTCGAGCGAGTCACCGCCAGTGACAATGCCGATATCACGGGAGAGGCAGGGGATAACGATGAAGATGAAGAAGTACGAGTTGGTTGTCGAACGCCTTACCGCTCCCGCTGTCATCATTCACGGTGGCGCTGGCGCTTACCTGCACACCACGACGATCCAAGAACGAGTCGAGCGCGGCCGCTCCATGGCCTACGTGGCGGAAACCGCGCTCTCTGCCGTCCTCGAGTGCGATGCGCGCACCGGAGTGCTGACGGCCATTGCCTCCATGGAGCTCGATCCCATCTACAACGCAGGGTTCGGCTGCAAGCTCCAGCAGGACGGCACCCCGCGTGTCTCTGCCGCCCTCATGGATGGGCACAACCTGCGTTTCTCTGGGGTTATCAACGTCACCCAGTGCCTCCACCCCAGTCGGCTGGCCAACGTCCTGCAGGACCGAGGGGACCGGATCCTCGACGATCTCGGCGCCCGTCGGCTGATGAAGGAGCTCGGCACCGAGCCTACCGAGCTGCGCACCGACCGGACCATCGCGCGCTGGCGTGAGCTCTGTCGCACCGGCGATCTGGCCGACGCTGAAGGGGCGATTGCAGACGCCGGCGTCGAAGGTCTGCACCAAGCCCGCAAAGCGGCCTCTCAGATGCCCACGGACCTCCCAAACCTACGTAAAGAGTGGCTCTCTACCCACGACGATCCCGACGACGATCGCTTCGGTACCGTCGGCGCCGTGGTCCTCGACGCCGCTGGGCATCTCTGGGTCTGCACCTCGACAGGGGGTCGCGGGCACGAAGTCGTTGGGCGCATCAGCGACAGCGCTATGCCCGCCGGTACCTACGCTTGCCCACTGGTGGCGCTCTCGGCCACGGGCTTCGGCGAGCAGATCGTCGACATCAACCTCTGCGGTCGAATCGCCACGCGCATCATCGATGGGCTCTCTCTCGAAGCGGCCCTCGCCAAGACGTTCGAAGAGGTGGTGAGCCAAGGTGGGCTCATGGGCGTGATCGCCATGACTCGCGATGGAGTGGCCGGCTACGCCTACACCACCGAGGCTTGCGGCGTGGCGTGGGCCGACGCCGCAGGGGTCTGCGGCGTCGACGAGCACGGGCGCCCTTAAGCGCGAGTGCCGCTCTTCAGGATCGTCAAGAATTCGGTCTCGCCGATGATCGCGATGCGCGCTCCTTGGGCATTGAAGCTCTCGGCTTTCTTGAGCTTCGACGAGCGCCAGCCGCCCTGGAACTTGGCAAAGTCCTCGTCGCCGATGACCAGGTAGTCCAACTCCTTGACGATGTTGTCCGGTGTTTGCCCGCCCAGCGCTTGGACCTGGTCTTGTGCGTCCTTGCGCTTCATGCTGGTCAGGGTCCCCGTGAACAAAAACTGCTTTCCGGTCAGCGGACCCGCGCCGTCCGCCGAACTCGTCTCGGCCTCTGCTGTGGCATCGAGAACCGTGACGTACTCGAGCAGGCGGTCGATGACCTCGGCTCGCTCTAGCAATCCCTCTCGGATCGACACCCCAGTGAGTTCGCCGAGCCCGTAGATTTGAGCGATGGACTCGGCGCTCGCCTCACGCACGGCCCGCAAGCTGCCAAAGTGTGAGGCGACCACCTTCGAAGCCACCTTGCCGAGGTCGTTGATGGATAAGGACCGCAGGAAGTCGGCCAGACCCAGCTCGCGCCGGGCTTCGATGTTTCCAACGAGCTTCTGGGCCAGGGTTTCTCCCATGCGCTCGAGATGCAGCAACGTGTCTGGCTGCAGCGCATAGAACTCGGCTGGTGAGCGCACGATCCCGTCGTCGAAGAGCTGCTCGATGAGCTTGGGACCGAAGCCCTTGCAGTCGATGGCGTCGACGAAATGCTTGAGCAGCCCGAGCTGCGCTTGCAGACAGCGGGTCTGGTCGGGGCAGAAGAGCACGTCGTTGCGGCGCACGGTTGGGCCATTGCCGCAGGATGGACACAGCTCTGGATAGACGATGTCACCCTCACCGGCCTCGAGCACCGACTCCACGTGGGGGATGACTCCACCTCGCCGGCTCATCAGCAGCGTCGAGTGGTGCTTCAAGCCCAGCCCTTCGATGAGGGCGAGGTTGTGCAGAGAGGCCTTGGTGACCGTCGCGCCCGAGAGAAAGACGGGCTCGACGATGGCGACCGGGTTGATGGCGCCCGTCCGGGAGACGGACCAGAGCACGTCGACGAGCCGGCTGGCGCCGGACTCGCCCTGGAATTTGTAGGCGATGGCGAAGCGTGGATGGTGAGCCGTGACGCCCAATCGGACCTGCTCCGAGACCTGGTTCGTCCGAAAGACGACGCCGTCCATCTCGAAGTCCTGATCGAAGCGCGTGGCGACCACCGATTGGTAGTGGGTCTGGAGCTGGTCTCGTTCCAGCCGCCGGGTTGGGACGGGCGTGAAGCCCAGAGAGGCCAGGTACTCGAACTTCTCGAGCTCGGTGGAGAGCTCGGTGCCGAGCACGTCGTAGGCGAAGAAGCTGAGGCGATAGTCGCCCGTTTTAGCCGGGTCTTTTTGCTTCAGTGCGCCGGCCGCGAGGTTTCGGGGGTTGGCGTATTTCCCCTCGTAGGTCTTGAAGATGCTGAGGCGCATGTAGACCTCGCCGCGCACCTCGAGATCTTTGGCGTCGAGCCGCGCTGGGATGTCGGCGATGCGCTTGACGTTCTCGGTGATGACCTCACCGCGGGTCCCGTCTCCGCGGGTCGCCGCCAGCCGAATGGCGCCATCGGAGCCGTACCTCAGGCTGCAGGCTATGCCGTCGATTTTCGGGCTGCCGACGGCCACGCCTTCGAAGCTGTCGAACCACTTCAGCACCGTCTCCTCGTCGTACGCTTTGTCGAGGGAGAGCATGGAGGCCTCGTGCTCGACCTTGTCGCCGTAGCCGAGCTCCTCACCGGCCCCGGCGGGGCCGATGGCCTCGAGGATCGGAGACGTGGGCGCGAGGCTGCGCAGGCGTTCGACGAGTTGGTCGAAGAGGGGATCGGGGATGAGCGCGGCGTCGTCGACCCAGTAGAGCCGATTATGGTGCTGCACGGCCAGCTCGAGCTCTTCGGTGGTCATCGTGGAGAGGTCTCGTCTGAGCTGTTCGACACTTCTGTGGGGCATGATCGCACCTTTCGGGTATTCGCTGGGCCACTCGTCGAAGAGCGGCGGTATTCGTGTGAGAGCGAGTCTTGCCGCGATCGGATTTCGCGCGCTACTCGGGTCAGAGGTGGCCGGAAGCGAGCCACCTCGCGTCCCTACGTGCGATCGCGAGGGCAGGGCTGAAGAGGCGTTAAGTTTGTCCCAGCGAGTGAGACGGGTCAACCGCGATGCCCGACCGCCGGAATAGACGACAAGACCCAGGAGGTTCGAACGTTGCCGTGTCAAGAGGCTGTTGCCGTCGGGCTTGTGAGGCCCTTGCGGGTCTGTGTCAACGGGGCTCCGTTTCGGCTTGTGCGCTGGACCCGGGCACGAATCGAGTCCTATCTTGACGCTTCGGCCTGGCCGAGCGAGCCCACTGCGCGACCGGTGTCGCCCAACTCCAGGAGACGTGTGCCCCCCCCACCGCCAAAATCTTCCAACCTCTGGACAGCACTGCTCGTGGCGCTGGGGTTGGGATTGTTGGTGTCTGGCCTCCTTGTACCGAGCTTCAAGGCGAGCGTCAGCAGCCTAGGGACAGCGAGTGGGTTGCAGGAGGCGGATCCTAGGGCGTCGCGTTCATTCGAGCGAGAGGCGACGGAGGTCAGCCACCCGAGGGAGGGTTTGGCCGCACAGGTGGGGGCCACGAAGATTCGCGAAGAGACCTTGCGAGCAGCTTTACGGCCGGCAGTGGTCCATTCGTTTCTCGAGAGTGAGGCGGCGCGGGCCGCCACACTCGAGGGGCTGATCGAGGCTGAGCTGCTCCGCGCCTACGCGGCTCATGCGGGTCTCGAGGTTACTCCCGCGGCTCTGGAGGCGCGGGCCACACACTTGCGTGCGGTCTGGGGCCTCAACGCCGAGCGGGCCTCGTCCCTCGCCAAAGAGGAGCTGCTTCTCGAGCAGATGATGGCGCACGAGCGCATTGCGGTGGAGCCGACGCCCGAAGAAATCACCGCGAACTACCTTCAGACGCAGAGCGCGTTCAAGGTCAAAGCGCGCGTCCGTTTCGAGATGGTCACTGTGGCTCCACGTTCGCGCGAGACCAAGACGGACGAGCTTCACCACCAAGAAGCGATCGCGCTGAAGCGACGTTTGGAGAGCCGCAAGTCGATCGACGCCCACGTCAAACAGCGCAGCGAGTATCTGCTCATGAAGGAACAGATTGAGCCGGGGCTGAGAGAGCAAGCGTTCGACGCAGAGGTCGGCTCGGTCATCGGCCCGCTGGCCAACAGAGATGGGTTCTCCTTGGCGGTGATCAAAGCTCATCGTCCCGAGGGCTACAAGAGCCTGGATGAGGTGCACGAGATCGTCTACGAGCGCGCGAAGAAGGAGAAACGGCGGCTGGGTCGCGAGGCGCTCCTGCAAAAGGCTCGAGAGACGATACCCGTACAGAACTTCGACAGCGCTTGGAATCGGCAATGGTCCCGGCTCCTGTCCCTGGCTCGATCCAGTCATCTGAAGTCCGAGCCGTAAACGGTTGCTGGCCGACGACTCTCGAGCAAAGGTCAAGGGAAGCTCAACAAGAAACCCTCTGCGACTCCGCGACTCTGCGTCAAAAAAAGAAGCCGCAAACACCACCAGCCCCAAGACCCCACGACGAAGTCCCTCAACAAGAAACCCTCTGCGACTCCGCGACTCTGCGTCAAAAAAAGAAGCCGCAAACACCACCAGCCCCAAGACCCCACGACGAAGTCCCCGCCGCAATAAGTCCGAGATAAGTCCGAGATAAGTCCCCGATAAGTCCCAAATGACTCAGGTCGCTCCTCACGCTCGAGGTTGGACGACGACCTTGGTGACGCAGGCTTGTTAGGGGTTGACCTTCTAGGCGGCTGCTGCCTATAGATGGGGTGCCTTCCTACTCCTAAATTTGTGATCCAATAACGATCGAGGCCTGGTGAAGAGTTGGGGGGAGACGATCGCCGTCGCCCGCCAGGCAGGGAAGCGCAGAGCCACTCTAGTCTCTGAGTCGTTGTTCCAAACGGAGGACGTTATGCAGCGTGAACCCCAGAAGCGCTCGGCACTTGCGCCACTGCTGATCGGTCTGATCGCATTGCTCTTGGGCCTGGGAGCCGTCGTCGCCACCAGTGGCTGTGAAGAAGAGATCGACGTCACCACGGAGGCGGGTCTCAAGAGGGCGCTCGAGAAGAAAGAGAAGCTCGGCGACGCCATGAACGAGCTCAAAGGCAAGAGTGTCGACGACCTCAAGGCCTACGGAAAGGAGCTCGCCAAGCTCTATATCGACGGCAGCGACCACGACGTCGAGGTGTTTCGCTATCTCGCACAGCTCAAGGACGCCGAGTACAAGGACGCCTACATCAAGGGTCTGAAGAGCTCGGACGCCACGACCGTCAAGCAGGCGGCCGGCTTGATCGGTGAGCTCGAGATCGCCGAGGCAGTCCCCGACCTGATCGCGGTCTATCATTCGACCGTGGACCAGGACCTCCGCCTGTCGATCATCACCATAGGCAGCGAGGTGAAGAATGAAGAGCTGAGCAAGCTCGCTGCGGATCTCCTCGCAGAGAAAGGGCCCGATGACGTGCCCATCGCCAACTTGCGCTACGCCTGCCGCGCGCTCGAGTTCCAAGGCGACCCGAAGACCACCGCCACCCTGCTGCGTGCGATGTTCTACGTCGACAGCGCTGGACGCGACATCAACACGGACTGCACCGCCGCGATTCTGGCGATCGGACGCCCAGCCATCCCCGAGTTGATCACTATGCTCAAGCTCGAAAACGAGTCGGTCAACCAGTACGTCAAGCTCAACGCCGACCGCATGACCGAGGACACCGTCGCGCTCGGTGCCACCACTCTGCTCGGTAAGCTGCGAGCCAAAGAGGCCGTGCCCGTGCTCCTCGCTCACCTCTCCGACCCCGCCCCGATCACGCCCCCCGCACCACTGCTCGCCAAACAACCAGGCGATCAGGCGTGGTTCGAATGGTCCAACCTCATCGGCCAAGTGACTCAGGAGATGATCTTCGCGCTCAACGACATCGGCGTCGAAGGGGACGAGGAAGCACGCCGTGTACTCTCCGCCCTCTTCGCTTGGACCGAGCCATTTCCCGTCAAGTACAAGACCGCGGTCGACTACGTGAACATGATCGAGGTCTCCGCCCGCGTGAACGCCGCCCGCGTCATGGCCGAGAACAACATGCTCGACGACGCAGGACTGCAGCTGATCTTTGCCACCCTCAAGGACAAAGACTTCGATGACATCCGAAGACTTCGCCCAGCCGCCCGCTCCTCGATCGTCACCGACCTCGTGACCTACCTCTCAATCGCTTCGCTGCCTGGATGGACGGAAACCGTCTGGAAGTACTTCAGTGAGATGAGCGCCAACGAGCTCGCTGATAACCCTCAGATCAAAGAGAAGTGGGGCTTCGAGTTCGATTTCGCGCCCACCAGAGAGCGCATCGCCCGCGTCAAATCGACCTTTGAGCTCGCCGATGAGTGTCAGCACAAGCCCGAGTGCTACGCTCCGCTCATCTCCGACAACGATCCCGCCAACCGTTTCCGTCGCATCAAAGCCGCCTACGAGCTCGGTCGCTACGGTTCGCACGAGCACTTCGAGCTGATCCTCGGCGCCTTTGCCGACTTCGATCCGTTCGGCTACATGCTCGCCGCTGACGCCCTGGCGCGTCTTGGGACCACCGATGACGTCGCCAAAGTGCAGGCCCAACTCGACAAGCTCTCCGAGGTCAAGTCTTCGCAGTCGATGCAGTTCATCGAAGGCTACCTTCGACCCCTGAAGGCAACGCTCAGAAACAAGGTTGCCCAGTAAGGTTGAGGTCGGAGCTGACCGACGGTCGGCTACAATAATGGCTGATTCTACTGACGCTCTCCGCCGTTATCGGCGGAGGGCGTCCGTCGATTTGTCGCCCGACACTTTCCAAGCCGGTGCTCCAGCACCGGAAACTCGAGCAGCTGCTAGTCAGCTACAGACCTGCGGCCAACATTGACGCAATCCAAACCGACAAACTGTGTCCTCCTCGTCCTCAACGGCCAAAGCCAGGGAAAGCGGCTCGAATGGGACGGCGTCGCGTCGCTGACCCTCGGTCGGGAGCCCACCGCGGATCTCGTCATCGACGATGACCATGTGTCCTCGCAGCACCTCGCCCTCGCCATGAGCGAGCTCCCCACCGTGAAAGAACTCGGGAGCCGCAACGGCACAACGCTTTTGCGCGGAGACAACGTCCTTCAGGTCACCGAAGCCGGCCTCACCTTGGAGGACGGTGACCGACTGCTCGTCGGCGATCAGCGCAGCCCCGTCGTCGTGGTGTTCTACGCGAGCCCTGAGAGCGAGCAACGTGCGGAGGAAGCTCGAGTCGTGGCGTCGGCCCATATCGGTGAGCTCAAGGAACTGGAACGCCGCGTCGGGGAGGACCACTCGACGCTCAGGCTGCTCTACGCGGGCCTCAAACAACTGAGCCGGCGCCTCGAGTTTGTGGACATCGTGGCGACAGGCGTCGAGCTCATCTTCCAGATCTGCCCATCCGCGACCCACGTCACCCTCATGGTCGAGAATGAACTCATGGCCGGCGACTTGAGCAGTCGCTTCGTGCCCGTGTTGAGCATGGGCCGAGACGGCGTCGCCGAGACCCCGCGAACCCCCAGTCGTTGGCTGCGCAAGAAGATCCTGGAAGAGGGCTCGGCGCTCCTCGCCTCCGACGCCACAACGACGCTCGACGGCTCCAAATCGCTCAGGCTAGCCGCCATCGACTCGATGATTGCAGCACCTCTGTGGGTCGGTGACCGCATCACGGGCATTCTACAAATCGAGAAACGAAACGCGGCGAGCGTCGGCATCTCGAACCGCCCCTTCGGACAAAAAGATCTCGAGCGAGCTCTGGTCGTCGCCAGCCATCTCGCCATCTCCATCGAGCACTCCAGGCTCTACGGTAAGCTCAGAGCCAACGCCGAGAGGTTGAAGGGCGAGAACCGGTTCTTGAAGCAGAAAGACGCGGAGTCGACTCTCGGCATGATCGGCAGTTCGCCCTCCATGGCGCAGGTCTTTGCCCTCATCGAGAAGGTCAAAGACGTCACCATCCCAGTCTGTATCGAAGGGGAGACCGGGACAGGCAAGGAGCTTGTCGCCAGGGCGATCCATTACCGCTCGAGCCGTAGGGAAGAGCTCTTTGTTGCGCAAAATTGCGCGGCGATGCCAGAGGATTTGTTGGAGAGTGAGCTCTTCGGGCACACCCGCGGCTCGTTTACCGGTGCCGACACGGACAAAAAAGGACTGTTCGAGATCGCGCACGGAGGAACCATCTTCCTAGATGAGATCGGTGAGACCACGCCAGCCATGCAAGTCAAATTGCTTCGAGTCTTGCAGGAGGGCGAAATCCGACCGGTGGGCTCCGTCAAGACCAAAAAAATTGATGTGCGCGTGATCTCCGCCACCAATCGGAACTTGGAGGAGGAGGTCGCGGCAGGGCGTTTCCGAGAAGACCTCTACTATCGGCTCAACGTCTTTCCGCTTCGGTTGCCCCCCCTGCGAGACCGAAAGGCAGACATAAACGCGTTGATCGAACACTTCATGCATCGCTACGCCCTCGAATTTGGTCGGGCGCCCCTGACCTTCGACGACGAGGCAATGGACATGATGGTCTCCTACCATTGGCCAGGAAACATCCGAGAGCTGCAAAATGAGGTTCAGAGGGTGATCATCTGCGGCAGCGAGGGGGGGCAGATCGGCGCGAAGGACCTCTCGAATCGGATCCGCAAGATCGATCAGCTCCTCGACAACGCAAAGGACACCGGAGGGACCCTGAAGGACCGCCTCGCTCAGGTCGAGCGCTACCTTTTGATCGAGACCCTCAGAGAGTACGGCAACAACAAGACAAAGGCCGCAGTGGCCCTGGGGATCACGCGAGAGGGCTTACACAAAAAGCTGGCTCGCTGCGGGATCCAATGACATGATGCCGCTCACCTTTTCGGGGGCGACAACAGGGGAGCGCACACGTTGTGGGGCGCTGCCTGACGTGACTTTTGCTCGTCGTAGCCCTGCCACGTCCTCCGCGAAAACCGATTCGCGGGCTGCCCAAATCGAAACTCCGCCGCTGACCACCGCCGCTATCGGGTGAACTCGAGACCGCCATGCAACCGTCCCTAGACCGCACCAAACCTGACGTTGTCATCGTCGACAGCAACACCACGGTTCGACAGCTCTCCTGTCGGCTCCTCGAGCAGGCCGGTCTTGTGGTTACTCCCCTCGATGACCTCGAGGGGCTCAAGGGGGTGAAGGGACGTCTGGGAGACCCACCGCTCATTCTGCTCAACCTCTCCCGCGACCCTTCCATGGTCATCGAGCTGCCCACCTACCTGCCGCCGCTCTTGAGGACCCCGCGCAACATTGTCATCACCACGGTAACCCCCGCGCTTATCGAGTCGTTCTGCCCCGCCGACAAGCCTCGGTTCTTCGCCACGCTGCTCGAGAGGCCGTACAGCCCTCTGGCACTGGTCGACCTTGTCAGCCACTACTTCCCCGACGCCGAATTTGCCCTCGAGGAGCCCGACGAGGACGAAGAGTC
>Ga0210044_10002818_pt1 | contig 25355 bp, 17 predicted proteins | sample CryGey13umfilter_2_FD_183959 | JGI IMG/M metagenome (GOLD analysis project Ga0210044, IMG submission 183959) | Groundwater microbial communities from aquifer in Utah, USA - Crystal Geyser 4/9/14 3 um filter (SPAdes) (version 2) | ecosystem: Environmental > Aquatic > Deep subsurface >... | reverse complement strand
GATTTGCCCTTCGCATTAAATTTTAGATTTCTTAAAATTATATCGTATAATCTTTCCTGGTTAAAAGGAATTTCATCATATAATCTCAAATCAACTTCTCTGAAACTTTTGTCTGCAATAAGATAAAGGCCAGAAAGAATGCTTATGTAATTCATTTTTCTAATGTATTGTTTTTCAACATCATCTTTTCTTCCACCTGACTCTATTAAAATTGTGCTGCTGCCCAAACTTTGAAACATATCACCATAAGCTCTAGGTTCAAATTCATCTGAATAACGGGCAACACAATTAGGGATATATTTTGAAAGAACTTTGTACATGGCTACAATAATTTTCATTGAATTTTTTCTAACTGTGTTTAGAGATTTTTCTTCATTAAAAGCAGGTGCTAAAAAAGAAATTGTTGCCGGATTTTTTGTATAACCTGCAGAATACCAAATTCCCTGATCGTGCAAATTAAAAGAGAAGGTTGGTTTTATCTTTTTAAAAGTATCCATCAGTATTTTGCCTTCAGGTGTTTGAAGAGCGACAGCATCTCTGTTTATATCAATATTATAAATATTTTCTCTTTGGAATAATTCAGTTCCATCAGGATTTACCATAGGAATGAAAAACAATTTTAAATTCTTTAATAAAAATTCTTTTATATCTTTTTGCGTATTTGAATCTTCAAAAAAATTAAATATGTCAAACAAAGCCATTGTTGCTGTAGATTCATTGCCGTGCATTTGTGACCAAAGAAAAACTTTTGTCTTACCTGTGCCTAATGTTACCAGTTCAATTTCTCTACCTTGGGCAGATTTGCCTACTTTTTTAAATTTGAATTTTTTATTAGCTCTAAATTTACTTAGAATCTTACACATATCTGAATGTTTAAACCTTCTTTGAGTAATTCTCTTTTCTTTAAAAAAATCATACTCATTATAAAAACTTTCAGCTATGGCATTAATTTTATTCATCTATTTTTTATAAATTAAGTTATAAGAACAATTAAATATAATGCTATACATTAAATATTTCTAATTATTAAAAATTTTAGGTTTTTTATGGCAACAGAAAAATTAAAAATTGGTTCTTCATTACCTGAATTTAACTTAATCGGAATTGATAAAAAACACTACTCAAACGATTATTTTACCGATTATAAAATTTTGGTTGTGATTTTTAGTTGTAATCATTGTCCCTATGTTCAAGCATATGAAGAAAGAATGAAATCCATAGTTAATGATTATACCCAAAAAGGTGTTGGTATAATTGCAATTAATTCTAATGATGCAGAAAATTATCCCGATGATTCTTTTGAAAATATGCAGAAGAGAGCAAATGAAAGAAAATTCAATTTCATTTATTTAAGAGATGAAACACAAATTACAGCAAAAGATTTTGGTGCTACACACACTCCCGAAATTTTTGTTTTTGATTCCGAGAGAAAATTAAGATATCACGGAAAAATTGATGACAATTGGCAGAAAGAAGATAAAGTGGAAAACAAATATCTTAGAGATGCTTTAGATGCATTGCTTGCAGGTAAAGAAATCCCTGTTCCGGAAACTTTTTCTATTGGTTGTACAATAAAATGGAAAAAATAAAAAACCCAATGTTTAATGAACATTGGGTTTTTTATAAATTTTATTTAAGATATATATTAATACATAAATCCAATATTAATTGCCAAGAAAATTCCATCCAGATTTTTTCTGTATTTACCAAACAAACCTTCAACACCTTCATCAAATAAACGGATAAAATAATATCTAACATTTAATCCAATTAAATTAGATTTATCTATACCAAAATTTGCTCCAAATCCAATATATCCACCAAGAGCATATTTTGATTGTGCGTCACCAAAAGCTTTAAAAAATTCTTTATTATTAGGAGTTGTAACAACCAATGTAGGACCAACACCAAAATTTATATACGGTCTAAGATTATCATAAATTTCATCCGTAAAAAGTCTGTACTGTAAACCGAAATTTAATGGTACAACAAACACACGATTTAATTTAAAAAGTGTAAAGGGTTGTAATGTAAATGGATCAATTCTAACTACTTCCTGGTCATCCTTTGATTCAGAAATTGAAATGTCAGTAAAAAATGTAAATTTTCTGGAAAGACTGTGCCTGTAAAATCCACCAAAACCAATTCCACCTTCGCTAAATACTATATCAACACCCACGGAATTATCAGGAAATTCTACAGGTGGCTTTTCAGGTGCTAATTTACCAATACCTTGGGCATTTGTATTAAGGAATGGAATTAGTAATATTAGAATAATAATTAACTTTTTCATATTCTTTGTTATTTTTATTTATAAAAATAATTAATATTTAATAAATATCAACAGAAAAATGCTCCCAATTGAAATAGATAATAATAAATTGAACGATTCGAAATATTGGGATAAGAAATATACTTCAAACAACACTAATTGGGACATGAAAAGTTCCACTCCCGTTTTTAAAGAATTATTAAGCAAAAGTGAATTTATTTCTCCCTGTAGATTGCTAATTACCGGTTCCGGAAAGGGTTATGATGCAATTGAAGCAGCTAAATTGAACTATGATGTTACTACTGTTGATTTTTCATCTGAAGCAAACAAAATAGCTAAAGAAATAGCCGGAGATTTATCTAATAAAATAAATTACTTACAAACAGATATATTTGATCTGAATAAAACCCATAAGAATTATTTTGATGCAATTTATGAATACACAACTTTTTGTGCTATCGATCCCAAAAGAAGAAAAGAATATGTAAATGTTCTTTCAGATGTATTAAAGAGCGGAGGCAAACTAGTTGCACTATTATTTCCTGTAGACGGTAGAGGTGGCGGGCCGCCCTTTAATATAGATATAATTGAATTTTATAAATTGCTGTCAAAAAAATATATATTGGAATTTTCTACTTTTAAAATAAATTCGATCAAACCCAGAGCAGGGAAAGAAGTTTTACAAATATATAAAAAGAGATAATATGCCATTAAATCTGGAGCTCAAATTAAAATTAGATACACATGAAAATGTTGAATCGATTTTGAAAAAAAATAATGTTTGCGTAAGTGAGGTAATAGATCAAAAAGATGTTTACTATTTTGTTAAAAACGGATTGTTAAAATTAAGAATTGAAGGAGAAAAAAATACATTAATAAAATATTTAAGGGATGAATCCGGAAACGACAGGTGGTCAAACTATAAAATAATACAACTTACAAATGGAAATGCAGAGAAATTTTTATCTGAATTATTTACAACAGAAACAATTGTAAAAAAGATAAGAAAATTATACTGGTTGCTAAACACAAGAATACACATTGATGTTGTTGAATCATTGGGGAATTTTTTAGAACTTGAGACAATTGTAACAGGCAAAAGAGAAGAAGCAATCGGAAGATTTAATAAAGTAATTGAAATAATGAATTTGGACGTAAGAAAACAATTTAAATGCTCATATAGAGATCTAATGTTGCAAAAACAAAATGATACTAACTAAATCCAAGAACAAAAAAATAAATATCAATAAAGAAATTGATAGAAGAATAAAAAATGGTAAAATTTCTAATCTTCTATTAGTTGTTCCGACAAACAGAAAAGTAAGACATTTTAAAAAAGAAATAATTTCAAACTCACCTAATAATTCTACAAAAAATATTTTTATTGAAACAATAAGTACATTTTCAACAAAAATTATTGAAAGAAATGATGAATTTAATAATTTGGAATTAAGTGAGCCGGCAACGTATATTTTATTGGAGCAGGCATTTAATGAAATAAAACCGGAATATTTTTCAAGTTATAAAAACAATATTCCCACCGGTACACTTCAGCAAATAAAAAATGTAATATCAGAATACAAAAAACACGGCATTACCCCTGAGATATTAAGAAACGAACTTGATGCTCTTATTGGATCAGAAAAATTGAAAGCAGAAAATATTGCTGATATATATGAAAATTATCAAAAGAAAATAGAACAACTTCAAATAAAAGAAACCGGAGACATTTACAAAAAATTTGAAGAATTGTCGTTAGAAAAATTGGACAAAAGATTTTCTGAGTTGTATCCTGAAGTAAATTTAATTGCAGCTTTAGGTTTTGATGAATTCACACTACCGGAGATAAAAATTTGGGATAAATGTTCTAAAATTCCCTCTACAGATTTATACATTCATTTTGATTATAAATCCAATAATGACTCAATATTTTCTCATTTGAATAACACATATTCAAAAATGATTGAAACCGGATTTGAGATTATAAAAGAAGAAAATGATAATTATTTAACTGATTTTGAAAAATTAGTTCAAGAAAAATTATTCTTAGCTAAATCAGTTAATAAAAATGGAGAATTTAAAAACAATGTTTTTCTCATTTCTGCATTAAATGTTGAAGAAGAGATTGAAATAATTTCTAAAGAAATAAAAGATCTAATAACTCAAAAAAAAGTTTTGCCTTCAGATATTTGTGTAGCTTTTAATTCAATTCAAAAATATTCAGCGATTATTAGAGATGTTTTTACTGTTTATGGTGTCCCATTTAATTTAACTGATAGATTTTCGCTTAGTTCATCACAACCTGTTATCTCAATTATAAATATTCTTGAGATTTTGGAAAATGATTTTTATTACAAAGATATTCTTAGAGGATTGAACAGCGGTTATTTATCTGAACTGAATATCAATTCAACCAACATCTTAAAATCAGCGACGAATCTTAAAATAATCTCGGGACTTACTAACTGGATAAATACTTTAGAAGGCGAAATTTATTTAAGAAAAAATAATGATGAAAATGAATATGACGATCTCCTTCATTTGGAAACATTCTCGGATGCTTTATCAAGCATAAAGAAAATTAGAGAACTATTAAGTCCTTTTTTTGATGAAATGACTTTAACTGAGTTCAAGCAAAAATTAATTGAGCTTATTTACAAATTAAAAATACCTGTTCTGATTACGAGTGATGATGATTTTACTGCTGAAAAAAATATAAAAAGCATTACAATTTTTATAGAGTTGATCGATGAGTTAACGGATCTGTTTTTAAAACAGTATGGAAGTAAAAATAAATTCCAATTAAAATTCTATCTTAACTTCCTTAGAACAGCAGTTAAATCGACAAGATATAATATTAAAGAAAAACCAAATTACGGTGTGTTGGTAACTTCAATAAATGAAATTAGAGGATTGAAATTTGATTACTTGTTTTTATCCGGATTGTGTGACGGCGATTTTCCGACAAGATATCAACCCGAAATATTTTTCTCAGGCTCCTATTTTAAAAAAGAAAACCAGCATCAGGAAAAAGAAAGATATCAATTTTATCAGGCTCTGTGCAGATGGAATAAAAAATTATATTTAACATATCCTTTAACTGATGACAAAAGAGAATTTGTTAAATCTACATTTATTACTGAACTTGAATCAATAATGGAGATTACAACATTAAAAAATGATAACTATAAAAATAAAATTTATTCAAAAGAAGAATTATTAATTAATTACGGCGAAACAAAGAATAAAGAATTACTTAAAGACAATTATCAAAATATAAATGCCGAATTAATAGAAAATTCTATATCAATTGATAAGAAGAGAAAAGAAGATCCGTTTAGTGTTTCAGCTAATAACGGAATAATTGGTGGGGAGATAAATGAAGATGCGCGATCAAAATTATTTGCATTTAAAGACAGACAATTTTCTTATTCACAATTGGAGACATATGCAAAATGTCCCTATAAATACTTTGCTGAAAGAGTATTGAAAATTGAACCCAACGAAGAACCTACAGATGAGTTAGAATTTCACGAACTAGGAACACTTTTGCATTTAATATTATACGAATTTTATACTGAACTGCAAAAAGAAAAAATTACTTTAAGTGGCTGTACTAATGAAGATTTTCTTAAAGCAACAAAGTTGATATTTAAAATTGCAGAAAATAAAATTTCAGAAGCTCATTTTAATTCACCACTTACTTTTTTTGAGAAAGAAAGAATCCTCGGCATTGAAGGTAAAAACAAAAATTCAGTTTTATATAAATTTTTATTGTACGAAAGAGAAAATAAAGATGGATTTACTCCAGCCTTTTTTGAAACCGGTTTTGGAAATTTTGGCAATAATAATAATAAAGAAACACTACTTAAAAAATTAAAAATAGGGGAGATAAAAATAAGAGGTAAAATTGATAGAATTGATATCAATGAGGATCAGGATAAATTTAAGGTTGTGGATTACAAATTAAGCGGTAACACTCCTTCAATTTCCAATTTACAAAAAGGTATTGCTTTACAAATTCCTCTGTATCTATATGCTGCAAAAGAACTAATAAAAGCTCAATTAAAAAAAGACACCACACCTTTGAGCGGGGAAATATATTCTTTGAAATATAGAGATAAGGATTTTGGAAAAGAGATAGTGAAGCCTGTTAATAAAAGAAATATAAATGAAAATCAATTGATTGAAGAAAATGAAAAACTGATAAATGATTGTGTTAAAAATGTTGAAAAATATGTTCAGCAGATAACAGAAGGGAAGTTTAATTTATCAACACTAAGCAACAGAGAAAATGAAATTTGCAAATATTGTGGCTTTAAATCTGTCTGCAGAATTCAGGAGATAAATTAAAGCATTTTAACAGAACTATTTTATTCATAAAATTGTTGAGCAATTATACGATTATTCAAACATTATTAAGTGATGAGAAAAATCAAACTATTACTATTATCGTTAATCTTAATTACAACAATTAAAGCTCAAATTGATACTGAAAGTATTCTAAAATCTAACGGTCCAATTGCATTACCGAATGGATTAACAAAAGTAAATTATCCGGGTGACAGTAATTTTGATGTTACTTATTACAAATTAAATTTAGCTGTACAATACAGTCCTAATTTATTAAGTGGTATTGTAACTGTAAATGCAAAAAGTTTAATAAACGGACTTGATAGTCTTTTCCTTGATTTAGATGATACTTTAGTTGTGAGTTCAGTTATATCAAATAATAGTAATCTTGTTTTTTCTCAACCCAATAAATCAAGAAAATTATATATAAAATTGGATAATCCTTATAATATTGGTGAAAAAATTAGTTTGATTATAACTTATCAAGGAATTCCAATTTCAAACCAGAATGGATTTGGTAGCTTTACATTTGGAACAACAGGTCAAGGACTTCCTTCTATTTACACTTTGAGTGAACCATACGGTGCAAGTGATTGGTGGCCTTGCAAAGATACTCCAGCAGATAAAGCTGATTCGGCTGATATTTGGATTACTTGTACCACTGATCTAAAAGCAATATCTAATGGTAATTTAATCGAGATTGTAAATAACGGAAACGGTACACAAACTTATAAATGGAAAACAACATATCCCATTGCTCAATATTTAATTTCTATGGCAATCGCACCTTATTCAGAGTACAACATTTATTTCCATTATAATGCAACTGATTCAATGCTCGTTTCAAATTTTCTCTATCCCGAAACAATGGGAATTTATGCTACTACAATATTAGATAGAACCTTGGATATGCTTTCTATTTTTTCTGACAAATACGGACCTTATCCCTTTCTTTCTGAAAAATATGGGCATGCACAATTCGGTTGGGGTGGTGGAATGGAACATCAAACAATAACATCACTTGGAAATGTAAGTGAAGGATTAATTGCACATGAACTTGCTCATCAATGGTACGGTGATAAGATTACATGTAAAAACTGGGAAAACATTTGGCTTAATGAAGGTTTTGCTACTTTTTCTGAAGGACTTTACTATGAATTTAAATATGGGAGAACGGTTTATAATAATTATATAAATGATAGAATGGAAAATGCTAAAAACGCACAAGGCTCAATTTATGTTCAAGATATTAGCTCTGTTGGTTCTATATTTGATGGCAACAGATCGTACTCAAAAGGAAGTGTTGTTTTACATATGTTAAGGGGTATTGTTGGCGACGATAATTTTTTTAATATAATGAAAACCTATGCAGCAGATCCCAGTGTAGCTTATGATGTAGCAGAAACAGCAGATTTTCAAAGAGTAGCAGAATCAATTTATGGACAAAGTTTAGACTACTTTTTTAACGAATGGATATTTGGTGAAAATTATCCAAAATATAATGTGATTTGGGGTTATTCTAATTTAGGTGGAGGATTATATTCTGTTAATGTTAATATTAAACAAGAGAAAAATACTAATCCTATTTTTTTTACAATGCCGATTCAATTAAAAATTTCTTTAGGTTCTACAGATACACTAATTACTGTTATAAATAGTGGGTTAGATCAAGATTTTAATATTACAGTAAATGGACAACCTGAAGGTTTAACTTTTGATCCAAACAATTATATATTGAAAGATCTGCAAAGTATTACTACAGGTGTTGATGATAATATTTTACCTACAAAATTTTCATTAGACCAAAATTATCCAAACCCATTTAATCCCAAAACGACTATAAGCTATACTGTTCCAAGTAAAAGCTATATCTCTATCTCTATTACTGATATTTTAGGAAGAAAAGTTACTGAATTAGTAAATGAAGAAAAAGCGCAGGGCAATTACACAACATCATTTGATGCAAGTAATCTTTCAAGTGGGATTTATTTTTACACTTTGTCTGCCAGCCCTTCAAGTGGCTCAGGGCTTGGTTTTGTTGAAACAAAAAAGATGATGCTTCTCAAATAAAAATTCCAAACTAAGAGTTTATTTCCTCTTTAAATCTTTTTCAAATTAGATCTCTTAAAAATCTCTCAACTTGAAATTAAATTCATTAAATTTAGACTTAATATTTTTTTTAATTTATTGAAAGGGGCTCTAATGTCAAAAAATAATAATTTGGATTTTGACTCGCAGTGTGTTCACGCAGGAATAGATGATTATGAATTTGGCCCGGTTGTTCCACCAATTTATCAAACATCTACATTTAAATTTGAATCTGTAAAACAAGGTGCTTCTTTATTTAAAGGAGAAGGCAAAGGTTATATTTATACTCGTCTTTCCAATCCAACAATTGAAGCAATGGAAAACGCAATTGCTCAATTAGAGGGCGGATACAAAGCACTTGGCTGTGCAAGCGGAATGGCTGCTGTTACAACTGTTTTTACTTCATTATTGAAAACAGGAGACCATGTTGTTTGTTCAAAATCAGTATATGGTCCAACTACAACTTTACTTTCAACAATATTTAATAAATTTAACATTTCATCTACATTTGTAAATTCTTCAAATTTAGATGAGATAAAGAATGCAATTAACGAAAACACAAAAGTTGTTTATGTTGAAAGTCCTGGAAATCCAACATTAGACTTAACTGATATTTCTGCTGTAGCAAAATTAACACACGATCACAATGCATTATTGGTTGTTGATAATACTTTTATGAGTCCTGCGTTGCAAAAACCATTTGAATTTGGAGCTGATGTTGTATTGCACAGTTTAACAAAATTCTTAAATGGTCACGCTGATGTTGTTGGTGGAATTGTAATTGTAAAAGACGAAGAAAGTTATAAATCATTTCGTAAAACATTGAACCAGCTCGGCGGTGTTATTGATCCTTTTAATTCATTTTTAGTTCACAGAGGTTTAAAGACATTGGCAATAAGAATGGAAAGACATTCAAAAAGTGCAATAAAAATTGCCGAATATTTAGAAAAACATCCTAAAATTAGCTGGGTAAGATATCCCGGTTTAAAATCTTTCCCTAATTATGAATTAGGTCAAAAGCAGCACAAAGCTCCCGGAGGAATGATTACTTTTGAATTAAAAGGTGGTTACGATGCCGGAGAAAAATTAATGAATTCAGTTAAACTATGTGCTTTAGCTGTAAGTCTGGGAGGAGTTGAAACACTAATTCAACATCCTGCTTGTATGACTCACTCTTCTATGGATAAAAAATTAAGAGAAGAAGCAGGAATAACAGATGGATTGGTCAGGCTATCCGTAGGCATTGAAAATGTTGATGATCTTATTTCAGATCTGGATCAGGCATTAGAAAAAGTTTAAAAATAAAAACAAATATTCAGGGGAAACCCGCAAGTTTCCCCTAAGTTATTTTATTTAAATACCTGGTTCTTTACCATCTTATCCATATCATAAGGGGCTTTTTCTCCACCTAAATATTTATTGAACCAATATAAATGTGCATTGTAATATAGAGGCATAGATTTAATGAAACTCGGCCAGTGCCCGTCATTTTTAAATATTATTAATTCCGATGGTACATTCATTTTTTGTAGACCTGTAAAAAACTCCAAACTCATTGTATAAGGAACACGGAAATCTTGCTCGCCGCTTATTACTAAACACGGGGTTTTAAAATTAGATACAAAATTATTTGGTGACCATTTTTGATAAAGGTCTGATGTCCAAGGAGTTCCTTTCAAATCCCACTCTGGGAACCATAACTCTTCTGTTGCACCATACATAGCAGTTAAATTGTAAACACCCATCATAGAGACTATGGCTTTAAATCTGTCTGTGTGTCCTTCCAACCACATCATCATATAACCACCATACGACCATCCCATTGCTCCCATTCTATCAGAGTCAACATAAGGTAAGTTTGCAAGAGAATCTGTTACAGCCATTACATCTTGATAAACCTTTCCTCCCCAGTCGCCTGAAATTTGTGCAGTATAATCCTGACCAAAACTAGAAGAACCGTGTGGATTTGGAAAAGCTAAAACATAACCGGCACCGGGATAGACTTGCCAATCTCCACGAAAAGCATCAGCCCACATTCCTTGCGGTCCGCCGTGTACATTTAATATTAGTGGATATTTTTTATTCGGATCAAAATTGTGGGGTTTTATTAAAAATGTTTGAACTTTTCTACCTGAAGGTGAATTGATCCACATTACTTCAGCAGGGCGAATATCAACCTGATCTTCAATTTCTTTATTAAAGAATGTCAGCTTTTTAATATTACTTCCGTCTGCTCTTGATCTCCATATTTCTGTAGGTTCATTTATCGATCGGCGTGAAAAATATAACCATTGTCCATCACTGGATATCTCAAATGAATTAATTGTTTTTACATCCATAATTTGTAAAATATTTTTGGATGCTATATCAATTTTAAAAATAGGAGTGTGTGTATTTACTTCACCCATAAAATAAATACTTTTTGAATCCGGAGCCCATCTGAAATCATCAACCCAGTAATCAAAGCTTTCGGTTAAAACTGTTTTTTTACCTGTTGATTTTTCATAAATAACTAATAAAAATCTATCAGATTCGTAGTTGGGAGTTCTTTGCATTCTATAAGCAATATATTTTCCGTCGGGTGAATACAAAGGATCGCCATCATATGCTTCATTTTCATCAGTTATGTTTTTAGTGTTCTTTCCATCAATTGATACTATGTAAAGATCTTTATTAGATGTTTCTGCTTCTTTTTTATCGTGATTGGAAACATAACATATTTCTTTTCCGTTCGGTGAAAAAGCATATCCTCTTCCCCCCAAAGAAAATGCCGGTGCATCAAAATCACCTGGGGTTAAATCAACAGGGGAAGTATCATCATTTAAAAATAAAATATGTGAACGTCTTCCGTCTTTCCAGGTTGTCCAATGTCTGTATAATAAACTTTTTGCATAATGAGCTTGGACAGGTCCGTTTCCCATTGTTTCATTTATTTCCTTGTTACAATCATCATTAGCACCGCAATTCGGAAACACATCAGTTGAAATTACATATTGGTTAGACAAGGGTGAAGTAGCTAAATCATTTACCCCGGTTGATAAATCTGTTATTTGTTTTGCTTCTCCACCGTTAACAGGTAATGACCATATTTGTACTCCGTTATTTCTTGTTGACAGAAAAAGAATGTTTTTACCGTCGTAGGCCCAAACAGGGCTGAAATCACCGGATTTATTGTTTGTCATTCTTTTTAAATCACTTCCATCAGAATTCATCAAGTATATTTCAGAATTACTTTTTCCTTTTTCAAGAAAATATTCTGTGACAGAAAAAACTATCTGCTTTCCATCAGGTGAAATTTGGGGTGAACCCACACCTTTAATCTTATAAAGATCAGCAATTGTAAAAGCTCTTTTTTGAGCAGAGATTGTAATGCTGAAAAGAATTACAGAAAATATTATTAATAATTTTTTCATTTCCTTTCCTCATGATAAATATTCAATAAATTAACAAATTAAACTACAAGTAATTCGATTCAAATTCACTGCCTTTTCTTGACAACACACCCATTTTTTTTTATTTTTTGACCTAATAACCACTGCTAAATGGCGGTGGTAATTTTTTTTAAAAAAACCATTAAAAAAAGAGCGAAAATATGGCCGATGCAAATTTTGTTTATTTAACAAAAGAAAGATTAGTTGAACTTGAAAACGAATTGAAAGAATATAAAACAAATGGAAGAAAAAAAATAGCTGCCAAAATTGCAGAAGCTCGTGCCCATGGTGATCTTTCTGAAAATGCTGAATATGATGCTGCAAAAGAAGAACAAGGATTATTTGAACTTAAAATAAGTAAACTTGAAAATGTACTTTCAAGAGCTAGGATCATTAATCCAAAAGATTTTCCACAAAATGAAGTTCATATTTTAAGTAAGGTTTTAATTAAAAATTTAAAGACTAATAAAACATTCGATTACACTTTAGTATCTGCTGAAGAAGCTGATTTTCAGGCAGGTAAAATATCAGTAACTTCTCCGGTAGGAAAAGGTTTAATGGGATCAAAATTGGGTGAAAAAGTAAAGGTTCATGCTCCTGCAGGTTTATTAGAATTTGAAATTCTTTCTATTGAATAATATGTTTTTATTAAAGGGATTTATTATTACTATGAAATAATTTTCAAAATCCCTTCTGTTTTTTATTATAAAATCATTTCGTATTCCATTTAATAATCTGATTATATTTTGAAAAAGATTGAACAAAAAGCCCTGAACTTTATAGACCAAAAGAATCTCATTAATAAGGGAGATAAAGTCCTAATTGCGTTAAGCGGCGGGCCTGATTCAGTTTTCCTTTTATATTTTTTATTCAAATATAAAACAAAACTTAAAATTGATCTGGGAGCGATGCATATTAATCATCGTCTGCGTGGAACTGACTCAGACACTGATCAAAAATTTTGCAAATCACTTTGTAAAAAATATAAGGTCAATTATTACACAAAAAATAGAAATGTAAAAGCTTTTGCTTTAAAGAATAAAATATCTATTGAAGAAGCAGGGAGAGAAATAAGATATAAAGAGTTAAAGCTTGCTGCACGAAAATATGGTTATAAAAAAATAGCAACTGCGCACAACAGCACTGATAATACAGAAACAACTTTATTAAATCTTTTTAAGGGAACCGGAATAGATGGCATCTCTGGTATACCTTTTAGCAGAGGTAATATTATCAGACCGATTCTATGTATTAAGAAAAATGATATTGTAAAATATTTAGATAATAACAAGATCAATTATAGAGTTGATACATCAAATCTTAATAATGATTACGAAAGAAATTTTATCCGCAATAAAATTTTACCGCTTATCAAAGAAAATATAAATCCCAATTTTGAAGAGAGTATTTTTCGATCGTCTGAAATCTTTAAAGATATTAAAAAATTAATTAACGATAGATTTGATGATAGTGTTAATAAAATTATTAAATCAAAAAAAAATAAATTAAAGATTCTGTTAAATTCAGATTTTTCTGCTAACAAAAGGAATTTAAGTTTTTTAATAAAAAAATCAGTTTATGAAAAGTTCGAAGAAGAATTAAATTTTAAAAACATCAATGATATAATTTCTCTTACTGAAAAAAGGATTGGGCAAAAGGTTGATCTTCCCGGAAAATTAATTGCACAAAAAGAAAGAGGAATGATAATAATAAATAATAAAACTAAGAAAACCGAAAATGTTTTGTTAACTGTAAAACCAAATAAAGAAGTTGATCTAAATTCAAAAAAAATATTTATTAAAAAAATTAATAAACAAGGAAAATACAGGTTATCACGAAACAGAAATTTAGAATTTATTTCCGGAGATGAAATTAAAGGTAATTTTAAAATTAGGAATTGGACAGCAGGTGATAAATTTTATCCAATAGGTTTGAAAGGAAGTAAGAAAATTTCGGACTATCTTACAGAACAAAAAATTCCAAATTATAGAAGAAAAGATCAATTGGTATTAACTAACAATAATAAAATAGTTTGGGTTTTAGGCCTTAGATTAGATGATAGATTTAAAATAACTTCACAAACAAAAAAGGTTTATTCCATATGTCTAAAATAGATGGAAATGAGAGCAAACAAATAATAATAGGCCAAGAAGTCTTTCTGCCTTTTTTACCTGATGAAAAAATTCAAAACAGAGTAAAAGAACTGGGTGAAGAAATATCAAAAGACTATCAAGGCAAAACTCCCGTTTTTATCGGTGTGTTAAACGGAGCGTTTATTTTCCTTACAGATTTAATAAAAAATGTTACCATCGACTGTGAAGTTGACTTCTTCAAATTATCAAGTTATGGAGATGCAAAAATATCTTCAGGTAAGGTAACTATGCTTAAGGAACTTAATTGTGATGTTACAGGTAGAGACATAATAATTGTTGAAGATATTGTTGATTCAGGACTTTCTATTAAATTTATTGAAGAATTAATGCAAGAGCATAAACCGGCAAGTATGAAGGTCGCTTCACTATTAGTTAAGCCCGATAGCCTTAGATATAATTTAAAAATTCATTATATTGGCTTTAATATTCCTAGTAAATTTGTAATTGGCTATGGATTAGATTATGCTCAAAAATATAGAAATCTAAAAACAATATATGCCTTAAGTGAGTGAATTAATTAACGAAATTGAAAAAACAAAAATGTAAATATGGAACAAAAGAATAATTCAAACAATGACAAGAAAAATCCTTTAAAATTACCTAAGGGGAAAAAACCAAATAATTCTAACGATAACTTCGACTGGTCAAAAATAATTAAAATGGTATTCGGATGGGGCGCTGTGGTAATTGCTGCCGTAATTGTTATGCAGCTTTTCAAAGCCGGAACTGCAAGTTATGTTGAAGTACCTTATGATCAGTACGAGAAACTATTAAATTCTGATAAAATAGTAGAAGCAAAAATTACAAAATCAGATATTAATGATTATAGTTTTAAAGCAACTTTAAGTTCTGAAGAATCTATCAATATTGGCAGTAAATCAATAAAGGTTAAAAATATTAGTGTTTATATTCCTGAACCAATACTTAAAGATCAGGAATCAATTTGGAAAAACAAAAATATTAAATATTCATTTGAAAAAGATTCAAATGAATGGTTAAATGTTTTACTTGGCTTTTTACCTTGGATACTAATTATTGCAGTGTGGATAATTATTATGCGTAGAATGCAAGGACAGGGTGGTGGATCCAAAGGAATATTTTCTTTTGGGAAAAGTAAAGCAAAATTAATATCCCAGACAGGGGTAAAAGTTACTTTCAAAGATGTTGCCGGAACCGATGAGGCAAAGGTTGAACTTGAGGAAGTAATTGAATTTTTAAAAGAACCAAAAAAATTCCAGAGACTCGGGGGGAAAATTCCCAAAGGTGTATTATTATTAGGACCTCCCGGAACTGGTAAAACATTACTTGCCCGTGCTGTTGCAGGAGAAGCCGGAGTTCCTTTCTTTTCAATAAGTGGTGCCGATTTTGTTGAAATGTTTGTAGGTGTTGGTGCAAGCCGTGTAAGAGATCTTTTTGAACAAGGAAAGAAAAGTGCTCCTTGTATAATATTCATTGATGAAATTGATGCTGTCGGTAGACATAGAGGTGCCGGACTTGGCGGTGGTCACGATGAAAGAGAACAAACGCTTAATCAATTACTTGTAGAAATGGACGGTTTTGAGCAGAACAGTGGAGTAATTATTATTGCAGCAACAAACAGGCCCGATGTTTTAGATCCTGCTTTATTAAGACCTGGACGATTTGACAGACAAGTTGTAGTCGATAGACCTGATGTAAAGGGAAGAGAGGGAATCTTAAAAGTTCATACACGTAATGTTCCTCTATCTTCTAAAGTTAATCTAGAAGTTCTTGCAAAGGGAACTCCAGGTTTATCTGGTGCTGATCTTGCCAATCTAGTTAATGAAGCGGCTTTATTAGCAGCTAGAAAAGGCAAGAAAAAAGTTGAAATGATTGACTTTGAAGATTCTAAAGATAAAGTGATGATGGGAATGGAAAGAAAAAGTATGATAATTACTGAAGAAGAGAAAAAAACTACTGCTTATCACGAATGCGGTCATGTACTTGTTGCACGTATGTTACCTAATACAGATCCTGTGCATAAAGTAACAATAATACCCAGAGGTAGGGCTCTTGGTGTTACAAGCTATTTACCTATTGATGAAAAGCATACATATTCTAAATCTTATTTGGAATCTGTAATTACATATGCATTAGGCGGAAGAGCAGCTGAGAAATTAATTTTTGATCACTATACAACCGGTGCCGGTAATGACATTGAAAAAGCAACAGGTATTGCCAGAAAAATGGTTTGTGAATGGGGAATGAGTGAAAAATTAGGACCTTTAAATTACGGCAAAAAAGATGAAGAAATATTTTTAGGAAGGGAAATTCAGCAGCATAAAGACTATAGTGAAAAAACTGCTGTAGATATTGACGAAGAGATAAAATTAATTGTTAATACAGCAATGAAAAAAGCTGAAAACATATTAAAAGATAATATTGATATCCTTCATAAACTTTCTTTAGAATTACTGGAAAGGGAAATTTTAGATGCACAAGAAATTGATGCAGTTATAAATGGTGAAGAACTTCCACCTGCAGTAAATGCAGAAGAAGAAAAAACTGATAAAGAAGTTCCTGAACATGTAAAAAAATTAATGGAGACAAGAAAAACTAAAGAACCCTCCAAGAAAGATGACAGCAATTGATAACGGAACAATTCATTACAGAGATGAAGTAGTCAGAAAACTAATTCATCTCTGTTCCATTTCTATTCCAATTGTTTATTACTACATTCCTAGAAATAATGCACTCTTAATTTTATTAATTGTAACTTTTTTTGCAATAATTGTTGATCTTTTAAGATATTTTTTACCCACTTTTGCAAAATTATTTTATTCTTTTTTTGGATTTCTTCTTAGAAAGCATGAAAAAGATGTTAAAATAAAAACATTAAATGGTGCTTCTTATGTTTTAATTTCTGCAACAATTTGTGTTTTTATTTTCCCGAAAATATTTGTTGTCACTGCTTTCGGTATTCTTATTATAAGTGATACTCTGGCTGCGCTAATTGGCAGAAAATTCGGGAAGCATAAATTACTTAAAAAAAGTTTTGAAGGAACTTTAGCATTTTTTTTAAGTGCAATTGTTGTGGTTATTGCAACTCCTAAAATTACTGGTAATATTTATGAGTATTTAATTGGATTTATAGCTTGTTTTATAGGTGCAATTGTAGAAAATATATCATTCGGCTGGATTGATGACAATTTATCAATACCTATTTCAATAGGATTAGTAATGTGGTTACTTTACATAATATTTCTGCCAAATGTGGCTTTAATTTTACCAAATGTACCGAGGTAATAATGAAAAAATATGTTACTTATTTTTCTTTTTTTATAATAATAATAACTCTTACATCTTGTGAATTTCCTCAAAAACCTGCAACAGGACCTGAAGATCAAATTTATGTTTTTGCAGATTCTTTAGAATTTGAACAAATAAAACCAGAGCTTTCTTCCACTTTGGAAAAAATTATTTACACTCCTCAACCGGAAAAGCTTTTTATTTTAAATAGAGTAAACATTGAAAATTTAGAAAAATATAAGAAGAAAAAGAATTTAATATTTGCAGCGCCATTAAATTCAAATAATGAAACTTCTAAATTTATTAAAGCCGTAATAGATACAAACCTTAAAGCTAAAATTATACAAGATACTTCTGTTATTATTACTAAATATAATTTATGGGCAAGGGATCAGCTTGTTACTGTTTTAACTGCACAAACTATGGGTGAACTGATTAAGAAAATAAAAGATCAGCAGGAAAGTCTTATTTATGCATATCAAAAAATTTCTGATAAAAGGCTTTATCAAAATTTGTATAACTCTCATTACGAACAAAAAAATATTGAGGCTAAATTCTTAAAAAAATATGGCTGGATAATTTATGTACAGGCGGATTTCCAAGTCGCAAAAGAAGATTCTGCAAATAACTTTGTTTGGATAAGAAGATCACCTAATAGTGACATGGAAAGATGGATCTTTATTCATTGGATTGATAATGCATCTCTTGATTATTTAAATGTAGATTCCATCAAAGCAATTAGAGACGAAATGACCGAAAAATATTATCGTACAACTGATGATAAAGGTTATGTTGTTATTGCTAAAGATTATTTTACAACAAGTGAAATAAATTTTAATGGAAGATATACAATACTTACTCAAGGTCTTTGGGAATTAAATATTAAAGGAATGGGCGGACCTTTTGTAAATTATACCTTTTACGATGAAAAAAGTAAAAGATTATATATGATTGACGGTTCTGTATTTGCTCCAAAATATTTTAAAAGAAATTTGATCCAGCAAATGGATGTAACTATACAATCGTTTTTAACAAAGGGTGAATTGAATAAAGATAGACTTGAAGATCTGCTTGATGCTCTTGATGACTAATTAAAAGTTTTATTGAACATTAGCAGATTAAACTTAAATATCTTAGATATTTTTTCATCAGTCGTCATTTCTCCCTCTAAATTAATAAAAGTGTTCAAAAGAGTTTTATCTAAAATGTTATCAGATAATTTATAAGTACGACTGTTTGATATGTTTTGATTTGCTAAAACAGTATTCTTTAAAAAATTATAATTCTTTTTTAATTCTGTCAGCTGTTTGTTGTTATTCCTAATTTTAATTAGTTGATCCAATATTTTGGTAATTGAATTTCCTTTACATTTTTTATATCCAATCTTTTTACTTAGAATAAAATATTGAACAATAAAATCGATATCAGATAATCCTCCGGGACTTAATTTTATATCAGTAACAGAATTTGAAGTGGAATATGAGATAGGATACATTTTTTTTCTCATTGATTTCATTTCTTTTTTTACTTGCTTAGTGTCTGTTTTATCAATTTTATTGTTAATTGATTTTATCAATTTATTAAATATTTTTTTACTTCCGTTTAAATAGTTTATCTTACATAAAGATTGTAATTCCCATATTTGAGCTCGGTTAATTAAATAATTTTGATAACCTTCAATGTTCCAGACTAATTGACTGCTTTTCCCCTCGGGTCTTAATCTGCAGTCAACTTTGAACGGTTTTAACTGCTTGTTAATTTCAGTAAGAAAATTTTGAAAGATTTTTTCAGAATTATTTTTAGAAGAATTATTATTTGAGATTAAGATAAGATCAATATCAGAAATAAACGACATTTCATTAATACTAAAACTTCCCATTCCTGCAATTATATAATTATCCTTTTCTAAATTTACTTCAATGATATTTCTAGCTAATTCATCTATCTTGGTTTTTATAAAACTACTTAGCAAATAAGAAAATTTAGTATAATTTATCTTACCAATTGTAAATTGAATTGTTATGATCAAAAGCAATTCATTAATCTCTAATTTATTAAAATCTTTTTTTGATAAAGTTTGAAACACTTTTTTAGATAAAATTAGATTAATCAAATTAGGATTATCAAGTAAAAACTCAATAGTTTTATCAGAATATTCACAAATAAGAAAAATAAAAGAAGCGAATTGTTTGTCTTTTAATTCTTTGAACCAAATTGAAGGTAATTTTACTTGCTTAATAATTTTCACGAAATTGTTTAGAATTTTATCAGGGGAGTGAGAATTATTTAAATGTTTTAGTAAAATATTTTCTATTTCAGAATAAGCTTGTGATGTTGAAACATCAAATAGTTTTTGATTAGTAATTCCGATTCCACTTTCTAAATATTCTAAATTACGGTGTGCATTTTTTATATCGGAAAAATTAATTTTATTTAAGATATTATCTTCACTTGTTGCATCTGATTTTGATAACACAATAGATTCATAAATTTTGCGAACATCATTTTTTGTTTTATCTAAGAATGTTTCAAATTCTACTGTATTCCTAAATCCTAAAGATAAACTCATTGTGTATAGTTTTGTTCTGTTTAATGGTATGTCGTGAGTTTGTCTGTCATTTTTCAACTGCTGATAATGTTCAATTTTACGATATAAATAATATGCTGAATGTAGAGTATTTGCTTCTTGCTCTGTTATCAATTTATTAATTTTTAACTTTCTTATTGCTTCAAGTGTATTTCCAGTTCTAATATCTTTAATCTTTCCACCATTTAATAACTGAAGCGCCTGCACTGAAAATTCAATGTCTCGTATTCCACCTTTAATTAATTTTATATTTTTATCACCTGAAATTTTACTCTCAATTTCAGATTTCATTTTTTTAATTTGTTCTGCAGGAGATTTTTTAAAACTCTTGGGATAAATAAATGGATTTAAATAATTTATGAAGTCATTATATAAATTTGTATCTCCCGTAACATAAGATGCTTTAATAAGCATTTGCCTTTCCCAGTCTTCTCCTCTTGTTTCATAATAATGAAGTGTATCAGTAAAAGTTCTGCAAAGCGGAGATGTTTTGCCATCAGGTCTTAATCTGAAATCAATTCTGTATAAAAATCCATCTTCTGTTATTGTATTAGAACTATCTACAAATAATTGAATAGCTTCACTTAATATTTCAAAATATTCTTTATTATTTATTGTAATATTTTTATCAAAAAGTAAAATTAAATCTATATCAGAACTATAGTTTAATTCATCACCTCCTAATTTACCTAAAGCGATCAGGGTAAAATTACTTTTTATTTTTTTGATTTTATATTTATTTAAAATTTGTAGATAGCAAATGTTAAAAAGCGAAGCGCTAATAGTTTTTGCGAGAATAGATAGTTGAAGGATAGTTGTTTTAACATCCGAATACCCGAGTATATCATTTACACCAATTCGTAAAGTCTCTTTTCTTTTTAGCGATTTTAAAGAATTCAATTTTGCTTTAAAAGTATCAAAGGATAATAACATTTGTTTTGTTTCATGTTCAAAGGATTCTTTAACAATTTTTCTTTGTAGAATTTCAGAATTTGTAAGACTGTAAAAATATTCCGGATCTTTAATCAGTATATCTGTTAAGTAATTACTACTTGATGCTATTGCTATTAATAAATGAGAATATATTGGATAGTTAATGCAGTTATAAACAAAGGAACCTTTGTCATATCTTGATGATAAAATTCTGTAAAGGTTTGACTCAGTTTCTTCGTTGTTGGGAAACCTGATAAGATTTTTTTCAAGCGAATAAATAAAATCGTCAATAAGAGATGAATCTACATATTCTATAAACAGCTTAATAAAACTTTCTAGAAATTTTTCTGAAAATTTATTTGTGCTGTCTTTTGTATTTGGATTCATCTAAATAATTTATATTTATTGTTTTAACCTTGGAATATTGACAAGTGCAGCTAAAAGAAAAATAAAATTTGCAAACCAAGCAGTAAGCATAGGATTAAGTGCTCCATTTTTACCAAAGGCATTGCTAACTTTCATAAAAACTAAATAGATAAAAGTTGCTAAAATATTTAATCCTATTTGCGAGCCTAAACTTCCGCCTCTTTTATTTGCGGAAATTGTTAAACCGAAAAACACAACAATTAAACTTGCCATAGAAAAAGAAAATCTGGAATAATATTCAATTTGTGTTCTTGTCGGATCAGTGCCGACCTTTTCTTGAGTTTTTATCAAAGCTTTAAGTTCACTAAGATTCATCTCTTCAGGTTTTTGTTGTTTCTCTATTAATTCATTTGGTTTAAAATTCAATCCACTTAATATTTTAGCATTAAAGAATGAAACATTTTCTAAAGAATCATTAAATGTTCTAATACTTCCATTTAAAGCTTTCCAATAATTATGAACTGAATCATAAGCCATAGTGGGAGTGTCTATTCTGGAAATAATTTTGGTTGGATCGTTTGCATCAAAATTTTGAATACTTACTTTGTGTGATATTTGACTTCTTTCATCGTAAAAAGAAATACTTACCAATCTTGTCTCAGAGTCTTGAAAGAAAATATTACTGGAAGCATTTGTTAATCCCTTTGCAAGATATTCTCTTTCAATATTTATTTTAGTTTTATTTGCAATTGGAACTATATAACCTGAAAAAACAATTGTAATTAAGCAGATGAAAATAGTAGAAAAAATAAAAGGTGACATAAATCTGTATATACCTATACCACTTGCTTTGATGGCTGTTAATTCGCTTAAATTAGATGCTTTGCCAACTGTAAATAAAGCAGAGAATAATACAGAAACTGGAATCATTAATTTTAATATTTCAGGGGTAAAAACAACATAGTAATATGCAATAATATATCCTGCAACATTTTGATCTATAAAATCATCAAGGTTTTCCATTATATCTATAATTACAAAAACCAGAGTAAAAGCAATTAATGCAAACACAATTGTTAAAAGAAAACTTTTAATTAAATATTTATCTAATATCTTCATTCAGATTTTGGGGAAAGAAATTTTAATTTTTTCGGAATAATTTTTTTGAGGAATGTTAATTGAATTACCTTTGTTTCTTTTACTGTTTTTATGATCAATATTATACCTATAAAAGAGAGTAAAATATTTGCTGCCCACATTCCCCAAAATGGAGGAAGCATATTTCTGTTGCCAAGTTTTTCGCCACCTATTAAAAAAGCCCAATATATAAGGAAGAAAAACAAACTTATACTTGCTGCAACACCAAATCCACCTTTTTTTACCTTTACTCCCAAAGGCGCACCAATAATAACAAAAACGATGCAGGCAAAAGGAAGAGCATATTTTTTATAGATCTCAACCCAATAACTATTTATTCTATCTTGCAGAAATGTAATTCTGTTATAGCCGCTTAATAAAATATTTTTAGTTGTGGTAACGTTGTTTAAAGCATTTAAGTAAACGGCTTTTTTATTATTTCTATTCTGGTGTTTAGTTTTAACAGTTGAGGGATTTATAAAAAAATATTTTTCAACTTGCTTATCTAAAATTGAAACTGTGTTTTGTTTTATTAGTTCAAGACTATCTATGATGACTGACATTGCTGTAGTACTCAATTCTCTGTCTCCCCTTGGTCCGCCCGGAGCAGATTGCTGAAATGAAAATTTATCGGCACTCATAATTATTCTGTGTTTATCAAAAAGAATTTTTCTGTAGAGGTTCTTGTCTGTTATATCAGACTGGTGTATCTCCCCATTTTTTAAATCCATAATTAGTTTTGTTTGATCTTTTGAGAAAAATAATTTTCCTTCTCTTGCTGTTACAATATCAATTTTTGTTGGATTAGAATAATTATAGATTGTTAAATTATATAACAAATTAGTCTTTGGTTTTACATCTCTTGCTAAAATAGAATAATTAGTTACTTCCTGTGAAAACACACCAGGTGTTAAAGATAAAGTTGGTTTTTGTCTTGATATATCCTGCATTAATACCTTTGCCTTGTGATTTGCATCCGGCAACACATCATCATTAAATAAAAAAAGCAAATAAGCTAAAACAACACTAGCTAATATTGGGGCAGCTAACATTCTGTATAAACTTACACCTGATGATTTAATTATTGTAATCTCATCATTTTGTGACATATTACCGTAAGCCATTAATGTAGCAACAAGTGTTGCCATAGGTATTACAAGTACAACCATCCAGGCTAAATTATAAACTATCAGCTTAATTATTACCCAAAGTCCTAATCCTTTTCCAACTAATCTGTCAGCAAATTTCATTAAAAATTGTAGTAGAAAAATGCCCATTAAAGACAAAGAAGCGTATACGAAAGGGACAAAATGATTTTTAAGTATGTATTTATCTAAAATCATGTAAATAATATACTAAGAATGAATAATAAGAATTTTAAATAATTTTATATAATATGTATGATTTTGTTAATATTTTGTTATGTTTTATGAATAAAAATAATATATTATTAAATAAAATCTTTTTAAGATAAGATAATTCTACTTACCAAACGGAGACCTAATTTTGAAAATAATTTCTCAATATATTGATAAAAATAAGAATAACTACATTAATGAACTTAAAGAATTTCTAAAAATTCCAAGTATTAGTACAGATCCCGCACATAAAAAAGATATTAAAAAATGTGCTCATTTTGTAAAAACAAAATTACAAGATGCAGGATTAAATAATGTTAAAGTTATAAAAACAGAAGGGCATCCTCTAATTTATGGAGAGTGGCTAAAAGCAAAAGGCAAACCAACTGTTTTAATTTATGGGCATTATGATGTTCAACCTGTAGATCCGATAGAGTTATGGGACACACCTCCATTTGAACCAACAATTAAAAGCAATAAGATTTTTGCCCGTGGTGCCACTGATGATAAAGGTCAGGTTTATATGCATATTAAAAGTGTTGAAGCTTATTTAGAAACTGTAGGAAGTTTACCTGTGAATGTTAAATTTATTATCGAAGGTGAAGAAGAAGTTGGTAGTGAAAGTTTAGAAAAATTTATTAGCAAAAATAAATCATTATTAAAATGTGATGCAGTTTTAATTTCTGATACAGCACTTTATGATGTAGGTACACCTACCTTAACTTATGGACTAAGAGGACTTTGCTATATGGAAGTTGAGGTAATAGGGCCACAAAAGGATCTTCACTCAGGTACTTTTGGTGGGGCTGTGGATAATCCTATAAATGTTTTAGCAGAGATGATTTCTAAATTAAAAGATAAAAATGGAAAAATTACAATACCGAATTTTTATGATGATGTTATGACCTTGACAAAAAAAGAAAGAGAAAATTTTAAAAAGTTAAAATTTTCAGACAAAAAATTTGCCAAAGAAGTTGGAGTCAAACAATTACATGGTGAGAAAGGATATACTACACTTGAAAGACTTTGGGCAAGACCAACTTTGGGTTGTAACGGAATTATCGGAGGTTTTATTGGAGACGGTGCTAAAACAGTTTTACCATCTAAAGTTAAAGCTAAAATTAGTATGAGATTAGTACCAAATCAAGATCCGTTAAAAATTGCAAAACTTTTTGAAAAGCATATTAAAACCTTAACACCAAATACTGTTAAAGTTAATGTTAAGCATTTACACGGAGCTAATCCTGCCATTATTCCTCTAGAAGATAAATCAACAATTGCAGCAAGTAAGGCAATGGAAAAAGCATTTGGCAAAAAAATTGTCTTTATGCGTGAAGGTGGATCAGTTCCGATAGTTCCTGTTTTTGCAAAACAACTAAATGCACCTGTTGTTTTAATGGGATTAGGTCT